>Ga0334887_1000545_pt1 | contig 59256 bp, 38 predicted proteins | sample GraSluR1_MG_10_FD_207217 | JGI IMG/M metagenome (GOLD analysis project Ga0334887, IMG submission 207217) | Sludge microbial communities from methane-producing bioreactor in Wageningen University, Netherlands - Granular Sludge_18_07-R1 | ecosystem: Engineered > Bioreactor > Anaerobic >...
TGTGGGCTTCGCCCGCGCCAATAACCAGGCCATCCGCCTGGCGCAAGGCCGCTACCTGCTGCTGCTCAACAGCGATACCTGCCTCCATGCCGGCAGCTTACAGACCCTCGTGGACTTCATGGACGCACATCCCGCCGCAGGCGCCGCGGGGCCGCGGCTGCTGAACGGGGACGGCACGCTGCAGGTCTCCTGCCATCCCCTGCTCACGCCCGAACGCGAGTTCTGGCGGCTGAGCTTTCTCGAACGGCTTTATGCCAGGGCGACCTATCCTCTAGAGGCGTGGGACGCGACAACGCCACACCGCGTGGAGGTCATCAAGGGCGCGTGCCTGTTGGGGCGGAGAATGGTCCTCGACCAGACGGGGCTGTTGGATGAGTCGTATTTCATGTACACGGAAGAGATGGACCTCTGCTATCGCATGGCACAGGCCGGGTGGGAGCTATGGCATGTACCCGCCGCGACGGTCACCCATTATGGCGAGGCGAGCAGTCGCCAGGTCGCCGCGGATATGTACGTGCAGCTCTATCGCAGCAAGGTCCAGTTCCATCGCAAGTTCGGCGGCGCATCGCGCGCACGGCGCTTTAAGGCCCTGATGGCCTTAGCCTATCTGCCGCGTGCTTGTGCAGCCAGTGGGGCGGCCCTCTTATCGCCCGGATGGCGCAGTCGCGCCCGCATTTATCGCCGGCTGCTTGCCGCGCTGCCGGGAATGTGAGCCATGACCGGAGTCCGGCTTTCTCTGCCTAACCAGCGTTCCCTCCTCGTCTGGGGCGTGGCGGCTGTCCTGCTGACCCTGGCGATTGTGCTGGGCATGCAGCCGTCGATTGTCTGGCTGGCTCTGCTGGGCGGCGGCCTTGGGGCCGCGGCGCTCTTGCAGCGCCCGGCGCTGGGGCTGCCGCTGCTCATGGTGGCGGCTCTGGTCGTCCCGCTGGAGATCGGCACGGGCACACAGGTCGTACTCAACCCGGCGGCGCTGCTGGTCCCTGCGCTGCTCGGCCTGTGGCTGTTCCGCATGGCCGTGGTCGAGCGCAACATCGCCTGGGTTCCCTCGCCGGTGAACCAGCCGCTGCTGCTCTTTCTGGTTGCGAGCCTGGTCTCCTTCGCCGTCGGCCGGCTCACGTGGGATCCCTTTGTGCCCATCAGCGCCAACTTCTGGCTGGTGCAGATGGCCCAGTGGAGCATCTTCGCCTTTTCGGCTGGCGCGTTTTGGCTGACGGCCAACCAGGTGAGCAGCGAGGCGCAACTGCGGCAGCTCACTATGCTCTTCCTGCTGGTCGCCGGCTCAATCGCCATCCTGCGTATGGTTCCAGGCTTGGGCGGCCCGCTCAATCGGGTGACGACCGTCGCCTTTATCCGCGCGCCGCTGTGGGTGTTGCTGTCTGCGCTGGCGGGCGGGCAGTTGCTCTTCAACCGCGGGCTGGCGCGGCCCTGGAGAGTCTTTCTGTGGGCTGTGACTCTCTGCTCCGTTTATTTCGGCTTTTTTGTCAACAGAGATTCTTCTTCAACCTGGGTGGGAATCGGCGCAGCCCTGGGCGTACTCATATGGCTGCGCTTTGCCCGCTTGCGCCTGCCCATCGTCGTGCTTGCCCTGGCGCTGCTCGCAGCCGGCGTTCTGTTTCCCGCCGTATACGAATTTGCCGGCGGTGACGATGCGTGGCGCAGCACCGGCGGCTCGCGCCTGGCGTTGATCGGGCGCGTCGTCGAAGTGACGCTGCGCAACCCCGTCACCGGCCTGGGGCCGGCGGCCTACCGGCCCTACGCCAACATGAAGCCGCTGCCCTATTTGGGAGCGTACTGGGTGGCTCCGCTGATCAACTCGCACAACAACTATGTGGACCTCTTCGCGCATGGAGGCGTGCTGGGCTTGGCGCTCTTTGCCTGGTTTGCGTGGGAAGTCTACCGGCTGGGGCTGCGCCTGTATCGCCGCTATCAGGAGGGATTCGCGGCGGGCTATGTCAACGGCATGTTGGCCGCAGGCGCGGGATCGCTGGTCATCATGCTGATGGCCGACTGGATCCTGCCCTTCGTGTACAACATCGGCTTTCCCGGCTTCCAGGCTAGTGTGCTCGTGTGGCTGTTCCTGGGAGGGCTGGTGGCACTGGAACGCATGACCGATGTCGACCCCAAACGATAAAGTCTCGCCATCGGTCTACATTAAGCGCCGCTACATTTGGCAGCCGGGCGGCTTACGCCTATTGCGCGAGGCGGCCTGGTCGCAATACGCGCAGCGGGCGGTTGCCCCAATCGTCAACGGAATGCACATCGAATTTCCTGAGACGGAAACCGCTCTAGGGTTCTGCGTCAAAACTACAACGCGCCGCCTGGAGGGACCTTCGCTGCTGTCTTTGCTCTACGATCCTTGTCATCAGACAGCCGCCGTTGACATGGGGATGACGGTACTAGAGGCGTTTCACTCAGCAAATCTCGACTCGGCGCCTTCCGACCTTTTCGGTTGGGTCTTTCGGTGGTTCAAAGGACTCCGGCTCATTGTCCGTACAGCATTTGACGCGTCTTCCTTATCCGACACCGAGAGAAAGGAGCTAAGGCGGCTAGTGGCTCGATACGTTCTAGGGAAGACAGGCAGTCGAGTGTTGGTGCACGGTGATCTCCACGCATCTCATGTGCTTGTCGATTCCGACAATCGGACGTTCGGCATTATTGACCTGGAAACAATGCATATCGGCAAAGCGGCCACCAACTTCGCCCAGTTATGGGATGGCTATCATCATGCGGATCCGGCGTTGGGCCAACAACTCTATCGTCGTTATGCCGATCAATATCCGGGCGAGATGGATGAGCAGTTTGACGACGATCTTCGTCTCGAAGCGGCGCTACGCAGCCACACGCATATCCGCGCCGGACGGCTGACAGGAAATACCCTGCTGGTCGATAAGGCCCAGCATTTACTGCACGGCGTCTTGAGCGGCGTCTCTTTTCAATCCTTATGCACAGAGAGAAAACCATCGTGACTTCGTCGAAGGCGTACTCGCGGGAATTAGCGGAGAAATACGACTACCGGCATTTTGGAGGTCAAAGCGGCCAGTTCATATTAAGCAAAGATGTTCGCACGCTGTTGTCTTTGCTCCCGCCGCCGCCGGCGCTTGTACTGGATATCCCATGCGGCACGGGAGTCTATACGGATGCCTTGACTAAACAGGGCTATCGCACTATCGCTGCCGATGCCTCCGGGTCGATGTTACAGATCGCCGGGCTATACCAGCCACAGAAAGCAAGACTCCAAGCAGATATCGCTGGCCTGCCGGTGGACGACAACGCGCTTGATATAGTGGTGACGCTTCGTCTGTTTTCGCATTTTGAGAGCGTCGAGATAGCGCGTTCGTTGCGGGAATTAGGCAGAGTGATTAAGCCGGGCGGCCGGGTGATATTCGACAGCTTTCGCTGGACGCCGCGGCGTTGGCCGGTGTTGCGCAGCATTGTAGAACAAAGCTATATACACGAATACTCCTATGACGAAACGGTAGCGACGATTGGTGAAGCTGGCCTGCGTGTAGTCGATACTCGCTGGAGTTACCTGTTCTCCCCCATCTTGCAGCGCCGGTTGCCGGCTTCAATCGTACGCGGGCTGGACAGATTCGAGACGCTACTGCCGGATCGGTGGCTGCTGCGCACATTCTGGGCATGTACGAAGCATTAGCTAGCCGGCGACGAACAGGTCTCGGCCGTATTTGTACGCGAGACGTTCGAGGTTTACCTGCCCGCGCTCATCCGCTAGAAGCCGTTACGATGCATCTTGACGCTCAGGGGAAGGCAAGCAACTGCACCATCTGGCGCCGGCCGGGCGTGTGGCTGGCGTTGATTCTGGCGCTCTCGACGGCGTTGCGGCTGGGCGTAGCCTTTTACTACGGCGACGCCACGCCGCCCGGCAAGGACGAGACGTCGTACTCCGTGCTGGCGGCGCGGCTGGCCGCGGGCCACGGCTATAGCTTCCCGGAGTACTGGTATCCCTTCGCCTCGTCCGATACGCCCACGGCCCACTGGTCCTACCTGTATACGGCCTTCGTGGCCGGTCTGTACGCCGTTTTTGGCGTGCACCCGCTGGCGGCGCGGCTGGCCGGCGCCGTGCTCACCGGCCTGCTGCTGCCCTGGCTGCTCTACCGCCTGGCCTGCCGCGTGCTGGGACCCTGCACGCCGGGTGAAGCGCTCGCCGCAGGTCGCCCCGCAGCCATCGCCCTGCTCACCGCCGCGCTGGGTGCAATCTACGCCTACTTCGTCCTCTACGGCGCCATGGTCATGACCGAAGGACTGTACATCTGCGCCTTGCTCTGGTCGCTGGAGCGCGGGCTGGCGCTGGAACAGGCATTGCACAGCCGGGCGGAGGAGGGCGCACCGGGCAAGCGTTCGTTCCTGCCTACGGCGCTGACGCTGGGCCTCAGCCTGGGCGCGGCCGCGCTGTTGCGCCAGGCCATCCTGCCCTGGGCCGCCGCGCTTTTCCTCTACCTGCTGTGGGCCGGCTATCGCAGCGGGCGCACAGCCGCGGCGTTGCGAGCGCTTTTCACGGCGGGGGTGATCATCCTACTTTTCATCCTGCCCTTCACCGTACGCAACTACCGGGCCTACGGCGAGTTCCTCCTGCTCAACTCCAACACGGGCTACGCCATGTACTCGGCGCAGCACCCGCTGCACGGCGTCAGCTTCCAGGCGTTCGCGGCCGCGCCCCTGCCCGACGACCTGTCCCCGCGGCCGGCCAACGAAGCCCAGTGGGAACGGGCGCTGATGCGCCGCGGCATCGAGTTCGTCATAGCGGAGCCGGTGCGCTATCTGCGCCTCTCGCTCAGCCGTGTCGTCGACTACTTCAAATTCTGGCCCAGTGCGGAGACGACGCTGCTGCACAACGTGGGCCGCGTGGCCTCCTTTGGCCTGTTTCTGCCCTTCATGCTCTATGGGCTGTGGCTGTCGCGCACAGAGCGGCGGCGCTACCGGCTGCTCTACCTCTTCATCCTCTTCTACAGCGTCCTGCACATCCTCACGTGGGCCATGATCCGCTACCGGCTGCCCGCCGACGCCGTCCTCCTTCTCTTCGCGGCGCTGGCGATCGACGAGCTTTGGCGGCGGATCGGGCATATCCGCCCCCGCGCCGCATAGCCGTTTCTCGCCCCCTCCTGTTGCGGCTGAGCCAGCGTTATCCATTCGTCCCGTCAGGCGCATCGAATGACGGCGGAGTCGCACAGGACAAACGTCGCGACTTTGTATAGACATTCGCGCGTTTTTTCTACGTCATTCGTCGCATTTATAAAGTATCCCGCGGGTTGGGCTGTTACAAGCGCGCCGCCGCTCCATTACGGCGCACGGATTTTCTCAAGTTTTGAGAATTCCCGCCAATTCGCCCCTGATCCGCCTATGATCAGGCATTTGTCGTTTGACGATTCGTTACAGACCGCTATAATGTTTGTATACTGTAAGCAACGCGCCGTTCATCCCCGAACCATTCGCACCAGCAGATTACGGCAGCGCATAGCACGGGGCGGGCCGTCTGGCCGCTCATTCTCACTACACCGCAGCCCATCGCAAACGGCGTTGTGCTCAAGAGGTGCATAAGCCAATAAGGGTTATCATGGACCGCAGCATCGTATTCCCCGCAGGACTGCCAGCCGCGCATCGAGCGTTTACGCATTCAATCAATTTCAATACATCCAAACCCAATAACCAGAGCGAGACCGAATCCGCCGCATCTGTGGAATCGGACGATTCTCTTCCGGACGTGCTTGTCCAGTTCGCCCACGAACTGAGCACGCCGCTCTCCACCGTCATCCTCAACCTGGAGATGGTCCACGACAGCCACGAGGTTGAACCGGCCGACGAACGCGCCTGGCAGGTCGTGATGGACACGCTGCACCGGCAGCGCATGTTGCTCGACTCGTTGCTGGCGGCGGGCAAGTGCGAGCGCGGCGTCTACAGCGCCGAATGCCGACCGCTGAACATCGACGAGCCGATCGCAGCGGTGATCGAGGAGTATCGTCTGCTCGCCGGACGCAAGCGCATCCGGCTTCGCTTCGCGCCGGACCCCCATCCGACGGCGATCAGCGGCAATAAGACGTTGGCGCAGCTCGTGTTGACCAACCTGGTCGACAACGCCGTCAAGTACACGCCCAGCGGCGGCGAGGTGACGGTGCGGACCCGGCCGGGTGATGCCGGCGTCTACGTGGACTGCACAGATTCAGGGCCGGGCATACCGGAGGAGGAACAGGAGGCTGTGTTCCGCCCGTACTACCGGAGCGCGCGTCACGCGCAGACCAAACGGGGGGCGGGCGTCGGTCTGCACATCGTGACGAAGTTGATGGAGGCGATGGGCGGGCGCGTGCAGGTGCGCAGCCGCGCCGGTCAAGGCAGCGTCTTCACAGTCTGGTTCCCCGCGTGGGAGAAACAGGGTGCGTAGAAACGGCATCCTTGCCGTTCGTGAAAGCGGAGCGGCATCTGTACCGCCGGAGTTTCGCGCGCCGGAGCGGCGCGCCTCGTCGCTGAAAGACAGGCGATTCGTAGAATTCGTGCTATTCGTGGCTTCGTTTGCTTTATTGGCGGTAAGGCCTGTTAGGACTCATTCTTATGCCGCGAGTATTGGTCGTCGAAGACGATATTGACCTGAATTGGACGGTGTGCCGCGTGCTCAACAGCCACGGCTACCAGACGCTCGGCGTGGGCAGCGGTGAAGAAGCTCTGCACCGCTATCGCGAGCAACGCCCAGATCTGATCCTGCTCGACGTGCAACTGCCGGGCGCGGACGGCTATCGCCTGGCGCGGCAGATACGCGCCTCTGTCGACGGGGGACGCATCCCCATCATCTTCATGACCGTCAACCCGGAGCTGGAGAGCAAGATCATAGGGTTCGCCGCCGGCGCCGACGACTATCTGGTCAAGCCGTTCGACATCCGCGAGCTGCTCATGCGCATTCAGGCCGTGTTGCGCCGCACCAGCGGCGACCCGATGCGCGGCGACCTGGCCGACGCGCCGGAGCGCAGCCTACGCGTCGGCGAACTGGAGTTGGACTTGGATACCGCCACCGCCAGCACCGGTTGGAGTTCGGCGCTGCTCACGCCCACCGAGCTCCAACTTCTGCGCTACTTCATGCAGAACGCGGGCCGCATCCTCTCCGGACGGCATCTCCTCACCGCCTTGTGGAACGCCGAGGGCGACGGCTCCGACAGCACGGCGGTGCTGCGCTGGCACATCAAGAACCTGCGCCAAAAGCTCGAGGCGGATCCCACCAACCCCGAGCTATTACTGACCGTGGGCCACCACGGCTATATGCTGGCCGCCCCTAAAGAAGAATAGGGCAGCCAGAGAAAACAACATCCTCGCGTACCGCCAACGGAATCCTCGCGTACGTCCGATTTGTTATGCCCTATGCTTGGGGGCAGAAGTTGGCGTATCAGCGTTGACCCAGGCGCCCCCGAATTTCCTGGCTGCGGCGACCCGGCTTCGGCAGAGAACAAACCTCATTTGGGACACAAAACTGCTGCGGGGCGATCCGAACCGGCGGATGTGAGACCTCCTGGCGCATTCCCACAAGGCATGGCCTGGACAAAATAATGGTGGCGCGAATATTGTTGCTAGAGGGCGCGGCGGAACGAGAGGAAAGCCTTGCCCCTCGTTTGAGCGCCGAGGGGTTTGACGTTCTGGCGGAGAAGGACCCGGCCAAGGGCGTAGAGATGGCGTCGGAAAAACAGCCCGACGTGATCGTCATCAACGGGCGCTTGCCGGGCTGTTCGGCGTCCGACATCGTCAAGCAGCTTCACACGGCGGAGCCGGCCGGTCTGTTGCCGGTTGTGCAGATCGTGGACTCGGCGCCGCAAGACCCGCAAGCCCTGCTAGAGGATGGGGCGGACGACTATCTGGCGCGCCCCCTTGATTGGCCCGCCTTTTTGGCCCTGCTCAACGCGCGCACGCGGCGTTGGCGGGAGTGGAACGCCTTCTACAACCGGCGCATCGAGCAGACGCGCTCCAAAGTAGTGCAGGCGCTCTCGCACGAGGTCTTTTACCCGCTGCTCGAGATCGAAGCGAACGGCGAGTATCTCGCTCGCAGCGAGGCGGTCACCGGCGCATCCGCGGTGGCGGATACAGGACGCGAGATCGTCTCGGCGGCGCACAGGCTGCATCGCATGTTGGGCAAGCTGATGCTCGCCGCCACGCTGGAAGAGGAAAGCGCGGGCGCGGAACACGGGCCGCCTGCCCGCGGGCAGGCGGCGGACGCCGCCGCCATCGTCGAGCAGACAGCCGTTCAGACGGCGCAGCTATGCGGCCGCAAGGCAGAACTCGTTCTTGCGCTGGAACCTGCTTGGGCGCAGGTTGCGGCAGTGGATTTGGAGTGGATCGTCGAGGAGTTGGTCCGGCACGCGTTCAGCGTCTCCCCGCCCGGCGCGGCGGTGTCCGTCGCGTCGCGGGCCAAGCGGCGCTACGAGCTCACCGTCACGGCGGCGCCGGAGGCAGTCGCAGAGCGGGCGGGCGGACGCCCGCAGGCGAGCTACAGAACGACCTCTGCGTTGGGGATGGAGATCGGGCTGGAGATCGTGCGCCGGCTGGCTGTGATGCACGGCGGCTCCCTCGAGGTGCGGCGCAAGGCCGGCAAAGGGATGCGCGCTGTGGTGCGGCTTCGGCGTGCAGCCGAGCCGCGTACGGTTGACGCTTGAACGGCCGGCGAACTCCAGCGCACGTAAACACGTAAAGATGACCTGTCGCCACAACAGTCAGAGAGGAAGGTAGAGCATGCCCAGCAAAGAGCGGCCGACGGCTTCGCACCGGAAGATGCCGCTGTATCTGGTGATGGCGGCTGTCCTGTTGGCCCTGGCCGCTATGAATATCCTGGCGGGCTTCCCGTCCTTCGTACACAAGGCCCAGGCTGCGCCGACCATCGACGATCCCTGCGGCATCAGCGGCTGGGTCTTCAACGACCGCAACGCCGACGGCGTCTTTCAGTACGGCGAACCGGTGATCGGTTCCAGCGACGTCCAGTCGTCGGAGCCCGGCATCGGAGATGTGACGATCTCGCTGGAGAACCCAAGCGGAGTCAAGGCGGCCGAGACGCTCAGCTTCGCGGGCGACGAAAACACCGGCTGGTTTCGTTTCCAGGGGCTGGCGCAACTGGACTTCTACACGGTGATCGAGACGGACTTGCCAGGCTGGGCGAGCGTGTCGCCTAACCGGCAGAAAGTGCCGATGGCGGGGAATTGCGTGGCCGAGGTTTTCTTCGGGGACCGCCGCATCCGCAGCGTGGCCGGCGTGGTCTTCGATGACTTTAACGGCAACGGCGTCCAGGACGCGGGAGAACTGGGCGTGGGCGGCGTATCCGTAAGCATTACGCCCCAAGGAGGAGGCGCCTCGGTCGACGTGACGACGGATGAATTCGGCGCATATGAGATCAACGACGTGGCCGTCGGATTCTATGCGGTCGTAGTCACCGTGCCTGCCGACTATGCCGCTCTGTCCCCCGACACAGTCGTGACCGATGTGACCGATGGCGGCTTTGGCACGGCCAATTTCGCCCTTGGTCTGGCCGACGGCACGATCCGGGGCACGGTTTTCCTGGACAAACACGGCGACGGCGTGCCTGAATCGGGCGACGAGGGGCTGGCCGGCTGGAACGTTACGCTGAACAACGCAAGCGCGGCAGCCGCCCAGAGCGTCGACCAACTGCCTATCACCGTGCAGACCAATTCCCAAGGCCGGTTTTCCTTCCCGCCGCAGCCTCCGGGCGTTTATCTGGTCACGGTCCATACGCCTGCCGGCTATGTAGGCCTCACCTCCAACGTGAAGCAGGTAACGGTCATAGAAGGCCGGCCGACCGTGGTGAACATGCCTGAGGCCATTAAGAGCAGCATCTCCGGCTTCGCTTTTCTGGACCAGAACGGCGACGGCGTGCAGCAGGCAAGCGAACCGGGCCTGCCCAACGTCATGGTGGAGCTTCTCTCGGACGGCGCCGTGGTGAAGACCGCTTACACGCTTGCTGGTGGAGACTACTCCTTCACTTCTGTCAGCGGCGGGACTTACCGCGTACGGGCGAGCGCCCCGGCGGGCATGGTCGCCACGACGCCCGCCACGGCAGAGGTCATCCTCGCCGCCGACGGCGTTGGTTTTACCAGTTTCGGATATCGAGAGATAAACACGATCGGCGGGATCGTGTTTGAGGACCTCAACGACAACGGGAAGCGAGACGTAGGCGAGCCGGGCGTGGGAAACGCCACCGTCACACTCAAGAACAGCCAGGGGATCACAGTGGGGACCGCCGTCACGAATGGCGACGGCTCCTACCAATTCGAGAACAGGTCTGCCCAAGCCTATACGGTAGCGCTGACGCTCCTAGACGGCTTCCGCAGGACCACGCCGCTTGAAGTGACGGTGACGCTTGCATCCAATGGCACAGGTGCGGCTAACTTCGGCATCAAGCGCCTCGGACAAGAGGTCGTCGTGTATATCCCGGAGTTGATCAAGGCCGGGGGTGCAACCCGCTGATGGTGTTGCTGCCGGCGACCGGAAGCCGGAGGACGCAAAGAGGTAGAAGGCAATGTGGCTTGCCGTAGTGTTGGCGTGGCAGGCGCTCTGGTCGAGCCTGATGCCGGGCTTGATCGGCGTCTGCCCGCTTTTTCCCTCGGAGCATGAGCGCTTAGGCGTCAACGTCGTGCGCAACTACGGCAAGGCCGTGGACGACTACGACGTGGCGCAGCTATATGCCGGCTGGTATGTGGACTATAGCGTCCAGCTTTCGCCGGCGCGGCCTGCAGGCATGGGCTACATGCAGACCGTATTGCCTTCACAGCACTACCCCATCCGGCCTGATGCGCTTGGTCCCCTCGTGGACGCCAATCCCGGCGCGCTGTGGACGCTGGGCAATGAACCGGACCGCGACCTGCAGGACGGGATGACGCCCGAGGCGTACGCGGCCTTTTACCATGACCTATACGCCTTCATCAAGGGCCGGGACCCTACGGCCCGCATCGCCGTTGCCGGCGTGGTGCAGCCCACGCCCATCCGCCTGCGCTATCTGGACAGGGTGCTGGACGCGTATCGCCAGCGTTACGGCGTGCGCATGCCTGTGGACGTGTGGACGGTGCACGGCTTCATCCTCAACGAGGCGCCGGACGAGTGGGGCGCGAGCATCCCCGTGGGGCTGGAGGCGTTTGCCGATGAAGGTCTGCGCCGCACGGTCGACGACCACGACCGCATGGACATCTTCCGGCAGCAGATCGTCGACTTCCGCCGCTGGATAGCGGGCCGCGGCTACCGGGACAGGCCGCTGATCCTTTCGGAATACGGCATCCTGCTGCCCAAGGCCTACGGCTTCAGCGATGCGGCGGTCGCCAACTTCATGGTGGAGAGCTTCGGCTTTCTACAGACGGCCACGGACCCGCATACGGGCTATGCGCCGGACGGCAACCGGCTGGTGCAGGCGTGGGCGTGGTATAGCCTCAACGACTATGAGTATGTCTACGATCCGGTGACCGAAACCAGCCGGGGGTTCAACGGCAATCTTGTTGACCACGACAGCGGGCAGATCACGCCGGTGGGCTGGCGTTTCGCGGCCTCCGCCCAACCGCTGATGGACCTGCACAGCAACGCAGCCATCGTCGCGGCGGCAATCGAGCCGGCCGCGCCCATCCCCGCGGCCGCGGCGTCCGTCGTCACGGTGACGGCAACGCTCTTCAACGGCGGCAACCTGGACGCTGAGGACGTGCGACTGGCCGTGTATGCGGGAGACCCGGATGCGGGCGGGAGGTTGCTGGGGAGGTCGCAGCCCGGCGTCACGCTGGCGTCGCACTGCGGCCAGGAGGCGCGGCTGGCGGTGGTATTTGATGCAACCGGCTGGGCGCCGGGTCTCTACTCGCTCACCGCGGCGATCGAGATGCGGAACCCCCAAGCGGAGAAGAACCTGGAGGACAACCGCGTGAACTTGTCGCTGTGGCTGCTGCATCCAGGCGAAACGCTGGAGCAGACGCTATTGCCGCTGGTGGCGCGCAGCGGAGGGTAGCGGCGACTCGAAGATCGCGCCGGCGCGGCCGGCGACCTGACCCTCAAGCCAGGTCGAGTTGGCGCAGTAGGCGCGGCCACCCTTCGTCGAGAATGGCGTCGATCTGCGCCAGTACCCGCACGTAGGCCTGCTCGCCCTCTCCGTAGGGATCGGGCAGATCGCCGTCGCCGCGGTTGAGTTCAGTCAGCAGCCACACTTTGTGCAGCGCCTGCGGGCTGCGATAGAAGATGGCCTGTCGGTGCGCTTCCTCGCTCACCAGGATCAGGTCGGCCAGGCGCAGTTCCTCCTCGTCCAGCGCCGTGGCCCGATGCCCGCTCAGGTCGATGCCGCGCTCGGCCAACAGGCGCACGCCGGCCGGGTCTGCCGGCTCCCCTACCAACGCATAGATGCCTGACGACGTGATGTGCGCGCGATCGCCCAGACCGGCGCGGACAAAGCGGTTGCGCAGCAGCGCGGCGATCATGGGCGAGCGGCAGACGTTGGCTGTACAGACGACCAGAATCCGTTTCACGGCGGCATGCGTCCGATCAGCTTGCGGCCGGGCCTCGTGCGAAGCCGCCGCTTAGCCGGCGTCCTGCGTACGCGGCGCGGCGGCGCGGCCATCCTCGACGCCGGCCGGGTGATGATGCCCGTTGACGCCGGCGGGCGCGGCCGGCGGCAGCGCCGGAATCGAGCCGGCGTCTTCGCGACGGTAGTACTTGTTGCGGTAGCGCTTGGAGTAGTGATAGGAGTAATAGTAACCCTTACTGCGCCGCGAGACGCGATTCAACAACACGCCGACCAAGTTGGCGTTGACCTGCCGTAAGACGGCCTGGGCGCGCTTCAATGTCTCGCGGCGCGTGCGCCCCGCATGCACCACCAGCAGCACGCCGTCCACCTGCGTGGAGATCACCGGCGCGTCGGAGAGGGCCAGCACCGGCGGGCTGTCGACCAGGACGAAGTCCGCCTGGGCGCGCAGTTCGGTGAGCAGGGTGTGCATGCGCTGCGAACCGAGCAGCTCGGCCGAGTTGGGCGGCAGCGGGCCGGTGGTCATGATGCGCAGGTTGGGCACGTCGGTGCGCTGCAAGAACGGCGTCGGGTCGAGCGATTCGCTGAGCAGCGCCGAGGTGACGCCTACGTTGTTGACCGCGTTGAAGACGCGGTGCAGGCGCGGGCGGTGCATGTCACAGTCGAGTATGACGACGCGGCGGCCGCTTTGGGCCAACGCCACGGCCAGGTTGGCGACCGTGATAGTCTTGCCTTCCGCTGGGTCGGCGCTGGTGACCAGTAGCGTGCGCACCGGCTCGTCGATGGAGGCGAACTGGAGGTTGGTGCGCAGGATGCGATAGGCTTCCGAAGGCGGCGACTGCGGGTTGTTCACCATCACCAAGTCGCCGCCGCGCAGGTCCTTGTCCGTTAGGGCGGGCGCCGCGCCCAGCGCCGGCACATCCAGGATTTTCTGGATGTCCTCGGCGGACTTCACCGAGTCGTCCAGATATTCGAGGAGGTAGGCGGCGCCTGCGCCCAGCACGAAACCGATGGCTGCGGCGAGCAGCATGTTGATCAGCAGCTTGGACGGCATCGGCTCGTGGGGCAGATTGGCCGGCTCCACCACGTTGATCGTGTTGACGGCGCCGCGCTGCGTGGTGGCGAGCAGCGAGGCGTAGTTGGCCTGCAGCGTGTTCAGCTTCTGTTCCAGCGCCGTGATCTGGTTTTGGGTGTCGGCGATCTGGCGGGCGCTGAGCATCTCGGCCAGGGCGGATTCCAGGCGGCCGATCTCGTCCTTGGTGGCGCGGATGTTGCGCTCCAGCTCGTCGAGCTGTTCGTAGACGAAGGCCTGGCGTTCCTGCTCTTGCGAGCCTGCCGGGCTGCGTAGGATGAGTTGGTTGACCAACTCATTGGCGACGGCCTGGGCGCGCAGCGCGTCGGTGTCGATCACGGTGATGTCCATGAACTGCGTGTTGGGCACGACCTTAGCGGTGTATTCGGGCAAGTCCGACAGGCCGAGCGCTTCCATTGTGTCCTGGCGCAGACTCTCGCGATTGACCATGCCGGCGTACATGGTGAGCAGTTGCTGGGCCATGGCGATCTGGTTGCTCGACGGGTTGGGGTCGTTGATCATCGTGCCCACCATGATCGTGGTGCGCGATTGGTAGAGAGGCGGCTGGAGATAGCTGACATAGGCGCTCGACGCCGCGGCCAGCAGCGCGGAGGCCAATACCAGCCACCACCAGCGGCGCAACGCAATCAGATACTCGCGCAGGTCAGTCGTTTCCATGAGCCTTTCCCTTCCTCTCGCTGCTTACACAGACGTCTCGTGATCGGGCGGGGGCGACGCTAACCGCGTTTGGCGTCAGCGCACCCAGACCGGGTCCCAATCCTCGAACTCGTTGTTGCTCAGGTTATGCTGATCCGAACCGTCGGCGTTCATGATCCACAACTGGCGCCGGCCCGACTCGCGGTTGGAGTAGAAGACGATGCGGCTGCCGTCGGGCGACCAACTGGGGTGCTTGTCCCATTCCCAGATGTTGTTGGTCAGACGCAGAGGCTGGTCGTTGTCCCAGTGCACTGTGTAGATCTCGTCGTTGCCCGAATCGGTGCTGACAAAGGCGATGCGTTGGCCGTCCGGCGACCAGGCAGGGTCGTAGTTGAGCCCCTTCATGCGCGTCACCTGTTGGGTGCGTTCGTAGAGCAGTTCGTCCACGAAAATCTGCGAAACGCCGCCGTCCACTTTGACATAGACCAGGTTGCTGCCGTCGGGCGAGAGCGTCAATTGCTCGCGAGCCAGCGGATAGATCCATCCCCAGGTCACCTGACTCACCTGACCCGTCTCCGGATCGAGCAAGAAGATCGCTTCTCTGTTGTCGATGCGGTTGGACTTGAAGAGGATCTTGCCGCGCATGGCTTCGGGCAGGACATCCGGCGCTTCTGTCGGCGTGGGCGAAGGCGTCACCGTGCTGTCGACGAGGAGCGGGATCGGGGTGGGCGTGGGCATGGGCGACGGCGTGATGACCACGGCGTACCAGGGCAGCGGCGTGGACGTGCCGTCGACGACGGCGCGGGCCTCAGCCAGCGCGTGCATGGCCTGCGCGGTGGCGACGTTGCCCGGCGTGGGCGTGGCGAACACCCACATGCCGGTGACGGCGTTGTAGGGCAGTGGCGTAGCGGTGGGCGCCGCCGGGTTTTCGGCGCGGGCCGTGGCCTCGATGACGCGGGCGGCTTCCGTGGCAATGTTGGCCGCGGGCGGCGAGGGCATGATGACGATGGGCGTGACGTACTCGGTCGGTGTCGGCGTAAAGGTGCCCGTGGTCAGCGCCACCAGCGTCGGGTAGAGGGCGATCTCGGTCGCCTCCGCCGGGTTGGCGGGCGGCTGCGTGGGCAGCACGATGGGCGGCAAGCCCTGCTCGACGGCGATGGCCTGCTGGGTGGCGATGTTCGCCGGGTAGGGCGTCGGCGTATGCACCTCGTAGGGATCGGGCGTATAGGTGCCGGTAGTCGTCGCCACGAAGGTGGCGGTGGCGGCCTGTGCCAATGCCGTGATCATGTTGCCCGGCTCCGGCGTCAGCGTGGCGATGATGAAGGGTCGGGTCGGCGTAGGCGGCGGGGTGGGCGGCGGCGGCCCCACGCTGAAGATCAACTCCGGGCTGAAGCCTGCCGTCGAGGGGCCGGTTCCGCTGTCCCAGGCAAAAAGGTGATCGTCGCTCTGCGTCCATGCCTGGATGCGCACGATGAGGGCTGTTTCGCCGTCGATCAGTTGCCGGGCCAGCCAGTCGAGCGTGTTGCGATCCAGGGGCAGGCGGATGGTCTCCCCCTCGACCAAGGCGCTGCCGCCCAACACGGGCAGCGTGATCGGGGCCGGCGCGGCCAGCACGGCGTCGTAGCCGGCGCGCGTCAACTCCGGCAGGTCGCGGGCGGGTATCAGTTGGACGATCCACGTTGCCGCGGCGTCCGGTTCTATGCGTTCGTCGCGCAGCCCGGTCAACGCGAGCGTTCCTTCGACGATCTCAGCGCCGCGGGCGATGCGGCGCAGGTCGAAGCGGGCGGCGGAAAGGAAGGAGACGCCCTCACGCGTGCCCGCATAGAGGAACGAATCACCGATGTTGCCGCGTCGCCCGCTCTCGTTGGTCCACCAGCCGACATCGCCTGGGCTGGGACGCAGCGAATGGACGCTGCCGCCCGGCGGCGGCGTGGGCGTGTACAGGCCGGCGGCGACCGGCGCGGCCTCAGACAGCGGCGTGGCAGTGGCGACCGGAGTTGGCGTATCGGTTACGGCCGGCGTCAGCGTCACCATCGGCGAGGGTGAGGGCGTGGCGGCGGGCGGCTCGAACCAGTCTCCGATAAAGAACGAAAGGACGGCCAACGCAGCGGCGAGCAACACGACGCCGGCCGCGATCGCAGGCCAGCCGGCCGACCGGCCTTCCTCTTCCTCAGCCGGCTCCGGCGCGGACTGTGCGGCCTTGGGTCGCGCCGCGGCAGCCTGATAGAGCGGGCAAGCTGCGTAGTTGCCGCTCAGACAGAACGTCCCCTGGTGCGCCAGATCGGGGGCGCCTGCCGGTTGCTGGGCATAGCAACGGTGCGACTCGGTCGGCGCCGAGCGAACCAGCGATCTGTCGTCAAATAGGCCAAGGTAGCTGCAAATAGCGCCGGGGATCTGTTCAGCCATGTGTGTGCGGTTGGGCTCTCGGTTCGGGGTTGGTTGCGCCGCGGCCCGCGTTGGGCGGATAGATGGCATCCCATGCCGTGTAGACGCTCCGCCAGCCATAGCGTTCGATCGCCGTACGCCGGCCTGCCTGGCGCAGACTCTCGGCCAGGTCGGCGTTATGCACCAGCCGGGAAATCGCGGCGGCGAAGTCCTGCGGCGTGTCGGCGATGAGCAGATTCTCGCCGTCCGTGTAGGCTAGCCCCTCCGCGCCGATGCGGGTTGATACGACGGGCACGCCCCACGTCCAGGCGTCGACGATCTTGACGCGCATCCCGCCGCCCGACCATAGCGGCACGATCCAGGCGCATGTCTCGGCCAAAAGCGGTTGCAGGTCCGCCACATAGCCAAGCGTTTCCACATTAGGCCGGTTCATCTCGGCGAGCGCGCGCGGCGGCTGCTTGCCGATGATGGTAAGCGTCACGTCCGGCAGGGACCTGTGCACAATCGGCCATACCTCGTTCAGGAACCAGCGAATGCCCTCGGCGTTGGGCGGCCAGTGCAGCGCGCCGGCAAAGGTGATGCGCTTCCCGTCCCGCCTGGGCGCCATCGGGGTCGCATCCGGGTCGCCGCAGATGGGAATGGCATGCGCATGCGCCAGGCCGATCCGATCGCGGTCTTCCTCGGTGACGAAGACGACGTCGTCGAAGCGGCGATAGCTCTCCGCCTCATAGCATCGCAGATGGCGCGCCTCGCGCTCGAATACTAGCCGCAGCACGGGGTTGCGCGTCTGCGCCGCCAGCCTTTCCATGACTTTGAAAAGCGCGTTATGGGCGTCGAGTACTAGGTGGGACCGGGCGCTTCCGTGGACTAATGCAGCCTCACTGGCAGTCAACGCATATTGTACCATAGACGTTTGGTCAGCGTGGATGTAGTCATAACGCTGCGTCTCGACCAGGCTGTGCAGCAGGGCGAGCATCTCCGGGCTGCGGTCGCGCTCGATGATGACCGGCCGGCTGGTTGACAGCGCGATCGCAGCCGCCTTGGCCGTGCGCCAGGCGGAACGATGCATCGGCACTGGTTGCACCTGCCCGCAGAATGTGCGCAGGTGAGCGATGTACTCCGGCGTATCCTCCGAGCGCACGAAGGAGACCAGCGTGACGCGGTGAGATTGGGCCAAGTGGCGCAGCACGTAGTAGGCGCGCACCTTCGGCCCTGCGTCGAGCGGATAGGGCAGCACCTGCGTTAGAAACAGGATAGACGCCACGCCTATGCGCCCCTACACCGCAGCATGACCGCCAGCGTTTTGACGAGAATCTGGAGATCCAGCAGCGGCCCGTAGTGCTTGATGTAGTACAGGTCGTATTCGAGCTTGATGCGGGCGTCGTCCACCGAATTGGCGTAGCGATATTGCACCTGCGCCCACCCGGTTAGGCCTGGGCGGACGGCATGTCGCGTGCGGTAGAAGGGCAACTCCTTCGCCAGTTCCTCGACGAACTTGGGGCGTTCGGGGCGCGGCCCGATGAAGCTCATCTCGCCGCGCAGGACGTTGATCGCCTGCGGTAGTTCATCCAGCCGCGTGCGCCGCAGCCAGCGCCCGACGGGCGTGATGCGCGGGTCGTTCAACTCAGCCCACACCGGCCCGCTGGCTTTTTCGGCGTCGGGGATCATCGTGCGCAATTTGATGATGTCAAAGAGGCGACCGCCCCGGCCAACGCGACGCTGGCGGTAGAAGGCGTCGCCCGGCGACGTGAGCGCGTTAGCCGCCAGGATCGCCGGCATGACCGCGCCCAGCACGAGCAGAACCGCAATGGCGAGCACGATGTCGGCCAGGCGGCGGATGCCGGCATAGACGCGCTCGGCGACCGATTCCTCCATGTTCAGCAGGCGCGGCAGATCGTTGCCCAGATGGTCCACGGGCACGCGGCCGAAGAGGCGCTCGTACACCAGGCTCATGGTCGTCACGCGCACGCCCTGCTCGGTACACTGCACCAGTGCGTCGAGCAGGTCCTCGCTGATGCGGTGGCGATGGGTGATTGCGAGCACGACCTCGTCGACAGCCAGGCGTCTGAGCAGCGGCAGCAGCAGGTTATGACCGCCGAACACCGGCGCGTCGCAGATGGTCGTCTCCCAATAGGCCGGATTGGCGTCGATATAGCCCGCCAACTCATAGCTGATGTGCGCGCTGTCCGCGGTGCGATTGTCTTGCGACAACGCCATCGCCAGTTCGCGGCCCGCCGGGCCTGCGCCGACGACCAGCGCCTGCTGGCTAAACCACGGCTGCACAAAGAGTTGCGCGTAGAGCAGCCGCCAAATGGGCAAAACCGCGCAGCCGATGCTGACGAAGAGGAACGTCTGGCTGCGGGCGCCCAGGGGCGGGGTCAGGACCGGCGTCAACGTGTAAATCAGCGTCGCCGCCAGACTCGCCCCGAGGATGCGCCGGACCGCCGTAGGGGGGTGGGCCGCACTGCTCAGGTTATAGACGTCGAAGAAGATGGCGCACCCCAGCCACATAAAGCTGAGAACGACATACCACCGGGGCAGCGCCCACACGTAGGCCCGGCCGATGTCGGTGCGCAGCCAAAGGGCGAGGGCGAGCGAACCGTTGATCAACAACAAGTCGACGAGCACCAGCAGCAGCCGTCGCTCGGAAACTCGCAGGCGCAAACTCGGCAGAGGGATGCGTCCGATCGCCCTGACCCTAGTCTGGTAACCTTGCGCTGTATCGTTCAAATAGGCGTCTAGTTCGCTCGGAATCATTGCCATATCTCTGAAGAGCGCCGGGGAACGCCGGCGCCTTCGCCGAAATCAGTTGGCTGTCTGGTAACGTCGTGAATGGCCGGCCGTCTGGTAAAGCATGTTGTCCATCATCCCTGCGGCGCGGCGGCGCTGCTCCACATACCAGCGGCGACCCTGCCGGCCCATGTGCGCCAGCCGGTCCGGATCAACCAAAGCGCTGTGTAGGCTGCCGGCGAGCGCCTGCACATTGCCTGCGGGGACCACCCAGCCGGTCTCGCCGGGGGTCACGTATTCGGGCAGCGCGCCGCTGTCGCTGACGAGCACGGGCTTCGCGAAGGCGTAGGCCGCAGCGATCAACGCCGACTGCGTTGCGCCCGTATAGGGCAGGACGACCAACCCGCAGCGCTGGAAGAGGTCCGCCCCTTCGTCGTCGTCGATGCGACGGCTGCGCCACTCCACGCCTGGCGGCGTCTCGGCATCCGCCACGGGTGCGCCGCCTTCGCCGGCGATCACGAGCCAGGGGTGCGGGCGTTGGACGGCGATGCTGCGGCCGGCTCTGAGCAGCTCGTGAATGCCCTTATACGCTTCCTGTCTGCCGAAAAAGAGCGCCCAGTTCCCAAACTTGGGTTTCGGCGGCGCATGCTCCCATTCCTCCACGTTGCGATAGCCGCCGAAAAGATGCAACAGGGGAAGGGCCGTCACGCTCTCCGGCGCCCTGCCTGCCGTCAACAACCGCCGGCGGTAGACCTCGCCGTGCACCAGCAGGTGGTCTGCGCTGCGGATCACGAGCCGGTTCCACAGCCGGATCAGGCTGCCGTGTTGCACGCCGGGGTGCGGGTCCAGGTCGTGCAGCGTGTGCAGCGTGCGAATGCCGGCGCTGCGCAGCCGCCACAACAGCGGCAGGTTCCAGAGGTGCACGCCGGTGATGTGCACGATGTCGGGCTGCAAGTCCAGCACAAAACGCATCGCTGTGCAGAGTTGTCGCCATTGCAGGCCGGCGCGCCCGAAGCCGGTCCCCCCTGTAGAGACGGGCGTATGCACGCACACGCCAGGCCCATAGCGATCGGCGGCATAGCGGCTGCTGGTCGCCAGATGGACCTCATGGCCGGCCCGGACCGCCGTCTGCGCCAGGTCTGCCGTGTACTGATGCATGCCAAATGTAGAGGAGAGGAGGATATAGACGATGCGCACGTCGAACTAGGTTGATCTCCTTCGGCCTCACGCCCCCTGTCTGTCTGCAACCACTATACGCGCCGTCTCTTCGCCATTCGTTAGCGTTGCGCGAGGGAAGACAAAGAAGACTGTTGGCGGGTAAGCAATTCTGCATGAATTTACATGACGAATTCACCATTAAAATTGGGGACACGCCAACGGATCCCTCGTGGCTGCCCAACAGTATCCTTACGGCAGCCGCGGGGCGAGGCGCTAGTCTGGGTCGACGGGGATTTTTGTGAGCCGCCAAGCGGCGCGCAACACACCGCCTGCCAGCCGGAGGGAGAGCGCTATCGCCCACGCGCGTACGGACGCACGACTCGAATCAGAACAGGCCATCGCCGGTCTGCCGGGGGACGGGCGCGTCATCCCCGACGCGGTCGGGCAGGGCGTTTCCGTCTACGTGCGCCGCCAGGCCAGCAGTTGGCCGCGCTACTGGCTGGAGCAGATCGTCTGCGCCGCGGTGGGGTGGATGCCCACGCTGATCGGCATCGGCGTGCGCGCCGTCGTCTACCGCCTGATCCTGCGCATGCGGGGCATTGCCGCCATCGAGGCGGGCGTGCGGCTGCGCTACGCCGACCATATCACGTTAGGCCGCCGCGCCTACCTGGATCAGGGCGTCTATCTGCATGCCTGCCCGCAAGGCATCGAGATCGGCGACAACACCCTGATCATGCACGGGGCCATCCTGCACGTCTACAACTTTCGCGACCTGCCCCACGCCTTCATCCGCATTGGCCGCGACAGCTTGATCGGCGAACGCAATATCCTGCGCGGGCAGGGCGGCATCACCGTCGGCGACCGGGTATACACCGCGCCGCTGGTGCAGATGTTGGCCGTGAACCATGTGTTTGCCGACCCCGCCCGCCCCTTTACGGAACAGGGCATTACCGCAGAAGGCATCGTGGTGGAAGATGACGTATGGATCGGCGCCGGAGCCATCATCACGGACGGCGTGCGCGTGGGCAAGGGCGCGGTGATAGCAGCCGGCGCGGTGGTTACGGCGGACGTGCCGGCGCACACCGTGGCGGGCGGCGTGCCGGCCCGTGTGCTGCGCAGGATTGGGGCCAATTGAGGCATCGTCCGGTTTCCTGCCGCCGGGGATGAACGCGGCAAGGTAGAGCCGATGCAAAGCTGCGTGGAGGACCAAGTTATGACCACCCTTTCCGTCGTGATCCCGGCGCTGAACGAAGAGGCCGGCATCCGGAACATCGTCGACCGCGTGCTGGCTGTGCAGCCCGCCCTGCGCGACGCCGGCATCGAAGACCTCGAACTGATCGTCGTCGACGACGGCTCGACCGACCGCACCGCCGAGATCGCAGCCGCGCAGCCGAGCGTGCGCCTGCTGCGCCACCCGGTGAATCGCGGCTACGGCGCGGCGCTGAAGACCGGCTTCAACGCCGCACAGGGCGAGTGGATCGGCTTTCTCGACGCGGACGGCACCTACCCGCCCGAGTACTTCCCACAGCTATGCCGCACAACCGCAGAACAGCAGGCCGACATCGTGATCGGCTCGCGCATGGCCGGCGCAGAGAGCCAAATGCCGGCCGTACGTCGCCTGGGCAATCGCATCTTCGCCGGGCTGGTCAGCCTGATCAGCGCGCAGAGCATCACCGATTCGGCCAGCGGCATGCGCATCTTCCGCAAATCGCTGCTGGAGCGCCTCTATCCGCTGCCCGACGGCCTCAACTTGACGCCGGTGATGAGCACTCGCGCCTTGCACGAACAGCTTAAGATGGTCGAGACGCCCATCCCCTATAGCGAGCGGGTGGGGCGCTCCAAGCTCAGCGTGGTGCGCGACGGCATGCTCTTCGCCCAGTCCATCGTCTGGACCGCGTTGAGCTACAATCCGGTGCGCATCCTGGGGCTGATCGGCATGGGCGCGCTGACCGCCACCGCAGTTGCGGCGCTAGCCTTGATCGCGCTGCGGCTGCGGGGCGTCAGTTCGCTGGGGCCGGCGGGCGCCTTCGTCGTCTTCGCGGGCGTGGCGCTTGCCGTGGCCGGCCTAAGCGTGGTTACGCTCGGCATCAGCTTCAACTACTTCGTGGCGCTCTTCCACCGCACGCCGGTGCGTCAGGGCCTATTTGGCCGGCCGCTCATACGCAGACGGCTTGAGCCGGCCTTCGGCCCCGCCGGCGTGATCGTGCTCGCCTTGGGCGTCGCTCTGAGCGTCGCCGCCCTTTTGTTTGGCCTGGGCGGCATGGCGATGGAGCGGCTTTGGTTCTATTACCTGACCAGCGCGGGCTTGGTTCTGATTGGGGTGCAGTTGATCGTGGCGTGGGTGCAGATGCAGGTGCTGGAGGCGCTCAGCATCCGCGAGCAGTTGGTGCATGAAGACCTGGGACAGAAGGCGGGCAAGGAAACCGCGCCTGCCTGGTCGGGAGAGCCGGCTAGAGCCGCTTGATTGCCGGCGTACGCTCGTGGAGATTAGCTCGTGGAGAAGCGATGCCTGTCGATAACCGCAAGCCAGACGCAGACGTTTCCGAGGATATCCGCAACAACCTGGGGAGCCGGCGCATCCCGCCCCTGCGTCCGGCGGAGTTTCCCGACACCGGCGCAGTCGTCCCGACGTTGACCTCGGCGGTGCGCCCGCCCGGCAGCGTAGACGTCCTGCTCGTTAACCCGCCGACGCCGGACGGCGCGATCTGGATTCGCAGCCAACACCGGGTGGGGCGGCGCAGCCGCGAAAACATGGTCTGGCCCCAGGTGAGCCTGGCCCAGATGGCGGCCATCCTCCTGCCGGAGTATACGGTGGAGATCGCCGATGCCAACGCGCTGCGCATGGGCTGGCCCGAATTTGAAGCGCTGCTCGAGGAGAAGCGCCCCAAGTACTACCTAACCCAAGTGACGGCGCCCACCCTGCGCAACGACCTGTACGGCGTCTTCGTCGCCAAGGCGCTAGGGGCCAAGACGCTGGCCTTCGGCACGCATGTCACGCCGATGACGCAGGAGACAATGCGCTCCTTCCCGGCGCTGGACTTCATCCTGCGCGGGGAGCCGGAGATGACCCTGCGCGATCTGCTTGACCGGCTGGAAGGCAAGACGCCGAGCAGCCCGCAAGTCGCCAAGATGCTGAAGGACACAAGCCGCCCGCCGCTGGATTCGCCTACACAGGCAGACAGCGCCGCGGAGACAGATGACACGACGTTGGCGTCGGTACTGGGGCTGGCCTGGCGCAAGGGCGGCGAGATCGTCGTCAACCCGGACCGGCCTTTCATCCCCAACCTGGACGACCTGCCCCTGCCGCGTCACGATCTGCTGCCGCTGGACAAGCAGCGCATGCCCATGATCAAAGGGCCGTTTACCTTCATCGTCACGAGCCGCGGCTGCCCCGCCGGCTGCAAGTACTGCATCAAACACGTCTCTTACCAGAACAGCGTGCGCGTGCGCTCGGCGGAAAACATCGTCGCCGAGTTGAAAATCCTGCGCGACCTGGGCATCCACAACATCCACATGTACGCCGACCTCTTCACGGTGAACCGCGAGCACGTGGTCAGCCTCTGCCAGGCGATCCTGGACGAGGGGCTGAAAATCAGGTGGACGTGCAACAGCCGCGTGGACTATGTGGACGAAGAGATGCTCACCCTAATGGGCCGCGCCGGCTGTTGGATGATCTCGTGGGGCATCGAAAGCGCCAACGAAGCGATCTTGAAGCGGGCGCGCAAGGGCTATAAGAAGGAGCAAGCCCAACGCGCGCTGCGCTGGGCGCACGCCGCGGGCATCAAGAACTGGGGCTACTTCATCATCGGCCTGCCGGGCGAAACCGAAGAGACGATCCGCGAGACCATCGCCTACTCGAAGCAACTGCCGCTCGACATCGCCCTGTTCCACATCGCCGCGCCCTATCCCGGCACGCCCTTCTTCTATGAGGTTGTCGAGAACAACTGGTTCCGCCCCGGCGTCAAATGGGAAGAGGTCGATATGGACCAGTCGACCGTGCTGGATTACGGCGACCTGACCGCCGAACGGCTCGAATACTGGCAAAAGCGCGCTACCTGGGAATGGTCTGTGCGGCCTGGGCCGATCTGGACCTTCGTCAAGGGGCTGAATAGCTGGGAGGGCTTCAAGAGCGCGGTCAATATCGGTTGGCAGATGCTCCGTTTCTCGCGCACCTAAGCGGTCGCCACACAACGTAGGCCGGCCTATGTCGCATTCTACGCAGATTAGCCGTTGGCCGAGGGCGCGCGCTAGAAGGGCCGCCCGCATGGCCGCGCTTATCGCGGGCGTAGTCGCCTGCGCATCTGTGCTGTTCGTCGCCACAGCGGGGATCGGGGTATTGGCGGCCTATGACCGTGGCGCCGCGCTCGTACGTTTCGCACTACTTGCCGCCGGTTTCCTGTTGTTCGTGCCGCTCTCCTGGCTCGGCGCAGGCGGCCCAGGCCGGACGGTGGCGGGCGTGTTGTCGTTGGGCTCACTGGCTGCGGCTGCCGCGCTTTCCGCCTATTTCCTGCTGACCTACGACCTGGATGCGGCAGAGACGCACTTTTCGGCCGTGAGCGCTCTGGCTGAGCCGTTGTTAGCGCTGCGCCCATCCGTTACCCTGACCGACACGGTCAACCCCAATGTGGCCGGCGGCGCGCTCATCATCCTCCTCTTGACCGGAACCGGCGGCCTATTATGGCTGCTGCGCCGCCGGTCTATCTTCCTCAAGATCGTCCTCCTGCTGCTTCTGCTGCCGGCGCTGCTCTTTGCCGGGCTGACGCTGGTCATCACGGAGTCGCGCGGCGCGTGGGCGGCGGGCGTCGCCGGCGCGGCGACGTTGGCGATCGCCCTGTGGCGCAGCGGCTCGTCGCATCATCGAAGCGTGCGGCTAGCCGCAGACGCGGCCGCGCTCCTCGGCGCGCTGGTGTTGGCCGCGGCCATCGCATTCGTGCTGGCGGCCCCGGCGCAGGCGGGCGGCATCCTCACGCACCTGGGCGGCTCGACCGCACTGGGACGCGCCCAACTCTGGCCGGACGGCAGAGCCATCGCCGCCGACTATCGTTTCACCGGCAGCGGGCTGGGCAGCACGATGATGGTCTACTCCACCTACTACCTGTTGTTGCACGTCGGGCACACCAGCCACATGCACAACCTCTATCTGGAGATCGCGGTGCAGCAGGGCGTGCCGGGGCTGATCGCGTTTCTGTGCCTGGCCGCGGGTACGGCTGCGCTGCCGGCGATCACCCTGGCGGAAGGGACGCCGGGCCGGCGACGACTGGCGGCGGGCGCGCTGGCCGCGATCGTGGCGCTGCTGGTACACGGCCTGATAGATGCCGGGCTGTATGCGAGCCGGCTGGCCCCGCTGCTGGCGCTGCCGCTGGCAATCGCCTGGCCGATACGCCCGCGCCGCCGCACAGATGACCGCGTGGCCTGGGGATCGCTGTCGTTCTTGGGCGCGGTCCTCCCCATAGCCCTCACCGCGCTGGTCTTTGTGTGGCCGGGAAACCGCGCGGCTTTCCAGGCCAACTTGGGCGCGGTAGAGCAGACCGTCGCCGAGCTGTCGGTCTACGAATGGCCCGCCTGGCCGCTGCAGGACGATCTACGCCGCACCGGCGGAGTTGACCTGGCGGCTGCAGAAGCGCGCTACACCGCCGCACTGCTCTTGGACCCCGGCAACGTCACGGCGCACCAACGGCTCGGCCAGATCGCCTTGGCGCGCGGGGACCTGGACGCGGCGGAGCATCACCTGGCCGCGGCCTATGCAGCCGCGCCCGACCGCCGCCCCGTGCGCCAGTTGCTCGGAGAGATCTACGCCCTGCAGGGCGAGCCGGAACGCGCCGTGCAGTTGTGGCAGGGGCTAGACCTGCGCTCCGGTCAGCTTCCGGCGCGCGAGTTCTGGTACGGCCATGTCGAACAGCCGGAGCATCTGGAAAGGTTGCGCGCGGCGATCGCGGCGTGGCGAACCCAGCAATAGCCGCAAAATGAGTAATCAGCTAGCCACGAATCACACGAATTTTGCGAAAAGGAAGTAATTCGTACCATTCGTGCAATTCGTGGCAAGGAAACCCAGGCGATTCACTGCGAACCGCGCCCGGAGAAAGCATAGCCACGAATCTACAGCGTCGCACCGGCGCGCCTTCAGCCAAGCGCCTCCTGATACAAACGCAGCAGCGTCTGCTTTTTCTCAGCGGCGTGGAAGCAGGCGTATTGGTTCTCGTGCATCAGGCGCGTCGCCAACGCCATCGCCTCCGCTTCGCTCATCAAGCCCTCATCCACCTCTGCTTGAAGCGTGCGCGTCAGCCAATGGCGCGCTTGATGCGCGTAGGCGACGGATGCCGCCGGCCAACCGGTATCGCCCCCGAAGACAAAGAGCTTGTTGGCGGGCGCGGCGTGAATGAAGCGCCGCACAAAGAGCGCCGTGCTGTAAGGATCGACGCTCCACGCCCAACACAAATCGGCATAGACGTTGGGATAGTGCTTGGCGAGCGCCACTAGCTCGGCGCTGTACGGGTAGGCGGTATGCATCAGCACAAAGCGGGCCTGCGGATAGCGCGTCAGGAGCGGTGACAAATGACCCGCCGGAATCCGATCCACAGGCATATTCCCGTGCCCTGCGTAGTATCCCGTGTGGATTTTGAACGGCAGATCATATTCGATGCAAAGCTCAACCCCACGCGCCCAACACCAATCACCCAGGACAAGGCGATCATGTAAGGCCCGCTCTGCGAGATCCGCTTCGGCGAAGGCCTGCGGATTCCGCAAGTAGTTTGCCAACGCCCTTTCCGCCTCGCCATCCTCGCGCTCGCGCCATTGCAGCGTGCGCTCGTAGGCGTGTTGGGATTTCACGGCAATGGCCGCGGTTGCATTCAACTCGAAAGTCTTCTGCATCGCCTCTTTGAGCGTCGCCAAATCCTTGACCTCGACGCCGGTTTCCTGCGCCAGCGGCTCTAGGTCCGGCGTGCCGTTACAGAAGTTGGCCCATGAGATGTCATAGAAGAAGAAATCCGGCCCGGATGCGTCAGGCAGACACGGGCGCACAAAATCATCGGTCTGCACATGGTCAAGCCGCGCCACATCGCGCAACAGCCGCAGCCGTTCGCCAGGTTGCCGCAAGCGTTCGTGCTTGGCCTGAGCATGCTCGATGGCGTCCGGCGTAAGCTCATCGATGGCGTAGACCAACTTGGCGATCAACTGCACCGCCTCGCCATACCCGGTGTGGCGCACCGCCTCCCACGCCTTCTGCACGCCGGCAAAGCGAGCCCGCACGTCCGGGTTGCTGCCGTCCAGCAGCGCATCGACCGCTTGCCGGCTTGCCCCCGCCACGACGAGATCGGCAGGCACATAGTTTTCAAAGAGGCTTTGCAGAATATCCGGCCCCTGTTCGACGTACTCCGCTTCCTTGTGGAGATGCTCATGGGTGTCGACCATGCGCGTCGCTTGGATATGCTGGGATAGATCGGTTGACATGGGGAATGCTCCTTGTGTTGGTACGGATGACCGGATGGAGCGCATTTGATGGCGACGTCGCGTCTGAGTCAATCCCGCTAGTTATCACACCGGCGGGATGCGCGTATGCCACGCCGTCGACTGCTCGAACGCATGGCCGGCGCGCAACAGCGTCTCTTCCGAGAAGTGCGGCCCCACGAGTTGCAGGGCGATGGGCAGGTCGTCCGGCGTAAAGCCGCACGGCAATGTCAGCGTGGGGCTGTTGCTGAAGTTGAAGGGGTAGGTGAAGCGAGGGCGGACAGTGTTCTTGTCCTCGTCGGGGAGCGGCAGCGCGTCGTCGCCAATCGGCGGCGCGGCGAAGGGCATGGCAGGGCACGCCAGCACGTCTATCTCTTGGAAGAGGCCGGTAATCTTGCCCGCATACTCCAGGCGCGTGGCGTGGGCGGCGGCGTAGTCGGCCGCGGTGCGCGTGTCCGCCGACTCGAGCCACTGGCGGAAGGGGCCGTACTCGTCCGCTCTTGCGGGCCAGGTTTCGCGATGGGCGTCGGCAGCATCGCCGGCGCAGAGCGTTGACCACGTATTCACCAGGAGATCGGGGTCGATGGGCGGGACCACAACCTCGACCGGCTCCAAGCCAAGCTCGACCAGGTGCGCGACCGCCTGCAACACGGCGTCGCTCACCTGCCGGTGCACGCCGTGGCGGATGAAGCGCTCGTCGACGCCGAGGCGCAGGCCGCGTACGTCTTCGCCAATGCAGGCCACGTAGTCGGGCACGGCTCTATGGCTGGAGGTCGGGTCGTGCAGGTCATGCCCGGCGATGACGCCCAAGATGGCGGCTGCGTCGGCGACGCGGCGCGTAATGGGCCCGACGTTGTCGAGCGATTTCGCCAGGGGGAAGACGCCGTAGCGGCTGACGCGCCCGTAGGTCGGCTTGAGGCCCACAGCGCCGTTGCACGCGGCCGGGAAGCGGATGGAGCCGCCCGTGTCCGTGCCGAGCGAGCCATAGCAGAGGCCCGCGGCCGAAGCCACGCCCGACCCGCTGGAGGAGACCCCCGACCAGCGGTCAGCGCCCCAGGGGTTGGCGGGGGCAGGCCAGGCCGGGTGATGCCAACGGAGCGCGAACTCGGTCATATGGAGTTTGCCCAATAGCACCGCGCCCGCCGCTTCCAATCGGCGCATGACGGTGGCGTCATAGCCGGGCAGCCAGCCCTGCATGAGCGTAGAGCCGCAGCAGGTCGGGATGCCCGCCGTGTAGACGAGGTCTTTGACCGCGATAGGGACGCCATGCAGGAGGCCCCGGTACTCGCCGCGTGTGATCTCTTCTTCGGCGCGGCGAGCTTGTTCGAGCGCTCTATCGGCAAGGACGGTGCGATAGCTGTGCAGACGCGTGTCGACGCGGTCGATGCGCTCGAGCAGGCGGCGCGTCAGCTCCACGGGGGAGAGCTCGCGCTTTTCCAGCAGGTCGGCTACTTCTACGAGGGGCATATAGGCAAGATCGGTCATTATCGGGCTCCGTGTGGAGGGGCGGATCACATAGGCGCAGAGGGCGGATAGCCCCTGAGCAAAGTCTGCCCGACGTTGGCCGATGTGTCAACGCGGGCAAAGCGCCAGATGGGGCGCGCTTGCGGCACAAGGACTACAAGCCGGCGGGGTAGGTCGACAACATTCTGGGGTGAACCAGTGTTACAACGACTACGGATTCGACATCACCACAATGGACTCGACATTGCTCCACAGACTCGGGCCGGACTCATTCTCGGCGTTTACGCGGTAGTAGTACGTCCCAGGAGCCTTCCCCGTGACATCGTACGCGGTCTCTGTGCCTGTGTATACCGTCGCTGAATTGATAAAGGACTCGCCTACAGCCTCTTGCAAAGCGTAGCTGGTTGCGTTGTCGTCGGCGCTCCAACTAACGGTGTAATCACCATCTCCGTCGGCGTTGTCAATTGCATTCAGGACCGGAGCAGAGGTGCAGGTGATGTCCGATGTCGATACGGATTGAATTCCAGCGAACCACTCAGCAATAGCCGGGTCATCGGGCACGCAGATTTTGGTTTCAGAAAAATTGAACATGTCCAGCCAGATTAGAGCAGTCAACGTCGACGGAATGGGGCCGGTCAGTTCGTTGCGGTACAGCGTGAGTTCCTCAAGATAGCGCAGGTTGCCCAATTCAGCGGGAATGCTGCCGGTCAGTTCGTTGGCGTGTAGATTGAGACGTTCAAGAACGCCTAGATTGCCCAACTCGGCGGGAATGCTGCCGGTCAGATCGTTGGCCTCTAGATAGAGACTCTGAAGACTGCTAAGGTTGCCCAACTCGGCGGGAATGGGGCCGGTCAGTTCGTTGTTGTAGAGCAATACACGCTTAAGACTCCGCAAATTGCCTAACTCAGTGGGGATACTGCCGGTCAACCTGTTGACGTGTAGGTTGAGTTCCTCAAGACTGCCCAGGTTGCCCAACGCGGCGGGGATGGTACCGGTCAACCTGTTATCGTTCAAAAAGAGTATTTCCAGATAGTGCAGATCTCCCAACTCGCTTGGAATTTCACCGAGCAAGCGGTTATCGGATAGATACAGATTCCTAACATGCCCAGGTGCACCAGGTGCACCAGGTGCACACCCTACACCGAACCAGCGGCACGGTTCTGTGTGCGCGAGCCACCCTCTATTATCCTTCCATTCCGGCCCGTTCGTGGCGTTGTAGAGTACTACCAGTGCATTGCATTCCTCAATCGGTATCTGTGTTACTCCGGCGCAGCCAGGCACAGGGGTGATTCTTGGCCTCGGCGTTCCACCTGCCCCGCTCCCTACAATGACCGGCAAGAACAGCGAATCGGAACCATTCTCATCCGCTGCGCCTGCGTGTAGAACCGTCCCGCCCGCCAACGCCAATACGACCAGTACCAAAGCCAACACAACCGCCACGGCTTTCCGCCGCTCGGGGGCAATCATAAACCTACTCCTTGTCTGTAACTGCTTGGGGAGTCAACACGAGTCTCTGCCACAGCGCTGCTTGAAAATCCTGCCGGACTGGGGCCGGCATATACCACTCAGTCTACCACACCTGCTAAAACCTGTGTCCTCATCCATCGCTGTCTTCGGCCGATTTTTCAAAACTTGAGAATTTCCTATTGCCGCCCCCTAAATCTTGCAGAACGCCCGGCGCGTCGAGTTCCCCACACAGCCCCTCCGCGGGCAGCCGCGCCTAGAAACCAAACCCCTGGCGGCGACGTTATTGGGGGCAGCGGAGGCCGCGCCGGCGCAGTTTGTCGACGCGCAGGCGGCCCCCGCGCTGTGGTATACTCGAAGCGGGCCTGCGCTATCCTCCGGCGGAGCGTGGGCCCGGCACGAACGCAGCGGGCCGGTGAACATGAGGCAACTATGCGAATTCTGCTCTATACAGGCAAGGGCGGCGTGGGCAAAACCAGTATCAGCGCGGCGACGGCCGTGCGCTGCGCCCAACTCGGCTACCGGACCGTCGTGCTCAGCACAGACCCGGCCCACAGCCTGGGCGACAGCTTCGACATGCGCATCGGCAGCGAGATCAAGGAACTGGCGCCCAACTTGTGGGGCCAGGAGATCGACCTGCTCTACCAGATTGACCGCTACTGGGGACGGGTGCAACGCTATCTCAACGTGCTTTTCGCCTGGCAGGGCATGGACGGGCTCGTGGCGGAGGAGGCTTCCATCCTGCCCGGCATGGAAGAACTCGCCAGCCTAATGCAGATCACCTTCCTGGCCGACAGCGGCGACTATGACGTCATCGTGATCGACGCCGCGCCTACCGGCTCGACCCTGCAACTGCTCAGCGTGCCCGATATTGCCCGCTGGTATCTCGAAAAGATCTTTCCTTTCCACCGCAAGACCATGCAGGTAGCGCGCCCGGTCCTCACCCGCCTCAGCGATATGCCGCTGCCGGAAGATGACTTTTTCGACAGCATCGAGGAGCTGATCCGCTTCATGGAGCGCACCAACCGGCTGCTCTCCGACGCCGAGATCAGCAGCATGCGCGTGGTGCTGAACCCGGAGAAGATGGTCATCAAAGAGGGCCAGCGCGCCTATACCTATTTGAACCTGTACGGCTACCCCGTCGACTCGGTCGTCGTCAACCGCATCTTCCCACAGGACCTTACCGACAGCTACTTCGACATCTGGAAACACGCCCAGGCGGAAAACATGGAACTGGTGCGGGAAGCCTTCTACCCGCTGCCGATCTTCGAGGTTCCGCTCTTCGAGCAGGAGGTGACCGGCTTGTCCCTCCTCCAGCAGATGGCCGATACCGTCTTCGGCGCGGAGTTGGTGCGCGGCGGACAGGGCGACCCGACGCAGCGCTACTATGCCGGCAAGCCGCAGGAGATCTTCCGCCAAGACGGCTACTACGTGCTCAGCATCCCGCTGCCCCTGGTGGACCGCGAGCAGGTGCACCTGCATCGCAGCGTATACGACGAACTAATCGTACGCATCGGCAACTGGAAACGCAACATCTCCCTGCCGACAGGGCTGGCCAAGTTGGACATCGACGGCGCGCGCTACGTCGACGACCGGCTGAATATCCTGTTCAAGTCACAGGCCGGCGAGGAAATCGCGCCGGAGGATCTGACGACCGATCGCTGGAAGATGCTGCGATCCAAGCTCATCGGCCATCGGGCTTGACGCCCGTGCGCCCCATGCTCGCAGCGACTGACGGGGTGAGACGCCGGCGGCGCAGGTGTAGAACAGCCTCCGGCTGCCGGCTCCTTACCTTATTTTATCCAGCCGGCCCGCTGTGCGTATCCTGGCAATCAAACCATCCGTATCTGTTAAAGACGAAACAAGTGTCGACGCATGGCTGAAATCCAGCGCGGCGAACCTGTCGAAGAATCGATTTTGGTTGAGTGTTTGCAGCGAGCGCAACAGGATTCCGATCCGGAGGCGTTCGACGGTCTGTATCTGCTCTTTGCCGACCGCGTATACCGTTATTTGTTGGCCCGATTGGGCGATGCCGAATTGGCGGAGGAGGCCGTTTCTCAGGTCTTTCTGCGCCTGATCGAAAAGGTGCACATGTACCGCATCGCTCCGCAGGACAATGTGGCGATCTTTTCCGCCTGGCTGTACCGCATGGCCTATAACAAGATGATTGACATCCTGCGGGCGCAACGGCGTGCAAATCTGGTCGACCTGAGTTACGCCGACCAGACCGGAGAGACCCGGCAGATCGAAGCGGTCGAACACAACCTGGACTTCGCAGAAGTTCTCCGCAAACTTCAGTTATTGAATGACCAGCAGCGCGAGGTTTTGGTGCTGCGCTTTATCGAGGACCTGAGCATTGCCGAAACGGCCCAGGTCATGCAGAAGAGCGAAGGCGCGGTCAAAGCCTTGCAGCATCGGGCGTTGGAAAGCCTGCGTCGCTATTTACAGATGTAGGAAGCCATGATCTTTGAAGAGATCCTCGCCAGTTGTATTGCGCAACTTGAAGCGGGAGATACCGTCGAAAACTGCCTGGCGCGACACCCGGCGGAAGCAGCCGAGTTGGAGCCGTTGCTGCGCGTCGTGGCGGCCATGCGCAACGCGCCGGCCCCGGCCATGCCGGAGGAGAGCTTTTCCCGCGGGCGCAGCGCCATAGCGGCGGCGGTCCAAGCGCGGCGCGAGGCGGCGGCTACGACGGACTACGCGCCGCCCGGCATCTATCTGCCGGATGCGCCGCCTCAGCAAGCGACGCCTGCGCGCCGCGCTTCCGGACGACTGTTCGTTTGGCCGAAGCTGGCCGGCGCGCTGATCGCCGCCTGTCTGCTCTTGGCCGTCGTGGTCGCCGGCAGCCAGACGCCGGGCGTGCTCCCCGGCGAGGGAGCGCTGGGCGCGCTCTACGAACTGAAACTGCTGGGGGAACAGGCGCAGGGCCTGCTGATGGCCGCAGCGGGCAGTGAAGCCGAATGGCACGCGCGGCTGGCGCAACGACGCTTGGCCGAGTTGGAACGGATGCACGCCCAAGGCCGGCCCGTAGAGCCGGAGCTGGCGGAGCGACTGCTGGCAGAAGTGCAGGCCGCCTTGGCGCTTAGCGCAGATCTGCCGGATGCGGCGCGTACCGCGCTATTGGACGATCTGCGCCAGGAATTGGCCGCAGCCGCGTTAGGCGCGAGCGACGTCTCCCTGGCGACCCTGCAAGAGGCGCGGTACGCCTTGGCGAATGCGCTGCCGGAAACGGAGGCCGTTGCCGCCGTTCTCCCTACGCCGGCCTCGCCTACAGTCGCGCCGGTTACGCCGACGCCTATGCCTACGGACACGGCCGTTAGCCCGCCCGCGCCACAAGAAGCCGCGGTTCTTTTGCCTACGCCAACGCCGCCTGCATCCGCTGCGGAGTCGCCGGAAGAGCCGCCCGCGACTCAGGCAGTTGAAGCCGCAACCGCACAAGACGAACCCGCGGCAGAACTAGAAGAAGCAACCGCTTTGGCGCCAACCGAGACGCCTCCGCCCGTACAGGATGAACCGGCGCCGGAGCCGCCTCAGGAACCGGCGCCGGAAGAAGCGTCGCCGGAGGAAACGGCTCTCGCGCTCGGCTTGCCCACGCCAAGCCCTGCAGCGCCGGACCTTGCTGCAGCCGTCTTTGATGATCCGGAACCGGCGGGCGATCTCGAACCCGCGGACGGTGTGATAACGCACGCAGAGACCGCGCCTGCCACGCAGACGGCGGACGTCACCGTAACGCTGCCCATGACAGCCGGCGCAGAACCGCCCGAACCGGCGGCGACGATCGCCGAGGCGGTGACGGAGACAGCTACGGAGACAATTACGGAAACGGCGACAATTACCGCGAGCGAAACTTTGACGCCGACTGCGGAAGCCCCTGCCCTGGAACTGCTGCTGCCCACAGTGACGCCCACCGCAACCGCCACGCCGGAAACGATCGGGGCCGCCACGCCCACGCCGGAGGAGGAGCCGGCGCAGGTCGTACTGCCGACGCCCACCCCCAGACCGCGGTGGACGCGCATCCCCGTGGTGCAGCGCACTGCTACGCCGGCGCCCGAGGCGACAGCTACGCAAGGCATGACACCCGCCGTGACGGCTACGCCGGCTGAAACAGAGCCTAGCCCAGAGCCTAGCCCGACGAATACGGATACGCCCGCCGCAACCTGGACCGTCACGGCGACAGCGACGGCAACGCCCACGCCGACGGCGATCGTCGTGCTGCTGCCCACCCCCACGCCGACGCCTTTCGTCGCGCCGGACGACCCGACGCAAGAAGCGCCGGCAGATTAGCGGCCTTCAGCGGCGTCCTTCATGCGCGGCAGCGTGATGCCCGTCTGTCCCTGATACTTGCCGCGACGATCCGCATAGGAAACTTCCGGCTGTTCCCCTTCAAAAAAGAGCACCTGGGCGATGCCCTCGTTGGCATAGATCTTGGCCGGCAGAGGCGTCGTGTTGGAGATCTCCAGCGTGACATATCCTTCCCACGCCGGTTCGAAGGGCGTCACATTGACGATGATGCCGCAGCGGGCATAGGTAGACTTGCCCAGACAGACGGTGATGACGTTGCGCGGGATGCGAAAGTATTCGACCGTGCGCGCCAGCGCGAAGCTGTTCGGCGGGATGATGCACACGTCGCCGCGATAGGGCGACATGGCGCTCTCGTCGATGGCCTTAGGGTCGACCACGGTCAGACGCCCCGTCGCCGCGGTGAAGATGCGGAACTCGTCGGCCACGCGGATGTCGTAGCCGAAGCTGCTGAGGCCGTAGGAGATGGTCCCCTGGCTGACCTGGCCCTCGACGAAGGGTTCGATCATGCGGTGCTCCAGGGCCATGCGGCGGATCCAATGGTCCGGTTTGATGGACATAGCGGTTTCTTGACTCGTGTCAGATGATGGATGATCAGACGGGCTGAGCGCGACTCTGCGTCTCCGCCGCCGGCTGGGCGGCCAGCCGCCGCCAGATCATACCACGCCGCGGCGCGAAGAGGAAGACCAGGATGAAAATGCTCGTGGCGACCAGGACCATGGCCGGGCCGGAGGCGATGTTGGCGTAGTAGCTGAGGTAGAGACCGGTGATGTTGGAGACGGCGCCGATAAGCGCGGCGGTTGCCATCATGTAGGGCAGGCGATGCGTCAGCAGTTGTGCAGCGGCGGCGGGCGTCACCAGCATTGCCAGCATCAACGCAATGCCCACGGTCTGCAAAGAGGTCACGATGGTGACGGCGATCAGCACCAGCAGCAAGTAGCGCAGAAACGTGACAGGCAGACGCAGCACCACCGCCAGGGTCGGATCGAAGGCGAGAACCAGAAATTCCTTGTAGAAGAAAAAGATGGTGAAGAGCGTCAGCGCTCCCAGCCCGAAGGTGAGCCATAGGTCGGAAGGCGAGACGCCGAGAACGTCCCCAAATAGGATGTGGGCCAAGTCCACGGCATAGCTGCGCACGGTGCTGAGCAGGGCCACGCCCAGGGCGAAGCTGCCGGCAAAGACGATGCCGATGGCCGTGTCCTCGCGCACCTCCCCGCGCTGGCTGAGTGCGCCGATGCCAACCGCGGCGAGGATGCCGAAGCCGAGCGCGCCCACGGCCAGCGGCCAGCCTGCCAAATAGGCGAGAACCACGCCAGGCAGAATGGCGTGCGCCAGGGCGTCGCCGAAAAAGGCCATACCCTGCAGGATGACATAGGTCCCCAACACCGAGCAGATGACGCCGACCATGACGGAGGCCAGCAATCCGCGCCACATAAAGCCGTAGCTAAGCGGCTCCACCAGCCACGACACCCAGTCCATCTGTCTATTTCCTTCTAGCGGTTGGCTAACTCGACCTGGGATTCGACGCGTGCCGTCAGGTCGTGCGGCTCTGTGCCGAGCATCTGCGGCACAGGCGGCTGCCCGCCGTTGCAGCAGGTGTCGGCGATGACGAGTTCGCCTTGTTTGGTGTGGACGACGTGCATCTGGCTGCCGTAGGCCTGGCTGAGGATGTCTGTGGTCAACACGTTTGCGGGCGAGCCAAAGGCGATCAGCCGGCGGTTGAGGACCAAGACAAGGGGATACTGCTCGGCGGCCTGGTTCAGGTCGTGGGTGGCGACGAGCATGGTGATGCCGCGCCTGCGCAGCCGGTCGAGGATGCGCAGGAAAGCCTCCTGGCTGGGGGTGTCCAGCCCGCCGAGCGGCTCGTCCAAGAGGAGCAGTTCGGCTTCTTGGGCTAGGGCGCGGGCCAGCAAGACGCGCTGCTGCTGCCCGCCCGACAGTTCGCCGATCTGGCGGCGGGCGAAGGGCTGCATCTCGACTTGTTCGAGCGCTTCGCCGACGATCTGCCGGTCGCGACGTCCGGGCCAGCGTGACAGGCCGATCTTGCCGATGCGCCCCATCATCACCACGTCGTGCACGCTGACAGGGAAGCGCAGGTCGATGCGGTTGCGCTGCGGCACATAGCCCACACAGATGTGGCCGCGCGGCCCGCTGCCATAGACGCGCACGCTGCCCCGCTGCGGCTTGACGATGCCTGCGATGACGTTGAACAGCGTGCTTTTGCCCGCGCCGTTCGGCCCGATGACGGCCGCCTGGTCGCCCTGGCGCACACTGAAGCTGACGTCTTCCAGCGCAGCGATGCCGTCATAGGCGACGGAGACGCCCTCCAGTTCGAGGCTGGGGGCGTGGATGTCATGGGCGGCGGGACGGTGAAAAAAGCTGGGCATAGGTTCTCTTGCGCCTCACTCCAAAATCGCAATGGCTCCGACAGTCGATCAACGCGGCTATTGTACCACAATACGGCCAATTCTCAAGACCAGATGAGACTACTTCTCAATTACATCGGTGTAGGCAAGCGGGAAAAATGTAGGCCGCAATGCCGTCGAGGGCGAAGTGAATCGCCGAGTTTCCTTGCGGGAATGCGACAGAAAGCGGCGCTAGCCTCCAATCGCCGCGTGTAATTCGTGCAATCCGTGGCAGAAATCGTTCGCGCCCACTGTCCTGTGGCGCTAGGCGACAGTCGCCATGCTGAGCGTGTATAATACCCGACGCATTTTGCAGACTTTCGTTGCGGACAATGGCGTATCACCGATACCTATCGATTATTATGCCGCTTGACCAGATCATCCTCCTTGCCATCATCGTCGCCTCGTCTACGCTCTATGCCACTCGGCGGCTGCCCTTCGAGGCGACCTCGATTCTCGTCATCGCCGCCATCGCCCTGACCGGCCTGCAGCCGCCGGAAGAGGCATTGGCAGGCTTCGCCAGTTCCGCTACGCTGACCGTCGGCGCCATGTTCGTGCTCAGCACAGGGCTGGTGCGCACCGGCGCGCTGGAAGCGGTCACCATCAATCTGGCGCGGCTATCCAACGGCAGCCCACGCCGTCTGCTCATGCTGCTCGCCGTGACCGTGCCCGTGGGCAGCGCTTTTGTCAACGACACGCCGGTCGTCGTGATGCTGATCCCGGTCGTGCTCTCGTTGAGCGTGCAATTCGGGGTGCGCCCCTCTAAGCTGCTGATGCCGGTCGCCTACTTTGCCATGCTGGGCGGCACGCTTACCCTCTTCGGCACCAGCACCAACATCCTCATGGACGACCTCTATCGCCGGGCGGGCGGCCCCGGCTTCGGCGTCTTCACCTTTGCGCCGCTGGGCGTCATCTATGCGGCCATCGGCGGCATCTTCATCATCCTCTTCAGCAGCCGCCTGCTGCCGGATCGATCCTCGCTTTCGGAGTTGACGAGCAGTCGCCAGACATCCACCTACATCACGGAGATCGAGGTGGGGCAGGCCAGCACGGTGATCGGCCGCCCGGTCGAAGAAGCCTTCGAGCGCATCGCCAGGGTGAGCCAGCGGTCGGAGCCGCCCGAGCCGACGCGCCGCCACCGTCGCTTGCAGCGCCGCCTGCCCGACGATCTCCTGCCGGGCAACGCCAACAACTCCATCGAGATGTTGGCCGTCTTTCGCGACAGCCGGGTGTATCATGCCGAGGAGACGCGAAACCTGCTTCTACAGCCGAACGATTCGCTGCTCGTGGCGGGGACGGCCAAGGAGATCGCTCAGTTCCTCGAATCGACGCGCAGCGCGCTGGCCTCGGTCTTGGTAGACGGCCAGCGCACATCTAGCGGCAGTATTGAAGCCAAGGTCATGGAGGCTGTCGTCCTGCCCGATTCGCGCCTCAACGGGCGAGTGATCGGCGAGATGGAACTCAACCGGCTCTATGGGGTCAAAATCATGGGCGTGCAGCGCCAGGGGCGCCAGCTTGTGCGCGGTCTGCGCAACTTGAGGCTTTCCAGCGGCGACGTCTTGCTCTTGCAAGGCGAGCCCGGCGACTTGCACGCAGCGGGCGAATCGGAGCAGCTTCTGCTTGTGGAGGGCGTGGATCAGTCCATCCTGCGCCAACGCAAAAACCGGCTGGCGCTGCTGATCATGCTGGGCGTGATCCTCTCGGCGACGCTGACCTCCATCCCCATCGCCATCCTAGCCCTGACCGGGGCCGGGCTGATGGTCGTGACCCGTTGTCTGCGCGCCGACGAGGCGTTGCGCTCGCTGGAGCCGCGAGCGCTGCTGTTGCTGGCCGCGGCCATTCCCATGGGCCACGCCATGGAGACCACGGGGCTGGCCCAGTCCGCCGTCAACCTGCTGCTGTCCGTGCTGGGCGACGCCAACCCGGCGATCTTCCTCTCGTTGTTCTATCTGCTCGCCAACCTGCTCGCCCAGTTCATCTCCGCCAAGGCCGTCGCCGTCCTCTTCACGCCCATCGCCCTCTCTCTGGCCGCTGTCCTGGGGCTGAACCCAACGGCGCTGCTCATCACCATCGCCTTCGGCACAGCCGCCAGCTTCCTCACGCCGATGGGCCACCAGGTCAACGCCATCGTCATGGGACCGGGCAGCTATACCTTCGGCGACTACCTCCGCTTCGGCCTGCCCATGACCATCCTCATGTGGCTTACGGGCAGCGTCTTCATCCCGCTGTTCTGGCCGCTGTGAGCGGGCTTTGCCCAAGCGAACCGCGGACGCGCCGCTGTCGTTCATAAGATGTACAGGCTGTAAGAGAGGTTCGGTTGTGGACAACGCCGCGGCCTCCGGTATACTATGCACTATCGAAACTGCCGGTTAGGCGTATTGTTTTGCCGATCCCGGCATAAGACACGATAAAGGCTGACCGCCCTCGATCATGCAGCGACTGTCACGCGTATTCCTCGTATTCACCGCTTTTGTCGCCTTCGCGCTTCTCGCCTGTTCGCCGGGCTGGGAGTTCGAGAGCGGGACGTCGCGCGGCGAACGGCCGGCCGCCACCTCGACGCCGGCCATCACAGCCAAGCCTGCCGTGAGCGTCCCTGCGCGGCTCATGGCCCCCGTCCCTCCGCCTACACCGGCCGTCGTCTCGTCCCAGGAACTGCGCAGGCTTTCGACCGAGGAACAACTGGCGCAGATCATCGCGCCGGTGCGCGACCTGCGCGACCTAGCGCTGCGGCTGGACCCCGGCGTGGAGGATATCCCCGTCGTGGTCAATGCGCACACGCCCGATTATCCGGTCGGCGAGCGGATGTTCTTTTGGGTGCACGACCTCGAGGCCAACGCCAACTTCGAGATCACGGCGGAACTGGTCGAAAAGACCGACGTCGCCTATGTGTGGATCGAAGAAGATCGCGAGTTTGATCGCGAGGCCATCGTCCGCTCGGTGCAGCGTTTCAGCGAACATACCTACCCGGCGGTGCGCGCCTTCTTTGGCAGCGAGTGGAACCCCGGCGTAGACAATGACCCGCGGCTGCACATCCTGCACGCCTACGGGCTGGGCAGCGGCATCGCCGGCTACTTCAGCAGCGCCGACGAATACAGCCGTCTGGCCCGCCCCTTCTCAAACGAGAAGGAGATGTTCTACATCAATCTCGAATGGCTCAATTCCGCGCGCAACTACGACTATTACGAAACAGTGTTGGCGCACGAGTTGCAGCACATGATCCACTGGTACAAGGACCGCAACGAAGAGACCTGGGTGAACGAGGGCCTCAGCGAGTTCGCCCAGGAAGTCGCCGGATATGACCCCGGCACCATATTCGCCGGCGTCTTTGCCCGCAACCCGGACACCCAACTCAACACATGGGGCCAGGAACAGGGCAACAACGGCGTGCATTATGGCGCGTCCTATCTGTTTATGGCCTATTTCTCGCAACGCTTTGGCTCGGATATGACGCGGGCGCTGGTCGCCCACCCGGCGAACGGCATACGCGGCTTCGATGCCGTCCTCGAAGCCGCGGGCCTACGGCAGAACGGCCGCCCGCTCCGCTTTGACGACCTCTTTGCCGACTGGGTTGTGGCCAACTACGTCGATGACCCCAACGCGCTCGGCGCCGACGGGGTCTACGGCTACCGCGCCTTTACGCAAGATGCGCCGGTAGTCGACGCGTCCTACAATGTCTACCCGGCCGAACCGCGCACCACGACCGTTAACAACTACGCCGCCGACTACGTCCTGCTCAAAGGCCGCGGCGACGTCACCGTCCATTTCGAGGGGCAGACGGCTACTCGCCTGGCGAACCTTCCCCCTACCAGCGGCGCTTATTGCTGGTGGAGCAACCGCGGGGATGACTTTGACACCCGGCTGACCCGCCGCTTCGACCTAAGCGCAGCCGATCCCGCCCTGCCCTTGGAGATGCATGTAACCATGTGGTGGGACATCGAGCCGGACTATGACTACGGCTACGTCCTCGCCAGCCGCGACGGCAAGAAGTGGGAGCCGCTGGCCGGCGCCAACACCTCGACCGAAGACCCCGGCGGCAACGCCTTCGGTCCAGGCTATACCGGTCAGAGCGGCGGCGACGCCTCGGCCTGGGTCGTGGAAACATTCGACCTGGCCGCCTATGCCGGCGAGGAAATCTGGGTGCGCTTCGAGTACGTGACCGACGACGCGGTGAACGCCAGCGGCTGGTTCATCGACCAAGTGGCGATCCCTGCCCTGGCCTATCACGCCGATTTCGAAAGCGGCGCAGACGGCTGGTCTAGCGAAGGCTGGCTGCTGACTGACAACCGCCTCGACCAGCGCTGGCTGCTTCAAGTTCTCACCCTCGATCAGAACCTGTTGAGCCGCGTCGAGCGCGTGCCGGTCGACGCAGACGGCCGCGCTCGCATCAACATCGCCGGCCTGGGCAACGGCAAAACTGTTGTCCTCGCCATCAGCGCCCTCGCCCCAGTCACCACTGAACCCGCCGAATATACGATCAGGATCGACAGACGCCCATGAAACACCAGACGATCGCCGTTCTCGACTATGGCAGCCAGTACAGCCAGTTGATCTGCCGTCGCATCCGCGAAAGCCAGGTCTACGCCGAACTCATCCCGTGGGACCGGGCCGGCGATCTGTTGCCTGACTTGCAGCCGCAGGGCATTATCCTGTCCGGCAGCCCGACCAGCGTCTATGCGCCGGGCGCGCCGGCGCTGCCGGAGGCGGTGCTGGATAGCGGGGTCCCCGTGTTGGGCATCTGCTACGGCCTCCAGCTTCTGGCGCATACTTTGGGCGGGCAGGTCGCGCCGGCGCGTGAGCGGGAATACGGCGCGGCGACGGTCAGCGCGGTCGGGGCCGGCGAAGACGCAGCCAGCCCGCTGCTGGCCGGTCTGCCGCACAGCTTCCAGGCGTGGATGAGCCACGGCGATCGCGTGGAGCGCATGCCCGCGGGATTCATCGCCATCGCCCACAGCATGCACTCGCCGCTGGCGGCTATCGCCGATGAATCGCGCCGCCTCTACGGCCTCCAATTCCATCCCGAGGTCGTCCATACGCCGCAAGGGGGGATCATCCTCGAAAACTTCGTCAAGGACATCTGCGGCTGCGTGGGTGACTGGACGCCGGGCAGTTTCATCGACGACACCGTGGCCCGCATCCGTAGTCAGGTGGGCGAACAGGGCCGCGTGATCTGCGGCCTGAGCGGCGGCGTGGACAGCGCCGTCACCGCCACCCTAGTGCATCGCGCCGTCGGCGACCGTCTGACCTGCGTCTTTGTGGACCACGGGCTGCTGCGCAAGGGCGAGGCCGAGCAGGTGATCGAGACCTTCCGCCGCCACCAGGGCATGCGCCTGGCGGCCGTCGACGCCAGCGAGGACTTCCTCAGCGACCTGGCCGGCGTCACCGACCCGGAGCAGAAGCGCAAGATCATCGGCGCCCGCTTCATCCGCGTCTTCGAGGCCGAGGCCGCACGCCTGGCCGCGGAGTGGGGCGTAGACTCGCCCGCTTTCCTGGCCCAGGGCACGCTCTACCCCGACGTGATCGAATCCGCCGGCAACGACGACACCCGCCACGCCCGCACGATCAAGACGCATCATAATGTGGGCGGGCTGCCCGCGGATATGACCTTCCAACTGATCGAGCCGCTGCGTATGCTCTTCAAGGACGAAGTGCGCACGGTGGGCGAAGCGTTAGGGCTGCCGGAGGCCATTGTCTGGCGGCATCCCTTCCCGGGGCCGGGCTTGGGTATCCGCATCCTGGGCGACGTGACTTGGGAGCGGCTGGAGACGCTGCGCGAGGCCGATGCCATCTTCCTAGACGAACTGCGCGCGGCGGGTCTTTACCGCGATGCCAGCCAGGTCTTCGCCGTGCTGTTGCCCGTGCGCAGCGTGGGCGTCATGGGCGACGGGCGCACCTATGCCAACGTGGTTGCGCTACGCGCCGTCACTACCGACGATTTCATGACCGCAGACTGGGCGCGCCTGCCCTATGACCTGCTGGCTAGGATCAGCAGCCGCATCGTCAACGAGGTGGACGGGGTCAATCGGGTCGTGTATGATATCAGCAGCAAACCCCCAGCCACCATCGAGTGGGAGTAGTCGAGCATGAGTAGCGACGGCCCGTGATTGTGAGTGGTGCGTCACGGATGACGCACCTGTGAGACTGGCAGGAATACTCAGAAGTCAACCATGCGCCGTTTCATCAACTTCGTGTTGCTCCTGGTCGCCCTCTTGGCGATCTTCCCCATCTATACGCGCTATAAGGTGGCGGCCGCGCCGGTTCCGCCCGGCGTACACCTGGGCGGGCTGGACCTGAGCGACCTCAAAGACGCTGCCGAAATACGCCGCCATCTGGAGCGCATCTACACTGAACCGATCTCGCTGCACTACGAAGAGACGCGCCTGGTCCTGCGCCCCGAAGATATCGACTTCCACGTAGATGTCGAACAGATGGTGGCCGAAGCCATGCATTACCTGGAAGGGCCGGCCTTTCTCGACATCGCCGTGCGTCACGCCCTGGGCATCAGCCAACAGCGGCGCGACGTGCCTGTGCGTTTTATGCTCGACGCGGATAAGCTGCGCGCCCGGCTCGAAGCCATCGCCGCGGAAAACGACCACGGGCCGCAGGGCGCACGCGTCTTGCCGCCTTCGACGCGCTGGGCCGAAGCCGCAACCGCGCCTGCCGGCCTGCCCCCAGGATACGTGGGCAGCTACACCCGCGATTGGACATGGACCGCCGGCCGGCCCGGCTATACGCTGGACATCGAAGCCAGCATTCCGCTCGTCATCGCCGCGCTTACCCGCGACACGGACAGGGACGTGAACTTGGCCCTGATCGAGACGCCTGCGCCGCCGCTCACACTGGACGACCTCGCCCGCGAACTCGACAGCGTGACCTCCAGCTTCCCCGGCTTCGCCGCCATCTATGTCCACGATCTTGTGACTGACGAGGAAGGCGCGGTCGACGCCGACGTCTCGTTCTCCGGCATGTCCACGCTCAAGATCGGCCTCGCCGCCGCGATCATGCGCAAGCTGGATAATGGCCTGCGCTCCAGCGACGGCAGCGCCGAGCTGGCCGGGCAGTGGCTCGACTACGCGCTGGGCGAAAGCAACAACTACGCAGCCAACCAACTCCTGAGCTTCCTCGGCGACGGCGACACGACAGCCGGGACGCGCGTCTTCACCGAGTTCATGCGCAGCCTGGGCTTCGAGAACACCTACATGCAATCGGGCTACGACGCCCAGGTGCAACTTCCGCAGATCCCCACGCCGGGCAATCAACGCACCGACTGGCAGACCAACCCGGACTCGAACCTGCAATCCACGCCGGCGGAGATGGGCCGCATTCTCTCCGCCATTTACCAATGCATGTCGGGCGAAGGCATCCTCGTCGAGCGCTACCCAGAGGAGATTACGCCCGACGAATGCGGCGCCATTCTCTTCTACATGTCGCACGACGAGTTTATGGAGTTGATCTGGGCGGGATTGCCGCACCCGGCGGACGCCTGGATCGTGCACAAGCACGGCTTCGCATTCGAGTCGCACAGCGATGTCGCCCTGGTCTGGGGACCGAGCGGGCCGTACGTGCTCAGCATCTTTCTTCATCGCAAGGGCTGGATGGATTGGGGAACCAGCAACAGCACGATGAAAACCATCAGCCGCATTGTCTGGAACTTCTTTGAACAGCGGCAGGGGCAGATGGAACAGGACGCGCCTGCGCCAATTGTGCTTACGCCGCCGGCGGGCTATACGCCTATCAAGGATGAGTATATCTCCGTCGCCAGCACCGGTTTTCGATAGCGAATTCTGTTTCCAACAGAGAGATTTGACAGACTTTCGACAGCAAATGAACACCGAGAGCGTGTTATCATGCTGAACATGTGGCTTGCTGTCCATCCGATGAATTCGGCGGGCGGCGAGCCGACGGTATAGGTTGGATTTGCGCTTTACCTCCCTCCATACCAAGCTGTCTGTCTTGTCTGTCCTGTCTGCAGAGAACCCGCCTTACGGCGGGTTCTCTGCGTATGCCGGTCTGATTAGCTTTCAAGCGCCACGAGGCTATTCCGTAGGAAGCAGCCCTTCTTCGACCATCGACAGGAAGGGCGAATCCTCGATGGTCAAGGGCAGGTCGATGCGGCCGCGACGCCGGCTCGATTCGTAGGTGGCGAAGATCAACTCGGTGGCCTGAAGGGCGCGGCGACCGGCCAACTCCGGCTCGCGGCCGGTCTTGAGCGCGTCGATCAGGTCCAGCACGCCGCGCGCCACATATTCGGGCACGCCGTGAATTCCTTCGCCCACGTCCACATTGCGCCACGCGCCGTCGTCCACGCCGCGCACACGCAGCGGGATCTCCGGGCTGTAGCCGACCTCGATCATGCCGTCGGTTCCTAACAGCCGGTTGACAAAGCCCTTTGTGCCATAGCCGGTGATCAGTTGGCCGATCACCCCATTCTGGAAGCGGAAGCAGCTCAACCCCTGCCCCTCGACCAGAACGTCGAACACCTTGTGGCTGCCGCGCGCGTCCACTTGCCCGATCACCCACTCGACCGGCGTCTGGTCGTTATAGAAGAACATCATGTCGAACCAGTGCGTGCCCCAGTCGTACAGGTTGTCGCAGACTGCCTCGACGCGCAGCAGTTCGCCGATAGCGCCTTGTTTGACCAACTCTTTGGCCTGGCGGAAGGGCGCGCCGAAACGACGCTGGTGGTTGATCGTAAGCTGTACGCCGTTGGCCTCGCAGGCGCGCACCATGCGCACCGCCTCGCCGTAGGTCGGCGCCATAGGCTTCTCGCAGTGAACGGCCTTGACGCCCGCCTCGGCCGCGGCGATCACCATCTCGGCGTGCAGGTGCGGCCATGTGCTGATGCTCACGATATCCAGCTTTTCCTGCGCCAACATGGCGCGATAGTCGGTATAGAGCCTCTCGCCGCCATATACCGCCTGGAACGCCTGTGCGTTGTCCAACTTGATATCCGCCAGGGCCACGATCTCGGCATCCGCCGAATCGCGATAGCCTTCTGCATGGGCGCGCGCCATGGCGAAGCCCGTGGCCCCTTCCGTCTTGTGCGGCCGGCCGCAGCCGATGATGCCTACTCGATACATGATACGGTTCCTTTGCAAATGCCGGTGTTGGTGTCGAGCCAAAAGGTACGTTCGCCCAATACGCACACCACTACGACGAGATTCTTCAGCTCGCTAGCGCTCGCTTCAGAATGACAGTCACTTGGCGGACACGCCGCTAAATGCCCAGGCTCTTGAGATAGTCGCGGCTGATCTGTGCGCTGAGCAGCGCGGACGGTTGCTGCGTGACGTCGGTCTCGACGATCAGCCAGCCGCTAAAGCCAGCCTGCTCCAGGATGGCGAACACGGCAGGGAAGTCCACGAACCCCTGACCCAGTTCGGTGAAGATGCCCGCGTCGCTGAAGGTTTGGTAGTCCCACTGCTTGGCCTGACCCTCCTTCAACACAGCCGGGGCGATGTCCTTGATGTGCATGGTCTTGATCACGCCGGCGTAATCGCGGCAGAACGGCGCCACATCGACGCCACCCCAGGCCAGGTGCCCGGTGTCGGGTCCCATGAAAATGAGGTTGGGATCGACCAGCTCGAAAAGACGGTCGATCTCGGCGCGCGTCTCGATCACACTGCCCACATGGTTATGGAAGCAACTGCGCACGCCCGCGGCCAACGTGATCTCACCCACGCGGTTGAGCGTCTTGGCGAACTGAGCGTATTCCTCGGCGCTCATGGCGTCGGCGGCGGTGACGTGTCCCGACGCCTGTGCGCGCGTCAGTCCGCGCTGCGTCACATAGGTGGTGAAGCCGCCTGCGGCCACATACAACTCGCTCACCCCTGCGGCGCGAGCGAAGGCGGCATGCTGGCGGGCGCGCTGCAAGATCTCCTCCTCCAGGTCCTTGTTCCAGAAGTCGGCCCCCAGGTAGCCCGGTGCGGGCTTCAAGCCATGTCGGGCGAACAGGTCCAGGATCTCTTGTGGGGACTTGTCCTTGCTGGGGCCGGCGGGCGCGCCATCATAGCCGGCCTGGGCGATCTCCGCCAGCGCCTTGGCCTGATCCGCGCCTTTCCACGTAATCTGACCGCATCCAATCCAGACATTCTTCATGGCAGTCTCGACTTCCTTGCTGATGGGGCTTTGTTTTTCATATGGCAAATAGGGGAGTCTGGGCATGTACAGCGCGTCGGGCGCGATGAACAGCGGCTATTTGTGTGTATGGGGCCGGCTCGCGCTGCAGCTTTAGTATACACCCGTCGTTCGCCGCAGCGTCAAAGCCGGGGAGCTGTTGGCTGCCGCAATAGAATTATTCCGCCACGGATTACACCAATTTGACGAAGAGCGAAAACCAAGCAAAGCTTCGCCCCCTTCGTGACAATTCGTGCAATTTGTGGCAAAAGACCGTCTAGCGCCGCAGACTGGCGCCGACGCCGCGCCACACAGAGAGCGTGCACGTCTCGCTGTCGCTCACGGCCAGGTAGATCAGGTCCTCAACTTCCGCCGCGTCGACGCCGACGGGGTTGGCGAAGAGACCGGGATAGGCAAACTGGCGCAGCGGTTGGCCGCTTGCCGCGTGGTAGCGCACCGCGCCCGTCGCCGGGTCGGTGAGGAAGTAACTGCCGTCGGCCAGGCCGGCCAGGTGGGGGCCGTCGACGGTGTTGGCGCGCGGGATGGCCGTAATGCCCGCCAGATCGTCGAGCCGCCACAGCCGCCCGTCCTCCGCGGTGACAGCCCACAGCGACCCGCCCGCGAACAGCGCGTCCGCCGGCTGGCCTTTGCCCAGCGCCGTTTCGACGCCGCCGAACTGGACGAGCGTTTGCCCCGTGCTGTCCAGCAGCACAACGCGGCCGCCGCCGGTGTCGGCCACCAGAATCCGCCCCGCCTCGTCGACGGCGAGTCCGCGCGGCCGGTAGAAGCTCGTGTCGAGCGACAGGGGCGCAAGCTCGCCCGTATCCGTGTCGATGCGCACGAGCTGCTGGGCCACGGCATCCAGCGCAATCACCTCGCCCGCGGGGCCGGCAGCCAGGTCCGCCGCCTCCTCGAACACGCCCTCGCCATAGACGCCCGCAGGCGCGCCCGAAGCCAGATCATAGGCGAGTATGCGCCGGTTGCCGGCGTCGGCCACATAGACGCGGCCCGCAGCCGCATCCATAGCCACCCCGTGCGGCGAGTTCAACTGGCCTGTGCCTGCGCCGCAGCCGCTGTCTATACGCCAGACCTCCTCCAGCAGCAGGGGCGGCAGGTCCTCAGGCGGCAATACACTCTGGGGTTGGGCTAATTCGCTGACGTAGGAGAGGGCGAAGGCGTCATCGCCGAGGCGCGGGTCGAGCAGGTCGGGTGCGGGCGGCAAGGGGGCGTCGCCTAGGTAGAGTTCTCCTAGAGCGGGACGTAAGTAGCGGCTGAACAGCAGCGCGGGCGAACTGCCCGGCGGCTGCCAGAGGATGCGCAAGTTGGGCCGGTCGTCTGCGGGCGTATAGCGGATCTCGATATCACGCCAGCCTTGCGACAGATAGACGCCGGCCTGGGTGTAGGCGGGCGCGCCAGGGTCCAGCGCAGCTGGCGCATAGACAAGCAGTTCGCGGCCGTCGACGGCGAAGTGCACCGCGCCGTTAGCGGTGACGGCAAAGAGATGCTCACCGGCGCGCGGGATTGCCAGCTTGCCCTGCCAGCGCACGCTATAGGGCCGGGGCAGGTCGGCCTCAGCCCCCAAGATGAAGTCCTTGCGTACGGCGAGCGTCGGCCCCTGGAAGCCTTCGCCGGCGTAATAGGAGCCGATCAGGCCGACGTCGGGCAGGGCCGGGCTATAGAGCGCGGACAGGGGGATCGCCTCCCACTCGCCGCCGGGCGGTCGCCAGCGCACCGCCCAATCGCCGGCCGGCTTTTCGGCGCGATAGCGCATGGCAAGCCGGTAGAAGCCCTGCGCCAGCATCTCGTCGTTCTCCAACAGCCCCAGCGTCGAATCGAGCATCAGGCGGTCGTCCAGTTGCAGGGTAAAGGCGGGCTGCTCGCCGTCCGCAGCCCCGTCCTCAGCAGGCGGCAGATCGACGGCAAAGGCGTAGACGCCGGCCGCGGGCACGCGCAGCGAGCCTTCCCAGATCACGCTCAGCGGCCCGTCGTATGGCGGCTGCGCGGCCCAGGCGAAGTGCAGCGGCCCGTCCCGGCTGACACGAAACGCCTCTTGCGCTGCGTCGAACTCGGCCGCGGCGAAGTACTGTCCCTGCAAGCCCTGGCGCTGGGCCAGGTCTTGCGCGGGGACGGCGATGACGACGAACTGGGTAGGCCCGTCCGTGCGGGGGTGGGCCTGCGTCTCGGCGTGGGGATAGACCTGCTGCAAGAGGCTGATCAGCGGCTGGTCCTCGATAGGCGCCAAATAGAGCAGCGCGCCGTCATGCATCCGGCTAGGCGGGATGTCGCGCACGATGTCGAGGACGCGCACCTGGCCGGAATCTGCAGCAGCGCCCAGCATCAGCCGCGCGGCGGGGTGGGCCAGGGCCGCTGCGGGGGCGTAGATCACGGGGCGAAAGGACGGATCCGCGAGGGCCCCGGGTTCGCCATGCACGCAGGTTGCATAGCTTGGCGCGGCGAGGCAGGCCGCGGCGAAACGTCCCATAGCGGCGTCGGCAGAACGCCCCTCAGCGACGCCGGCCGTCTGCAATCCCTGCGTGGCGTTATATGCCTGCCAGGAGCCTGCCGCCAAGACCAACGCCAGCGCTGCGCCCGTGGCGACGTGCGCCGGGATCAGCGGACGCCACACGCGCATGAAGACATCGAGCAGCGTGTCCAGGGCCGCGGCGACGCCCAGAAATAGGAAAGGCAGCAAGAGTAGGCCGAGCGTGGCGGCGGATTCGCCTGCCGCGTTGTAGCGTGCGAGGGCGACAACAGCCGCCGCCAGTCCGGCCGCGATCAAGGCGGCGTGCGGCTGCGCGAGGGAGCGTGCGATACGGCCCATGCCCAGGGCGGCCAGCGCCGCGGGCCAGGCGGCAAGAAGCGGGTTATCGAGCAGGTATGCCCAGGCAGCGCCCCCGCTATGCAGCAGCCCGGCCAACACGGTGTACAGGCCCGTCATAGCGGCGGGGTCCGCAGGCGAGGGCTGCGGGCGGGCGGCGGCGAGGCCGGGCAGGGCGACCACGGTCGCAGCGGCGAGAAAGGCGGTGACGTTGAACAGGCGCGCCAGCAGCACGGTTCGTCCTGTGGGCGCGGCGGCCAAGCCCCACACGCCGATCAGCGCGGCGGCTGTCATCCACGCCAAAGCCGCGCCGGGCAGGCCGTGCGCATCGAGCAGCGTAAGGCCGAAGGCCAGCCCCGCCGCCCACCACCAGCGGCGATCCAGGCTGGAGAGGGCGCGTAGACCCGCGCCCAGCGCCAGCGAACTAAGCAGCGGCGCCGCGATCCACGGCTCCGAGGTGCGGCTGACCCAGAGATGCCAGGGACTCAGGGCAAGGAGTATTGTCGCTAGGGCGGCCCCGCCGGCCCGGTCCAGTGGGCGCGCCGCCCAGTAGAAGGCGGGCAGCGTGAAGATGCCTAGCAGAGCGCCGGCCAAACGCAGGCTGACCAACCCGTCCTGTGTGGAGCGGTAAAGAAGTTGGGCGAGAAGGTCGAAAAGCGACAGGCCCGGCGGCGCGTCCTCGACGAGGCTGAGCGCCCGGCTGCATTCCAGCCCCAGGCAACCGGCGGGCAGTTCAGCCAGACGCCACACGCGCAGGAAAGCGGCCAGCGCCAGCACAAACAACAAGGGAAGCGTGAGCATGAAGCGGGCGGAATCGTGCGGGCTCACGGCGTCGCCGCCCAGGCCCGCCGGCTCGCCGAGAGCGCTGCGCACCCATTTGCCCGCGGCGTCGGTCGTCCAGCGGTAGGCCGGGCGGCTGTAATGCAGCGGTTCGCCCTGCCAGAAGACGCCGGTCGCCAGCAAAATCAGCCCGGCCAGCCAGGCTATCGCCCCCCAAACGCTGCCCAGGCCAAACACGGTTGCCGTCACCGCCCCGCCGAGCGATAACCCCGCCAAGACGCGCCCAGCCAGAGGCCAACGGCGCAGAATGCCGGCGACCGGCGAAACGGCGAAAGGGCCCGCCGCCAGGCCGAAAAGCGCGGCGGCAACGGCGAACAGGATCAGCCCGTCGCGCAAGATGTAGCCCGCCGCGCTGCCGGCGCCGGCGACGACGGAATGGGCATAGAGGGCGATGGCAAGGGCGAGCAGTAAGAGCGTTAGTTTGCGCACGGCGAGCGGCGTCCGGGTGGGCAATCAGACCGCGGAACGGAATAGCGGCGTCGGCCTAAAGTGTACCACAGCGCGCCCGAGAGACCCGGCTTGCTCAATCGACCACGTACAGATCCTTGAAGCCGCCGGTCAAGGGTTCGCCGCCGCCGGCGCGCACGACCACGATGTCTTCGACGCGCGCGCCCATCTCATGCGGCAAGAAGATGCTCGGCTCGACGGTGAAGCACATGCCCGGCAGCAGTATGGTAGCGTCGCCTGCGGTGAGGAAGGGCGGCTCGTGCACGTCGATGCCGATGCCGTGGCCCAGGCGATGACGAAAGGCGTGCCCATAGCCGCCCGCCACAATCACGGCGCGGGCCGCAGCGTCGGCCTCCTCACAGGTGCTGCCGGCGCGCAGCGCGGAGATGCCCTCCGCCTGCGCCGCCATGACCAGATCATAGGCCTTGCGATACTCGGCATCCGGCTCGCCGAAGTAGACGGAACGGCCGTAATCGTAGCAATAGCCGCCGTAGGCCGCGCCGAAGTCGAAGGAGATAGAGACGGGCGGCTCCAGCGGGATGCGCAGGACGTCGGCGCGGTTGGTGAAGTCGAAGGGGAAGTTCCTGCCCATATTGTAGAAACTGGTGACGAACGAATTGGTGCGCGCGCCGTTCGTCTGTAGGTGGTAGTTGATCTCGGTAATGAGATCAAGCGTAGTCATGCCGTGGCGCAGGCGGGCGAGCGTGTCGGCATAGGCGGCCTCGGTGATCTCGCCAGCTTTGCGCAGCATCGCGATCTCGTCGGCGTCTTTGATGCGGCGCAGCGGGCCGAGGATCGACGAGGCAAGGCTCCACGTCGCCGCAGGAAAGGCGCTGCGCAGGTTGAGCACGGTCTCGGCCCAGGCGCGGTCGTCCAGCGCGATGGCCGCATCTGCCTGGATGTGCAGGTGCGCGGCCACGTCCCAGGCCAGATGCAGGGGGTCGCCGGCGTCGGGCAGCACGCGCACGTCGAAGCCGGGGACAGCGCCAAGGTGGAACTCGGCCAACATGCGCGGCAGCGTCAGCACGGGCGCGCCGTTCTGGGGAATCCACGCGCCGGCCAGCCATTCGCCCGGATAGATGGTATTGCCGTAGTTCGGCTCCTCACGCTGGATGCCGGTGAGGTAGGTGAGGTTGCCGGACATATTGAGGAAGAGCAGGTCAACGCCGGCCTGGCGCATAGCCTCTTGCACGGGCTGGAGTCGCTTGGCATAGTCGATCATCGGGGTCCTCCATATAACCGGCGGGGATGAGGAGTAACGGCAGTCCTAAGACAAGACCGCATCGACAACACGTCTGCGCGCGCCGAATCCAGCCGCATCCTACCACAATGGGTCAATGGTCGTCGTGTCCAGGTCGATCAGTTCCAGGATGTTGGCCCCGAAGCGATGATGCGCCGAGGAGCCGCGCGTAAGCAGGGCCAGGTCGCCGGCGACAGCGTTGCGCTGTACCCAGTTGCGAACGTACATCTCCCAATTGTCGGGTCGCATGGGCAGGAATTCGGGGCAGACGCCATAGGTGAATTGCAGCCGCTGCGCCGTCGCTTCGTAGGGGCTGGCCGCCACGATCCAGACGGGCAGGTGAAAACGCGCCACGCGCCGCGCCGTCTCGCCGCTGACGGTAGGCGCAAAGACGATGGCCGGGCGCAATTTACGCACAGCGGAGTTGATGCTGACCGCGAGCAGGTCGCGCTGGTCGATCTGCTCATCCTTGTTCATGGCCTCTTCCAGCAGATCCGCGACCATGTTGCGGGGCCGGTTCGTCTCGGTATACTTGGCGATGTCCGTCATCATCTGCACCGACTCCACCGGATATTGGCCGATGGCCGTTTCGCCGGAGAGCATGAGGCAGTCCGTCCCGTCCAGGATGGCATTGGCGACGTCCGTCGCTTCGGCGCGCGTCGGCCGGCTATGAATGGTCATGGACTCCAGCATGTGCGTGGCGGTGATGACCGGCTTGCCCGCCAGGTTGGCGCGGAAGATCATGTCCTTCTGGATGATGGCGATCTCCTCGATGGGGACCTCTACGCCCAGATCGCCGCGCGCCACCATGATGCCGTCCGCGCCGGCTAGGATGGCATCGAGATTTTCAAGCGCTTTGGCCCGTTCCAGTTTGGCGATGATAAGAGGATGGTAGTCAAGCTCTTTGGCGGCATCGCGCACGGCGCCGATGTCGCGGTCGTCTTGCACAAAAGACTGGCTGATGGCGTCCAGTTTCTGTTCGGCGGCAAACGTGAGGAATTGCCTGTCTTCCTCGGTGAAGGCGCTGATGCCCAGGTCGATGCCGGGAAAGTTGACGCCTTTGTGCGAGCGCAGTTCTCCGCCGGCCCGCACCTCGGTGTGCACCTCGTCGCCCTTGACTTCGATCACTGTGACCTGGACCATGCCGTCGTTGATGAAGATGCGGTCGCCGGGCTTGACCACGCGCGGCAGGCCGGGCAAGTTGATGGAAACGCGCCCGAGCGTGCCTGCAACGTCGTCTGTCTGGATGATAAAGGACTGGCCGCGCACCAACTCGATCGGCTCTTGCGCCAGCTTGCCGATGCGCATCTTGGGGCCGGGCAGGTCTCCCATGATGGCGATCCGTTTACCCTGTGCGGCCGCGGCGGCGCGCACGCTCTCAATCGTGCGGCGATGGCTGTCGAAGTCTCCGTGGGCGAAATTGATGCGCACGATATTCATGCCGGCGGCGATCATCTGTTCCAGCGTTTCCTGGTTGTTGGATGCCGGGCCGATGGTGCAGACGATCTTGGTTTTCTTAGAAGGAAGAGTCGGCTGGAACATGAATGTTCACTCCCGAATAGGTGAGGGTGGGCGGCTGGTCGACCAGGATGCGCCCGGTTCGGCGCGATCTGCGGCGTGGCTATAGTTTAGTGCCTGGCGGCTGTCGGGTCAACAGCGTAGCCGGATAATTCCCGAATTGCTTTGCCGTTCGCGGCCAGGGTTGTATGAAGCGGCGCACGAGCAACGCACGGGCGGCAAGGATGCCGTTCCTACTGTACGGTTTGCTCTTTCGCCTAGGTGCGCGCCGCCATGCGCTTGAGGGGGCCAAGCGGCAACGCCCTGAGCAACAAGGCCATGTCGTCGCCGCGGAACGCGCCCAGCGGCGCCAACGCCAGCAGATAGACGACGACGCCCGTCGCCACAGCCGCCCAGACGTTCACCCCCATGCGCTGTAAGACCGCGACGCCCGCCATCATCAAGGCCAGCGCGCCAACCGGCGGAGCCGCAATTCGCAACCACGGCGCGGTCCCTACGTGGCGGCGCACGCTGTAGTAGAAGGGGAAGAGCAGGCTGAACTCGCTGAGGATGGTGACGACAGCCGCGCCCGCATAGCCGAACTGCGGGATGAAGATCAGGTTGCCCACGATGTTGAAGGTGACGCCGAGCAGAAAGGCGCGCGTCAGGAAATGCTGCTGGTTGACCGCGATCAGCACGTATTGCGTGACGCTGTTGACGAAGCCGATGGGAATGCTCCAGATGATAATCTGCAGCGCCAGGTCCGAGCCGCCCTGGATCGTGAAGGTCTGCCCCAGCAGGCGCACGGTGAGCGGCACGTCGAGATACTGCGCGCCGCCGACCAGCCAGACCAGCGGCCCAGCCAGGAAGGTGACGGCCGCGGCGATGGGCAGGCTGACCATGAGCAGCAGGCGCACGGCGATCAGGTAGGCGCGGTGCAGGCTTTCGCGCTCGCGCTCGGCGTAGCGGCTCATGAGCGGGAAGACCGCCATCGTAAAGACGCTGGGAATGATGTTCAGCCCATCGAGGTACTTTAGCCCCACGCTATAGAGACCGACGGAGGCTGCGCCGACCATCGGGCGCAGGATCCAGACGTCGATGCGCCAGAAGATCGTCGCCAGCAGGTGGTTGATCATCAGCGGGCCGCTGGTGCGCAGCATCCACTGCTGCAGCGGCCAGTCCCAGCGCCATTCGGGCCGGAAGAGCGTCGAGCGCATGAGCAAGAACAGCCACGTCATGGCGACGATGTTGACGAACAGACTCACGACGGCCAGCCCCACGAACCCCCAGCCAAGCAAGAGGACCAACGCGCCCAACGTCACCTTGAGCAGGGCGACGGCGTTGGCGAGGCCGGCCGGGTATTCCATCTTCTCGAAGGCCATGAACATGCTGCTGAAGGCGTCGCTCCAGTTGGCGAAGAGCATCGCCACGGCGAAGATGCCGATAGCCAGCAGCTCCTGGCTGCCAATGCCGCTGGCGTCGAGGAAGTCGACGCGGCCGACGCCCCAGAAGCCGAACGCCGCCAGCGCCATGAGCGGCAGGCTTGCCAGCCAGAGCAGCGTGCGCAAGCCGAGGACGTTGGTCAAGTAGCGGCTGGAACGGTTCATGTCGGCGGCTACGTCGCGCGTGAGCAGCGTGCCCAGCCCGTAGCGGCTGACGATCTCGAAGAAGCCGTAAAAGGCTACGACAAAGGCGTAGCTGCCCGTTCCCTCCGGCCCCAAGATGCGCACGTAGAGCATGGCGAAGGCGAAATCGACCGCCTTGTTTAGCAGGTTGAGGGACATGGGCACGAGCGAGTTCTTGGCGACGATGCGCACGTCTCCCGCGGCGCTGTCCGGCCGGTAGAAGCGTCCCCACGCCCAGTAGAGGCCGAGCAGCAGCAAGGTCATGCCCGCCAGGAAGCTGAGGTAGAGGCCGAGTTTGAAGCTCATGGGCGAGTAGACGAAGCGCACAGTCCACTGCCCGGCCTGGGGCAGATAGACGGCGCGAAACGCGCTGTTGGCCCGGTAGATCCTCAATTCCCGCTCTTCGCCCTCGTCCGCGCCGAAAGGACGCAAGAACGCCTTCCAGCCGGGGAAATGGGCGTCGCTGAACACGAGCCAGCCGCGATCGCTTAGGTTCACATCGACGAAGACATCGTTGGCGGTGTAGCGGCTGATGCGCGCCTCGGCTACCTGGGGGCTTGCGGGAGTCAGCGCGTGCTCTTCGGCGGGCGTCTCCTCCAGGAAGACCACGCGGCGCAGGTCAGTGGCGGCGAGGGGCTGCTCCGCCGCCGGGACGATGCGCGCCTCCGCCGCGACAAACACGCGCGGCATCACGTCTCGGTTCTCGTAGACGCCGGCGGCTTCGTCGCGGTAGACCTCCTGCCAGCGCGGGTTGGGGATGTAATGCTCGGTGAGGATGTACTTGACGTTGAGCAGGTTCAGCAGCGGGTTGTCGAGCGCGGCGTAGACATCGCCGCCCTGCTCGGCGTAGAGCGGGGCGATGCGATTATAGAGCAGTTCGTTGTCCTGCGGAGCGATGCGGCCCATCAGCGTCGCGTACTGGCTGGGGATGATGGAATCGTAGCCGCGAATGTCGTGCCAGCCGTAGTACATGCCCGCGTTGGCGTTGAAGGTCTTTTCGCCGGGCGCGTTGAAGGTGGTGAAGCGCCAGGGGACGATCTCCCCATCCGTGCGCGCTTCGCGCTCGTTGAGGAAGCGCACCACCGGCGGCTGGGCGTCCAGGTTCAGCGGCGACAGCGCCACGTCCGCGGCCGGGTTGAAGCGGCCATGCGCCACGAACAGGTCGGCGACGACGACGACGAGCAGCGCCGCAGCCCAGAGACGGCCGGCTGTGAGGGCAGTCCCCCGGCGCAGCAGCATCCACGCCGGCCCGGCGCTGAGCAAGGCAAAGAGGCCGAAGCGCGCCAGGTTCATGGCCTGATAGCTCCAGAACATGCGGCCGTCGCGGAAGGCCATCTGCGCCAGGTCGCTGCCGTCGACCAGGCGTTGGCCCAGGGCGATGAAGGGCTCGGCGCGCAGCAGGCTTAGCACCACCAGGGCCAGGGCGGCCAATCCCGCAACGCCGGTCAGCGCGACGACGGCCCTGGCGAGCCGGCGCGGCCAGTCGCGGCCCTTTCCGGCAGTGCTGCCCGCGGCGAGGCTGAGCAATTCGTGCAGGCCCATGCCGGCCAAGAGCGCCATACTGACGGTGAAAGGGAACACCCAGCGGAACGGGCTGTGCAACTGGTTCCACCCCGGCAGGCCGTAGAAGAGCAGCGCATAGAGCGGCGTGCCGAAGGCGAACAGGAGCGAGATCGGCGCCAGCGCGGCGAAGAACCAGAGATGCACCGGCCGCGGGACGTCGACCTTCCGGACAGTTTCCGCTTTTCCGGAGGACAAGCGCGGGCGCAGGCGGCGCAATAGGCCGGACAGCACGGCGACGGCGGCGAGCAGCCAGGCGGCGATGCTCAGGTAGCTGCCGCCTTCGACATAGTTCTTGATACCCCAGAAGATGGTATGGGCCGGCTCGCCCAGCGCGTTGGTTGTGGCGGGCGTCCATTGCCGCGTCCACAGGTCGATCCAGCGGTGGTGGCTGGGGTTGCCGAAGACGTCCGGCAGCCAAAAGGACAGGACTTGGCGCGAGGGCCAGGCCCAGCCGGTGACCTGCTCTAGGGTGGCGGAGCCGGCGCGGAAGTTGTGCGGCAGCAACTCCAGTAAAGGAAGAAGCTGGATCGCGCCCAGGGCCACGCCCAGCACAGCCATGACCAGCAGCCACGCGCCCAATGTCGTCACGCGCCAGAACGGGGACACAGCGCGGCTCGTCCCTGGCGCTGCAGCGCGGCGGCGAATGGCGCGCCACGCAGCCAGCAGGCGCACGAGCGAATAGGCGCCGGTCACCAGCATGGTGTAGTAGATCAGTTCCGGGTGGCCGGCCAGGGCGGTGAGGCCGATCGCCGTCGCGCCCAGCGCCACGTAGGGGATGGGGCTGTAGGCGGCGACGCCCTTCTCTTCCTGCTTGCGCACGATCACTTCGACGATCGCCAGGATGAGGGGCAGCCACACCGCTGCGGCGATGAACATGGTGAAGACCACGCTGACGATGAGGAAGCCGCTGAACATGAAGACCGCGCCGCTCAACAACGCGGCCGGCTGCTGCAGGCGCAGCACGCGACCCAGTACGTACATATTGACGCCGGCCAGCCCAATCTGCAGGGCCGTAAACCAGGCATAGGCCGCCTCTAGCGGCAGAACATAGAAGAGAACGCTCAGGGGATAAAAGACGCTGGCCTGGCCCGCAGCCAGAAAGGGCAGGCCGGTGAAGATCTGCGGGTTCCACAGCGGCAGTTGCCCGTCCGCCAGCGTGCGGCGGATGTGCAGCTTCCACACGGCGTTTTCCAGCACCAGGTCGCTGAGCAGTTCGTTGTGCGGGATGAGATTGGGCTGAAGGCTGCGCCACGGCTCGAAGGCGTAGAGGTTGTCGTAGGGCAGAAGCGTGCGGCCCGTGAGCGCGGGGAAGAGCACGGGTGCAAACCACAGCAGCGGCAGGATAATCAGCGCCAGGATGGCGAACAGATCGCCGCGATAGCGGCGCAGGAGGCGCAGCAGACGGTTCATGGGCGGCGGTGCAGATGCCGGTAACGCCAGCGGATCTGCCAGGTGCGCCAAGCGGATTCGATCTTGACCGGGATGTCCAGCTTGCTCTGGCCGATACGCCGATCCTCAAAGTGGATGGGGATTTCGACTAGGCGAAAGCCGAGCTTCT
>Ga0334887_1000546_pt1 | contig 59141 bp, 41 predicted proteins | sample GraSluR1_MG_10_FD_207217 | JGI IMG/M metagenome (GOLD analysis project Ga0334887, IMG submission 207217) | Sludge microbial communities from methane-producing bioreactor in Wageningen University, Netherlands - Granular Sludge_18_07-R1 | ecosystem: Engineered > Bioreactor > Anaerobic >...
CGGCAAACCACGCCCAAGAATTAAGAGTGAAATCAGTTAAAAAAAATTGATGAATGATGTAATGCGAATTGAATCAGATTAACTTCCATTTATCACACAGTCTCCACGCCCCGTCTGGGACGGACTTTGTTAAGAAAGAAGTCCTGAAGGGAACCCCTCTGAGAACGGAGAGAATAAGGTTGTAAAATAAATCCCGTAGATGAAGCAGCTACGGAGAAAAGAGGAGAACCGAAGGATGGAATAGCAAGGAGAAAGTTGCATATTAAATACATATTTATTTATGTACTTTCTTTTGAACGGGCAAAAGAAAGATACCAAAGAAAACCCGCCGGCGTAAAAGTAACGGTGCAAAACCTTCTCGAATTCACTGCTTTCGATAAACTCCTCACTTCGTTCGTCGAACAGTATCTTCGCAGCAAATTCTTGTACGGTTTTTTTCCTCACCGTTATTTTAATGCCGGAAAAAATCAAAGAAGTGAAGCATGAAGTAAAGATTAAAAACCAGAGGAAGGAATAGCATGAAAAGATTATGATCTATTCCCACACACCATTCAAGCAAGCAAAGACATTCAGATGCCCCAGCAGAAGAGTAACAAGAGGAAAAGATAAAATCCTGCGGATGAAGAGCAGAAATACCGATATTATGTTTTCTTCTTTCTTACCCTATAGCAGCGTAGTGTCACAAACTTCTGAGAATTGTTTTTATCTCTGAAAGCGAGACCTCTTTCGGGTTTTGTGCCATATTCCTGCTTTCCATTATCTCAGCGGCAGCCTCTTCGATAAAACTTTCCGGAAGTGAAAGTTTTTCTTCGCTCAACCACTGAGCTAACCAGTCGAAGAATTCTTCCCGGGAAAACCCGATTCCCGTAAACAGCATCCGGAGTTCCTTTTCTAACGAAGGGGAAAATAACTCCATAACCGCTTTCATTACTACCCCGTTTGCCATGCCGTGGGACAGTCCGTAGTGGGTAGTCAGAGGATATCCGATAGAATGCTGGAGAGTCGTTCCCCCCTGGGCGATAACAATCCCTCCGTAGAGGGAAGCTCTCAGCAGTTTCTTTCTCAGTTCATAGTTTTCAGGTTCTTTTCCGAGAGCGGGAAGAGATTGCACTATATCCTTAACTCCTCTAAAGATAAGAGGAAAGAGAAGGTCACAGCGGCTGCGGGAATATATCCCTTCCAGCAGATGACTCAAAGCGTCCAGGGCTGTATCGACAGTAACCTTCTCCGGCAGGCTGAAGGTATATTTCGGATCAGAGAAAGAGAGCAGCGGAAAGATAAGCGGATTCCCGAACCCTGCTTTTTTCCGGAGCTTAGTATCGGTCAGAACACTGTAGGGGGTTACTTCCGTACCGGTTCCGGCAGTCGTAGGAATAGCAATAAGGGGAAAAGCTTTCCGGATCTTTTCCGGTTGGTAGATCTCTCTTCCCTGCAAATCATTGGCAGCGATAACGGAGATCGCTTTGGCAGCATCTATCGGACTGCCCCCCCCGATCCCGATGAGCAGATCGCACTCCTTTTCCTTAAAGAGGACAGCACCCCGGTAGATATCTTCTAATTCCGGATTTTCGCTTATTCCGTCATAGACAAAATACGGGATCTTTTGTTTTTCAAGTACAGGCAAAAGGTCGGGCAGGGCACCGGATAACCGGGCTGATCTTTTACCGGTAACGATAAACGCCCTTTTACCCAAACGGGTAAAGTCCTCTGAAGTCGCAGTGAGACAATCTTTACCCCAATATACTTTGGTCGGCATGAAATATCTGGTCAAAACTACCTCCTTCTATATGGCAACTTATTTCAACTGAGGATAGATAATGAGAAGCAGGTCATTCCCCACCTGCTCTATCCGGTCAATCTTGAGTTTAACCGCCTGAGAGAGGGTGTCAACCGCTAAATCCTTAAAAACCGTCTGCCCGCCGCCGACAGCTATCGGAGAGATAAAATAGTATATCTTATCGACCAGTTTGGCTCTCAGGAAAGAGCTGCTGAGTCTTGTTCCGGCTTCGATCATGATAACCGGTATCTCCTTAGCCAGCAGATCTGTCATGAGAGCCTTCAGAGAAAGGTACTCGGAGTTCAGAGCCGGCAGTGAAAGAACAGTCACCCCTTTTTCTCGAAGCTCCTTTTCTTTTCCGGCGGATGTGAAATCTTCCCGTTTGTAGATAATTGTCGGTATTCCGGCAGCGGTCCGGACAATTTTACTCTCCAGGGGTATCCTCAGTCGGCTGTCCAGAATTATTCTCAACACCGGCTGCGGCTCCTTTCCTAACCTTACATTTAAGAGAGGGTCATCGCTTAAGACTGTCTCAATCCCGGTTACTACCGCTCCAGCTTCCTTTCGCAGCCGATGGCTGAACTCACGGGAAGCGGGACAGCTTATCCACTTGGAATCTCCTGTACCGGTAGCAATTTTTCCATCGAGGGTAACGGCATTTTTCATCATCACGAAGGGACGGTTTTCCCGGCGGTAGGTCAGATAATACTCTAACTGCTTCTCGATCTTCTCTTTCCAGAACCCCTTCTCGACAATAATCCCGGCTGCTTCTAAGGCAGCAAATCCCTTTCCGTTTACCTGGGGATTGGGATCAGTTATCCCGGCATAGACCTTTTTTATCCCGGCTTTGATTATTGCTGAGGTGCAGGGTGGTGTCCTGCCATAATGGCAGCAAGGTTCGAGAGTAACATATAATTCAGCTCCCCCGGCAGATTCCGCAGCATCCAGCAGAGCTTCGATCTCTGCGTGGTTTTTCCCGCTTTCCTGAGTAAAGCCTCTGCCGATGATCTTTCCGTTTTTAACAATCACAGCTCCGACAAAGGGATTTATTCCGGATTTACCGCGACCCTGCCCGGCAAGGTTGAATGCTTCCCAAAAAAATCTTTCCTGAAACACCAACTCTTACTTCTTCGTTATCCGCTCGATGTTCTTTTTGGCAAGCTCATTGGTGGAATCGAATTCCAGACATTTTTCCAGAAGTCGTAAGGCTTCTTCCTTATCTCCTTCTGCTTCGAAGATCACAGCCAGATTATTAAGAACGTTCGTATCATCACTCTTTTTCCCGAGTAACTCGGAATAGAGTCTTTTTGCCGTCTCAAAACTCCGGAGCATCTGATAAACGAGAGCGAGGTTATACTTATATTCATAGAAATCGGGATCGATCTCCACTGCCGTCAGATAATACTTCAGAGCCTTAGGATAATCCTTCTTCAGAAGAAAGTACAATCCGTTAAGATAGTTCAGGTCGGCTGAATCTATCAGAATTTCCTGATATTTCTGCAAGTATTTCTCAGCTTTTTCCATTTCCTGATGGGAGATAAAACCTGAGATGAGGATTATCGCTTCTCTCTCTCCGTAATAAAAGCTCGGACTGCCAATGACGACCTCTTTAACGAGCCATTTCCCCTCAGCAATACCCATGATCAGGGTCAGGTCAAACCTGTTATTCACCTCATAATAGACAAGTGCCTCTTCTCTGTTTTCCGACATTGCCGAAAAGAGCAGATGACAGGTTGTTATTGACTTTAAGAGACGGTTTTCTGCCCTTCTGGTCAGGTAATTCATCTTAAAAAGATCATCATTGTATTTTTTACTATCATAGAGATACCCAATAGACTCTTCCCATTCTCCGGCTGCCATTTTCAGAATATACTGTTCGGAAGCGTATTCGTAGTTTTCGGGTTCTTTTCCTTCCGGCATCGAGAGCTTCAACTTTCTGGTGATATAGCCGGGAGGAAGGATTGCCAGATCTTCTATCTTCTTTAGATAATCAACTAACTCTCTTTTCCCCTCTTCGCTTCCGGTCATCTCGACAGGTATTCTTCCCCCGAACGCTTCTGCCGGACTCTCAGACCAGAGATCAAAAAGGTTTTTGGTCAGTCCTCTCAATTCCTGCATCGAATCTACCTTGGATTTCAGGAGAGAACCGGCAAAGTCTGTCCCCTTTTCGCTGTGAATGATATAGGCACACTCCTGGGGACACTTGCGGTCAGTCCGCTTCTCGTTGCAGCATTTCCAGCAGATATCTTTTCCTGTGCGGGGGCAGTAGCGCTGGGCACGATAATTATTACAAAGCTTACACTTTCTATGGGCTTCGGCGATCTTAATGCTCAATATATTACTCCTTCAGAATATAATTATGTGATCCGCTCTTCAAAGAACAATTTCTTCTTTAACTACCGTTCAGCATTTCGGGTAAACGGCGTTTGAACTCCGACTCTTTATGCAGTTCCGTGACTCTTTGCACATCTTCCTCTAAAAAGCCCTCTTTGATGATCTCTTCCGGCGTTTTCTCCTTATCAAACATGAGATAGAGAATCTCGTCCAGAGTCAGATAACTCATTCCTATCTCTTCTTCATCGGTTTGACCCTTCCAGAGATCGGCAGAGGGACTTTTGTTGATTATCTCCTCTTTGATCAGAAGATATTTAGCCAGGCTTCTCACTTCTGTTTTGTAAAGATGTCCTATCGGCTCGAAGGCACAGGCATTGTCTCCATATTGGGTAGTATAGCCTGTCAGCAGTTCTGTTCTGTTCCCGGTTCCGACAACGAGGGCATCATAGAAAGCAGAAAGGTCATAAAGGATACACATCCGGATCCTTGCCATGAAATTCCCCTTACGAAGCAGGGAAGCATCGGGAGAATTATCTGAAAAATAGGTATCGACGTAAGGGGTAATACTTATATCCCGGTGATGGATCTTCAGCTTCTTCGCCAGATTACGGGCATCCACTACATTTTTCGGGTCACTTGTCCGGTAGGGCAAAATGGCAGCATAGACATTCTTGTTTCCCAATGCCTCGGTGCAGAGCGCAGCTATGACTGCCGAATCTATTCCTCCGGATAAACCGAGTACTACCTTCTTCTTTCCGGAACGAGCAAGATAATCTCTGATGAACGCTGTTATTCTCTCTTTCTCTGTCAGTAAATCTAATCGTCTCATAGTAATCCTTCTTTACTTTATAGCTAAAAATCTCTCTCATAGGGATAACAGATTATCCTCACAATCCTGGAATCGATCATATTCTTACTCGGTCTTGGCTCAAGTAAGACAGCTGTTCCGGGAATATCATTTTCTCCGGCTACAGATATTACTAAAGAACCGGAAGGAACGATCTGCTTATCGACTGTTAGAACGGCATTTTCCAGGCAGTGTTTGACACTCCGGGGAAGATCAGCAAGGGTAGCAGACATAACCTCTGCCGGAAAAAGAGTCCGGTAACTCCGGGAAGAGGAATGATAAAAACTCTCTATTAGATGTTTCCCTTTGAGAACGGTGATCTCCTTCTCCGCCAAACTCTTCCGAAGCTCCGCAAATTCTTCTGTCGTGTAATCATCTGCCTCCGGATTCAAGACCCAAACCGTTTTGAGTTCCGGGAAAACAAACATTTCGGCAATATCCGGGGTGGAAGCTCCGATTATCAGATAAGCCGGTTTTTCTCTCTCTATTTCCTTAACTATCTCCCTCTTTAATTGCGGAAAAAGAGGTTTTACCGGATCGAGCAGATAAACCATCTCAGAATCGTCGGGTCAGGTAAAAAAAGTGAACAGCTCTGAATACTATAATCGTACTTCTAAGCCGAGTCGTAAGCCTACTCCCGACATATTGATCTCATCCCAGGTTATACCTTCGATCCCTTTTTCGATGTCTTTCTTCATCTTGCCGCCGTTATAGAAAAACTCTCCGTAAACCCCGGCATTGGGACTCAAAAGATACTTTGTTCCGAGCTGCAAACCCCAGTTAAAACCGCTAAAGAAGTTATTATCATCGATTTGCACTATTGGGGGATCTTCTGTATCATCTGCAGCAATAAAGACATTCTCCCAGAGCAGTCCCCAGCCCACACTGCCGCCGGCATAAGGGATTACCGGCAGATCTACCGGAACACCGATACGAACTGATGCCATCAGGGGGAGATAATAGGTCGTCAGGTCAGAACCTACCTGTTTAGTGATCACTTCTGTCCCTCCGGGAGTTTCGGCGACGGATATCGTTCTTGTCTCCCGCTCGTTCCTGTAAAAGAAATCGGCTCCTAATCCCATATCGATCAAGTTGTCGATATTAAAGCCATAAGAGAATCCGGGAAAGATACCGGTCTTTGTTGCTGAGGGGGCAAGAAATCCAAACCGGACATTCATTCCTGTGCTGGCAAACAAGCAAGGTAAGAGAAACATCAGGGCAATAAGGGTAATTATTATCTTTTTCATCTAATCCTCCGTACTCATTAATTAGCCAAAAAATCAACTAAGAAAAGAGATACTGTAGTTAGGTTTAAAAAAACTTCACAGCCAATCTGAACCGGAAAAGAAGCCGGAAACAGTTGCCAATCTATTCTTCCGGAATCAGTTTCAGGATGCAGATATTGAACTGAGTAAAGAGAACCGGAGCTCTCTTTATTCGAAGCTTGAACTGTTTTATTTATTCACCTGAAAGGTCTTGTCTCCCCTCTGGAAGAAACCTACTATCTGCTTTGCCGCTGCTATTCCGGCATTGATATTCGCCTCTGCTGTCTGAGCTCCCATTTTCTTGGGAGTGAAAAAGAACCGTTCGGCATATTTGGCGGCAATCTCATCTTTACAGTTAGGGGCTATATCCGAAGCATACTTGAAGTCCGGTCGGGCTTCAAACATCTTCAGAAGTGAAGGTTCATCAACTACTTCGGCACGGGCAGTGTTGATTATGGCTGCTCCTTTCTTCATCTTCGACATCAGTTCAAAGTTTATTGAGCCTATTGTCTCTTTGACTTTGGGGAGATGAAGAGAAATATAATCGCAAGTCGAGTAGAGTTCTTCTCCTGATTTTACCTGCTTGATACCCTCTTTCACCATTAATTCCGGGGAAACATAGGGATCGAAGGCATAGATCTCCATCCCGAAACCCTTACCGATTAGAGCAACATATTTACCGACATTACCATAAGCGTGGATACCGAGCTTCTTACCCCTCAGTTCGGTACCGCTCTTCCCCGAAAAACCTTTACGGGCTAAAGAGAGCATCATTCCGAATGCCAATTCAGCTACCGCATTGGAATTCTGCCCGGGAGTGTTCATCACTACAATGCTTTTCTTGCTTGCTGCTTCCAGATCGACATTATCATAACCGGCTCCGGCACGGACAATGATCTCCAGTTGAGAAGATCTTTCGATTACTTCCGGAGTCATCTTATCACTCCTGATAATGACTGCATTTACGTCGGAAAGGGCATTGAGCAATTCCTCCTTTTCCTGGTAACTCTCCAGCAGGATAAGAGAATACCCGGCACTACTGACAATCTTGCTGATCTCATCAATGGCAGCCGGTGCGAACGGTTTTTCCGTAGCTACTAAAACTTTCTTTGACATAATTCCTCCAACAGTCTGATTTTCATTCATTATCTTAATCTCGGTTGTTTCGGTCAAGTAATATGTTTAGCCATATCGGGTTATCTCGTGTGAGACTGTTTTTTTCTATACCCGTCCGCTACTCCAAAAGGATTTTATTCCTGAACTGCATTATCGCTTCATCTTTCTCAGAACAGCCTCCTCGTGCTATGAAAATAGGTTAGAGAGATCAACACCCGGGGGGTGAGGCTAGAAATCATTCCCTGCAGCAGACAGCAGAATCGTTTGCTGTCAAGTTTGCTCAGTTAAGCCTGCAGATGATAGAATCTGAAACAAAATGTTTACATCACTCAGCAGCAACCCCCTCTCATCTTTGTTCTTAGATATTCCTGAAGAACCTTAAACAGCTCTTCTTGACAAAAATCAATACTCTGTTTTTCAAGTTGCATAAATAATAACTAAAATGGAGGTCTTCTGAATGCCCTATATTTCGAATACCGATAAAGAACGGCAGAAGATGCTGCAGGAAATTGGAGTTTCTTCCTTCCAGGAGTTGATTGCCAATATCCCCGGTCATTTTCGCCAAACTGCTGCTGTTAATCTGGAGAAACCCTATTCCGAATGGGAGATCAGCCAGAAAATAGCCCGCCTGGCAGCTAAAAACATCTCTACCTGCCGGGTAAACTCGTTTCTGGGCGGTGGTATTTATGATCACTATATCCCGGCTGCTGTTGACCACATCATTCTCCGTCCTGAATTCCACACCTCTTATACACCTTATCAGGCGGAAGTGAGTCAGGGAACTTTGCAGCACATCTACGAATTTCAAACCCTGATCTGTGAACTGACCGGGATGGAGATCGCCAATGCCAGCATGTATGACGGAGCTTCAGCGGTGGCTGAAGCCATACTAATGGCAGTCCGCAGCAATAAACGTAAAAAGGTGATTATTGCCGGTACGATCAACCCCTCCTCTCTGGAGGTGATCAAAGCCTTTGTTACCGGTATTGGACTTGAGTTGGTTGTCATCCCCCCCAAAGATGGTTTAACAGATTATGAGAAGTTAGAAGAGTCCTTAGATGATCAGACAAGTTCTGTTGTCTTGCAGACTCCTAACTTTTTCGGAAACATAGAAGATGCCTTCAAAGTCGAAAAAGCAGTTCGCAAAATACCGAAACTGCTCTATATCGTTGCTGTTGATCCTATATCCTTGGCGGTTATGAACGCACCGTCTGAATATGATGCCGATATCGTTGTCGGCGAGGGTCAGGCTCTCGGTAACAGCCAGTTCTACGGCGGTCCCTTGTTAGGTTTCTTTGCCACAAAAATGAGTCTGGCAAGACTAATGCCGGGCAGAATTTCTGGAGGTACGACCGATTCCGAAGGAAACAGGGCTTACGCTCTAACCCTGCAGGCTCGGGAACAGCATATCCGCCGGGAAAAAGCAACCTCCAATATCTGCAGTAACCAATCATTATGTGCTCTCGCTGCCACAGTCTATCTCTGTCTGATGGGAAAATCCGGACTGCAGGAAGTGGCAGAACAATCAGCTGCTAAAGCTCATTATCTGGCAGCAGAGATCTCCAAAATACCTGGTTTCTCCCTGCAATACCAAGCTCCTTTCTTCAAGGAATTTGTGGTAAAAACGCCGATAAATCCTTCCATAATCAGCGAAAAACTCCTCCCTCTGGATATCTTTCCCGGTATAGACATGAAACCTTTCGGGCTTGAAATGTCGCTGATGATCGCTGTTACCGAAAAGAAAAACAGAGCCATGCTGGATGAACTGGTCAGAGCTTTGCGGGATATAACCAAATCTGAAAAAGGGGAGGTCTGAAATGGCTAAGACTATCTTTGAAAAGCATTCTCCCGGCAGGAAGGGATATACTCTCCCACAGAATGATGTCGAACATAAAATAGACGATTGTATTCCCGAAAAGTACAGACGTCAGGAATCTCTCCGGATGCCGGAAGTAAGTGAGCTCGATGTTATGCGTCACTTCATCGAGCTGAGCAATATGAATCATTGTATCGAGAAGGGCTTCTATCCTTTAGGCTCCTGTACCATGAAATATAACCCCAAGCTGCACGAAACTCTGGTTCGGAACTGCGGTTTCCTGAATATCCATCCCCAGCAATCTCAGGCTACCGTTCAGGGTGCCCTGGAGATCATGTATGAGCTACAGCAGGATCTGGCAGAGATTTCCGGGTTTGCGGCAGTAACACTGCAGCCTGTTGCCGGTGCTCAGGGTGAATTGACAGGACTGAAAATGATCCAGGCTTACCATGAAAAGAAAGGAAACACCCATAAAAACAAGATCATAATGCCGGATTCCGCTCATGGAACAAATCCGGCAAGTGCTTCCCTTGTCGGCTATGATACGGTACAAATAAAATCCGGTGAGAACGGAAAGGTTGACCTGGCAGCTTTAAGAGAACTTGTTGATGATCAGGTTGCCGGTTTTATGCTGACCAATCCCAATACTCTCGGTCTCTTTGAAACACAGTTCAAGGAGATAGCCGAGATCATTCATCAGGTCGATGGTCTGATGTATCTGGACGGGGCTAATCTGAACGCCCTGCTTGGGATAGTCAAACCGGGACAGATTGGATTTGATGTGATGCATTTTAATCTGCACAAGACCTTTACCACTCCTCATGGCGGCGGCGGACCAGGTTCGGGACCGGTCGGGGTTGTTGAAAAACTGCTCCCCTATCTCCCTTATCCTATGGCTAATAAGAAGGATGAGCTTTACTACCTTGATGAGAGCAATCGAGAGACCTCTATCGGAAAAATTCATAGCTTCTACGGGAATTTTGGCGTTTATCTCAGAGCCTACATCTATATCAAGATGCTTGGAGAGATAGGGTTAAAGAGAGTATCGGAGAATGCGATCATCAATGCCAATTATCTTCTGGCTAAACTGAAGAAACATTTCTTTGTCCCTTATCCCTCCTACTGTATGCATGAATTCGTTGCCAGTGGGAAATGGCAGAAAGATAATTTCGGAATAAGAACGATGGATATTGCCAAAAGGTTACTCGATAAAGGTTTCCACGCACCGACCGTGTATTTCCCGCTCATTGTTCCTGAAGCGCTGATGGTCGAACCGACCGAAACCGAAAGTATGGAAACTCTGGATAATTTTATCAAAGCAATGATCGAGATCGCCGAAGAATGTGAAAAAGACCCCGAAACAGTAAAAAATGCTCCGCTAAAGACCCCGGTCAGAAGGGTGGACGATGTCAAGGCTGCCAGAGAACTTGATGTGAAATTCCAATGGTAGGAAAATTCTTTTCCCTTCCGGACAAGAACTGTTTCGACGATTAGATATTGAAAAAACCGGTACCTGTTGTTCCGGCTGCTAAGAATTTATGAGCAGACCAGAGATGGTCTGGGTGCAGCTAAGTCTGTTGCAGCATCAATGCTGCTTCCGGGCAGAGCTGTAAGGGCACGGTAAAATGTGCCCTTTTTTTTTACCCTTTACTTGGCTACCCTGAACAACGATTTTGTAACCCTGTTGACTCTTTCCCTTTCCAGAAAAAGATCTCATTCTCAACTCTGATGATAGCAAAAAAGGCAGCCCAGAGGCTGCCTTTTTTAATAGTCTAATTATCGATATAAGTATTAACTTCTTATCTCTATAAGTCGGAGAAGGGATTATCTTCCGGTACGTCCTGGGAAGAATTGGCATACTTTCTCCAATCCGTCCGGGGTTTACGGCTATCCCGACTATCCCGGCTATCTCCCGATGGAAAATATTCGTTGTTAGCCTGCGGTTCCATATCGAGCGGTTCAAGTGAAATCCTTTTCTTTAACTTATCTATCTGCTGAACCCGCAGATTAACCTTTTGACCTGCATCTCCCTCATTGAATTTTGTGCTGGAACGAGCAATTTTTGATTTGGGGAGTAATCCGGTCAAGCCTTCCTGTATTCTGACAAACACGCCAAAACTGGTGATGCTTTCCACTATTCCTTCCACTTCATCACCTTCCTTGACCAGGTCATCTATCGTTTCCCAGGGGTCGTCTTTGAGTGCTTTCAGGGAAAGAGATATCTTCCGTTCATCTCTGTTGATCCTGATGATTTGAGCTTCTACCAAATCACCAACGCTGACTACTTCCGAAGGGTTATTAACGCGGCTGCCGTGCAGCATTTCGGAGATCGGGATCAAACCCTCAACTCCCGGCTTTATCTCGCAGAAACTTCCGAAAGATTCGTTCCGTAAAATGCGGCACTTAACGATATCCCCCTCATTTATCTCTTCCAAAGCCTTGATCATCGGATCGGGCTGTAATTCTTTCATACTGAGAGCAATCTTTTCACCGTCAATTCCGATAACTTTGACCTGGATCTTATCACCGATCTTCACTACATCGCGGGGATTATTCACTTTCACCCAGGATAACTGAGAAATATGTAAAAGCCCGTCTATCCCGCCAAGATCGACAAAAGCACCGAAATCTGCTATCCTGATGACAACACCTTCAAGAACTGCCCCGACCTCTAATTTTTCCATGGTCTCTTTTTTCATTTCTTGCACTTCTTTTTCCAGAAGAGCTTTGCGGGAAAGTATGATGTTCCTCATATCCTGAGAAATCTCGGTTATCTCAAAATCAAAATAATGACCGATCATCGTCTGCGGGTCGGAGATATATCTTATGTCAGCCTGAGAAAACGGACAAAATGCTCTTGTTCCCAGAATTTCAACGGAAAAACCACCTTTTACAGTGCTGACAATCTTACCATTTACCGGTATCTTCTGCTCATAAGCCTCCCGCAAGAAACCCTTATCTACGTACTTACGGTTAAGGCTTTTGGAGATTACGATCTCGGATTCGGTCTTCTTGACAATAAACCCCTTGATCTCATCTCCGATCTCTACCTTGAGTTTCCCGGTCTTGGTTTGATAGTCTTCCCTCTCGGCAATCGCTTCATTCTTGCCCCCTAAAGAGACAAAGATGTAGTTCTCGTTGATCGCGATCACTTTGCCGGTAACAACATCCCCTTCTCCGACTTTGTCGGTATCTACGAATGTCGTCTCGAGCATCGTTTCAAAATCTTCTTTTGTTGATTCGTCGGCTGAATCTTTTTCGGTCTCTTCGACCTTTTTTTCTTCTTCGGTAACCTCTTCAGTTACCTGTTGTTGCTTCTCATCTTTTTCTTCAAATGCTGCTGGCATTACTACCTCTTTCCTTTATAATAGTTTGGAAAACCACTATTTTTATCGAAGTTCCCTTGTCCAGTTTTATTTTGGTTTTGAGGGAAAAATATCATATTCGCTTTAATTATGCCGGATTATTCACTCATTCCATGGCAATAACCCCCTTATCTGAGAGCAGTCTCCGCTTATGCTTGACAATAACACCAATTGGAAAACATCGATCTTTAAGAATATAACTTTTTGTGAGGTTGCTATGAACATATATCTCATCGTTATTATCACCCTGCTGATCATTCAATGGGTGCTCTCAGCGCTTACCGAATTACTGAACCTGAAACACTTCTCTCTTACTGTTCCTGCCGAATTCAGAGAGATATACGATGAACAAAGATACGAACTCTCTCAACGTTATTCTCGTGATAAAACTCTCCTCAACCTTATCCTCTCAACACTTATGCTGCTGCTTACCCTGGCATTCATCCTTAGGGGAGGATTCAGTCTCGTTACGGAAATTGCCCGCTCTCTCTCCGGTTATATGATAGTTCAGGGATTGATCTTTGCTGGCATCCTGACACTTCTAACAACTTTGATAAGCATCCCCTTCAAGCTCTATGATACCTTTGTGATCGAAAGAAAGTATGGTTTTAACCGGACAACGGTCAAGACCTTTGTCCTGGATCAGATAAAAGGTCTTCTGATCACAGCGATATTGGGTATCCCGATTTTCTCGCTGATCCTGTTCTTTTTTTCCAGACTCTCCTTAGCCTGGTTATGGACCTGGCTTGCTTTGTCGGCTATCCAGCTGTTTATTGCCTTTCTTGCCCCGCTCGTTATCCTCCCCCTTTTCAATAAATTTACCCCTCTGGAAGAGGGTGAACTGCGACAGGAGATCGAAGATTATACTGAAAAACAGAACTATACGGTTCAGGGAGTTTACAAGATTGATGGTTCCCGCCGTTCCTCTAAAGGAAATGCCTATTTCACGGGATTCGGCAGAACAAAAAGGATCGCTCTGTTCGACACTCTTCTCGATAAGTTCCAGGTTGACGAATTGCTTTCCATCTTAGCCCATGAAGTAGGTCACTGTAAGCTGGGGCATATCAAGAAGAAAATTCTCCACTCCCTGGCTTCCTCGCTCCTGATGTTTTTCCTGTTATCATTCTTCATCGGGCAGCCGGGACTCTATCAAGCCTTTCAGGTAGAGGGAACCCCTCTCTATGCCGGTTTCGTTTTTTTCTTTTTTATCTACTCTCCTTTGAGTATGTTATTGGGGTTGATAGACAAAGCTATCTCCCGGAAACACGAGTATCAGGCAGATGAGTTTTCAGCAAAAACTGCTCAAAATCCCCAGGCAATGATCAGAGCCCTGAAAAAACTCTCTGTCGATAGCCTCAGTAACCTGACCCCGCACCCTCTCAAGGTCTTTCTGGAATATACCCATCCTCCGGTGCTAAAAAGGATAGAAGCTCTTGAAAAAAGCAAGTATTAGTGGAAAGAATGTAATGAATTATAATCATTCTCCTGTGTGTCAAAACCCTCTATCATGGGCGTTTCTTTTGCTTATAGCTCCTGACCTGCAACGAGCAAAGCGATAATGCAGGCCAGGAACAAACCCCTTTGGGGTGGCGGGCAGGAAAGAAAATCTCCAGGAAATCCTGGTGATTGGGCGTATTTATTTCTTGACTGGTTTTTACTTCCCTAATTTTATCTGTTGTTACGTAGTATTGTAAATAGACTATATTAGGCGTTCAGCTTATCGTTTAGGCTGCTGCCTGAGAGAGTAAAAAAATTAAACTAAAAGAGGTTCAAGCGTGAAACGTTTTATCTTGTTATTGCTCATTATCAGCCTGACGGCTCTTCTTGCCGCCGAAGAATATGTTATCGAAAACTCCCCCTTTAATATTGAACTTGTCCGGTCAGATCCCGGCCAAACAGTGATATCTTACTCTTTCGGCAGTTTTTTCAGACAAGCTGTCGAAATTGACGGTGAGATATACTATCGGATAAACCTGCCCAAGGAACCGGCAGTTATAGAAAAAGGAGCTCCGGAATTACCCTATATCTCCCGCAGCATTCTCATTCCGGATGAAGCTCTTACGGATATAAGAGTAATCTCCAGCGAATATACCGATCTGCTCATGGAGGTTTCTCCCTCAAAAGGGGTAATCTACCGGAATCAAATGCCGGACGAGATTCCCTATACCTTTTCGGATATCTATGAGAAAGAGGGTTTCTATCCCGGCTTATTAGCTGAATTGGGAGAGCCGTACATCCTCAGAGATTTCCGCGGACAGGTTGTCAGAGTAAATCCGTTTCAATATAATCCTGTTACAGGTATCCTGAGAGTACATCATAGCATTACCGTGGAGATCAATACTATCGGGACCGATACAAGGAATGTCTTTATCCGTTCCGGGGATGGATATGCCCGGGAACTCGAAAATATCTACCACAACAGATTTATCAATTTTTCTGCAACTCGTTACACCCCTCTGGAAGAACAGGGGAGAATGATCGTTATTGCCTATGATTCTTTCGTCAATGCCACAATGCCCTATGTTAACTGGAAAAACCAGAAGGGTATCCCCACAACGATCTATCCTGTCTCAACTATCGGATCTACGGCAACTGCGATCAAGAACTTCATCCAGAGCGAATACGATCAGAATGACGGACTCGTTTTCCTCCAGATAGTAGGTGATGCCGCCCAGGTACCAACCTTCACCGTCGGTGGCGGGGGTTCAGACCCCTCCTATTCTCTACTGGCAGGAAATGATGCTTACGGCGATATCTTTGTCGGTAGATTTTCTGCCGAGACAATAGCCCAGGTAGAGACTCAGGTAGCGAGAACAATTCATTATGAAAAGGATATTGATACCACCGATACCTGGCTTTCCAATGCTATGGGACTTGCCTCTAATGAAGGGCCTGGTCATGGCGGTTTATATGATAATCAGCATTTAGACCTGATTCGCACTCATCTCTTAGCATATACTTATACCCATGTTGATCAATTTTACCAGCCTTCCGCTACTTCCACCATGGTAACCAATGCCATCAATGCCGGTCGTGGTTTTGCCAATTATACCGGCCACGGTTCCAATACCTCCTGGTCAACTTCCGGGTTTTCCAGTTCGCATGTGAATAATCTAACCAACGACTATAAACTCCCCTTCATTGTCTCAGTCGCTTGCGTAAACGGAAATTTCACCGGTACTACCTGCTTTGCTGAAGCCTGGCTGCGGGCTACTAATAATTCTACCGGTGCTCCCACAGGTGCAATAGCCATGTACGCTTCCTCAGTAAATCAGGCATGGCATCCCCCAATGTCCGGTCAGCTCGAGGTAACAAATCTATTGGTGAATGAGCAGAAAAACACGATTGGCGGACTCTTCTTCAACGGTTCTTTTCAAATGATAGACGATTATGGTACTTCTGGTGCTGATGAGTTCAAGAACTGGCATATCTTCGGAGATGCCTCTCTGCAGGCTCGCTCAGCTGCCCCTCAGAATATGACTGTTAGTTATAACTCCAGTATTCCCTTAGGTGTGAACACTTTAAATGTTTCAACCGGAGTGGAAGGAGCTCTGGTTTCTTTGACCAACTCCAGTTATGACATACTCGCTTACGGTTACACAAATAGTGCGGGAAATGTTAGCTTAATTATGGATAACCCGCCTGTTCAACCGACAACACTTAATCTTACTGTAACCGGATATAACAAAGTTACCTATACAGGATCTGTTGAAGTTCTTCCGGCTGACGGTCCCTTTATCGTTCTTAATGACTATTCGCTCAGCGGCAGCGGTGATTATACACCTCATAATAACGAATTGGTCGGAATAACCGTTACCCTGGAAAACATCGGTCTTGATCCGGCAGCTAATGTTCAGGCACTGTTAACTACCTCTTCCGCCGGTGTTACGATTACTGATAGCAGTGAGACTTTTGGAAATATTGCTGCTGCGGCAACAGTTACCAGACCCAATGCCTTCCAGATCCAGATTTCCGATGATATTCAGGACCAAACAACCCTCAGCTTCTCTCTGGCTATTACCTCCGGTACAGAGAACTGGTCTGCTGACTTCAGCTTCGCTGTAAATGCTCCGAAACTGGAGGTCACTAACCTTATTGTTCAAGACCCCGCTCCGGGTGGTAATAATAACGGAATGCTCGATCCGGGCGAAACAGTTACCATGATCTTCAATATCGAAAATACCGGACAGGCTGCTTCGAGTGCCGGAACTGCTCTGTTAGAGGATGATCATCCGCTCGTTTCCATTACTGACCCCGTTAACAACATTCCTTCCATCTTACCCGGCAGCAGCAATAATTCCTCATATCAGGTAACCCTCGGTTCCGCTATTGACCCGGGTACTATTGTTAACTTCACCAAGACGGTTTCTTACGGTGAATATACCACTGTTCACAACCAATCTCTCCCCGTCGGGCTGATTACTATCGAAATAGGAGCCGGTACGAATACGAACAGCACGTCTCAGGCTGCTCCGATCAATATCTATTACCGCAGTTTGCGGGGTCAGGCGGTCTATACCGCAGCCGAGATAAATGCTGCCGGTTATCAGGGTGAAGGCTTGATCACTGATTTGGGTTTTTACGTCACTCAGACCCCTGACCATAGTCTTCCTGACTTCATTATCAGAATGAAACATACTACCGCTTCCAATGCTTCGTCACACGATTCCGGACCTTTCCAAACTGTCTATACCACCAGCTCATATACACCTGCTGCCGGAGACTGGGATATGTTGGAATTAACGGAACCCTTCGAATGGAACGGGGTTGATAATATTCTCATAGATACTGCCTTTGATCGGGTGCCGGCCTGGACTTATTCCGGTCAGCAGAGAGTTTTTGATGCGGCAAGCGGTTTCAGGTATGTCAGATCAGACGGCTCGAATCAAACCAATGCAACAACCTCAACAACCATGAGTTATAAACCTCAGATCAGGCTTGTTTTGGTCGGGGTTACCGAGATCCCGGAACTGCATCCTCCTTCCAATCTTTCGGCAACAGCGGGTAACGAAAGCGTTAATCTTGTTTGGGAGGTACCGCAAGGAGCAAGAGAGAGAGACCGGGAACTTCTCGGCTACAATGTTTACCGGGACGGAGTGCCGGTAAATCCTGCTGCCGTTGAGACAACAGAATACACTGATAGCGGTTTGAGTAACGGCATAACGTATGAATATCAGGTCACCGCTTTATACAGCCAAGGTGAATCTGAACCATCAAATACCGTCTCAGCCACTCCCGAAGGAATATATCTGGAGCCCCCGGCCGGACTTGATGCCGTTGTTGTAGATAATGAGAACGTACTGCTCAATTGGCAGCCTCCCGGAACAGTATCCTGGCTGCATTGGGATAATGGCGTTAATTCCAGTGGAATCGGGACCGGTTCAGCAGCTCAGTTCAAAGTGGCTGCCCGGTTTTCGGCAACTCAGTTAGCAGGCTATGGGGTTGCAGAAAAATATCTGACCAAAGTCCGCTTCTTCCCCCGGGAAGTCAATTGCGTTTATACGATCAACGTCTGGACAGGAGGTTCCTCAACTGACCCGGGTACTCTCGTGGTTGCTCAGGAAGTTGCAGATCCTCAGATCAATTCCTGGAACCTGATCGATTTAGCTACCCCTGTCTTTCTGGACAATGATCAGGAACTGTGGATTGGTTACCATATAGATACTCAAACCGGACAACCGCCCGGAGTTGATAACGGACCAGCTGAAAACGGCTTCGGTAATATGATCTATTGGAATAATCAATGGACAACTCTTCTGGCTATGGGTCCAACCTTAAACTACAACTGGAATATCCAGGGTTTTGTAGTCGATGAAGTGAGCAGAGATTCAATCGCTCAGCCGCTGCCGGTTTCCTTCATGGCACCCGGTGAAGAGAGCCTCTCCTTCGAAACCGATCTTCCCCTCATCCTCAGTTCTGATCCCGGATTTACCGGTAATCGGGCAAGCAGAGAGAGACATACTTTACTCGGATACCGGATCTATCGAAACGGAGAAATGATTGGTAATACCACCGCTGAAATCACATCTTATCTGGATGAAGGATTAGCACCGGGAACCTATGAATACTATGCAACAGCTATCTACGATGCCGGTGAATCAGAACCCTCCAATACGGTTACTGCTGCTCCGGAAGCTCAAACCTTCTTCTGGGAGGAAGATTTTGACCCTCCTCAGACCGGCTGGTCACTGGAAGGGAGCAACTGGGCACTTCAATCCGATTACCTCCGCTTTTATTACAGCCCTACGGTAACTGATTATGACCTTTCAGCCATAAGCCCTGAGATAGCACTCCCTGCCAATGTCGGGAATCTGAACGTTTCCCAGCTCTTTGATAACTACTCGGCTACTAATGAGTTTTTAGAGATTATTGTTATCCACAGTGAAGGGGAGACCTTACTCTGGAGTTATGATTGCAGTAACGGTAGTTTTACTCTCGCTGATTTTCCCTTTTCTCTCGTTCCTTTTGCCGGAGATACTATACAGCTGAGTTTCCGCAGTCACGGAGAAAATTCCTGGAATATCAATTGGTGGAATATTCATAGCCTTACTATCACTTCTCTTATAGATAATCCCGTTTACAGTGTTGCTGTTTCTCCCGGTTCAGATTCGGGCAGCGGTTATAACGGCACTGTTGTTGAGTATCTGATGACTGTCACCAACACCGGCAATACTGCTGATAACTACAGTCTCTCGGTCAGCGGCAATAACTGGAGTGTAAGCTTCCAGGCAGCAGCAAGAGATTATGATGACGTTCCGATCAGGATTATTGATCTGGGAGATGGAAGAGTAGCGATGCAGGATACTCCCTCCTCTCTCCGCTCTGAGATAACCGAGACAGGATTAATCCAGGCAGGAAGCAGCAAGCAAATACAGGTCAAAGTTGCCATCCCTGCCGCTGCAAATGGTACGGATACCGCTGTTGTCGGTATCTCATCACAGAATGACCAGGAGACAAATGCCTCAATGACCCTGGCAACCACCTCACTGGGTCAAAATCCGGATATTCCGCTTCAGCCCCGGCTTATTGCCGAATGGGAACCCATGCAGGGTGTTCTGATCCGCTATCCTTTGGGTATTCCCTATTCTCTGGTTCGTGAATTTTCTAATGATACGACTGTTTATACCATCGTCAGCAGCTCAACCGTTATGAACGAAGCAACGACAAATTACCAGAACAATAATGTTAATCTGGCTAACTGCGAATTCATAATTGCCAGTACCAATTCTTACTGGACAAGGGATTACGGTCCCTGGAGTATAGTTGCGGAGAGCGGTATCGGGGTAGTCGATTTTACTTATAACCGCCCCAGACCTTATGATAATGCAATTCCTCAGGTCACTGCTGACTACTTTGAGATTCCCCGTTACTCGATGCCGCTTACTCATACAGGCGGGAATATGATGGGTAACGGTCTGGGCACCGGAGCTTCTACTGATCTTGTAGTTCAGGAGAATTCCAGTCTGGTAACTTCTGAGATAGACCAGATAATGAATAATTATCTGGGAATAGAGACTTATCATAAGGTGCCTGACCCGACAGGTGAATATATCGAGCATATTGACACCTGGGCTAAATATCTCGCACCGGACAAAATAATGATCCGGTCAGTTAACACCGGACATTCACAGTACAGTCAAATAGAAGCTGCTGCCGACTATTTTGCCGGACAGCTAAGTCCTTACGGCACCCCTTATCAGGTATTCCGCGTTTATACCCCGAACAATGAGCCTTATACCAACTCTTTGATCCTCAATAACAAGGTGTATGTCCCGGTCACCGGATCTGGTAATGATGCGGCTGCTATTGCTGCTTACCAGAACGCCCTGCCCGGGTATGAGGTAGCAGAATTTCTCTATACCGGAACAGGCGGCTGGCAGAGTACCGATGCCCTCCATTGCAGGGTTATGGGTCTTGCTGATCAGGGTATGCTTCATCTCAGTCACATCCCCTCACAACAACATTACAGTGGACTTGACACCCCGATAGAGGTTGTAATAAAAGCTTACAGTGGATTTCCTCTGACGGAAGCTGAACTATTCGTTTACTGGTCAACTACTCCCGAATCTCCCTTCAATACAGCTCCTCTGACTCACCAGTCACAGGATATCTATGTCGGCTATATCCCGCCCCAAGCATACGGAGATACAGTCTATTATTATCTCTCTGCCTCAGATGGATCTGGCAGAACAGAAACTCTTCCTTCCGCCGGAAGCTATGACCCCTTCAGCATAGAAATCAATGAGATTGGTTCCGTAAGCAGTCCGGAGATAGAGGCTGTCTTTATCGAAAACGGATATATCAACATCTCCTGGGAGCAGATCCCGGAAGCAAGCGGTTATATTGTCGAAGCAAGCAGCGATATTGAGGGAGAATTCCTTCCCGTGACCACCGGATCATTTATCGGAGAAGATAACCTGATAATCTGGAAGAACCTGGTTTCTGATTCTTACCGGTTCTTCAGAGTTAAAGCGTTTGTTACGCCCCCTGCCCGGGAGAGAACTGAGAGCGGCTCCGGAAGAATTTCCAGGGAATAGATTCGTTCGGTAATAACCACAAATTATACCTTTTCAGCCCGGCTTCTGCCGGGCTTTTTTTCTTATTAGAACTCCTCACAGATTTATCATATCAACTCCATATATTATAGCGGGATTTTATACATTTTTGATATGACTTTCCCTTTTCTTCAGAAGCAGCAAATCCGTAACCACTTATCAGACAGGAAATTAGAACATTATTCAGTTTTGGCAGGCTTCTTGCAGATATTGCTGTTAACTCTACGGTAGGAGTTGGTCAATATTCAGGAATAATACCATTCTCTTTACCGATTAAACGATCGGAGGGATTATTATGAAGAGAATTATTTTGACTCTCATGTTAGTAGTTATGCTCGTTAGTCTGATAAACATATTATCAGCCCTGCTCGAAGAAGAGAAATCATCTTCCGGCAGACAGATCAACACCGATATTGATATTAACGTCACAACCGATAAAAACATCTATCTTAACACGCAACCTATCAGAATTACCATCACTGCGGTGAATCCTTCTGAGGAAACGGTTACTCTGGAATTCAGCAGCAATGTCTTTACCAATTATTTGCTCGATGCTGATTTTAACTACCTGATAGATATGAATATCAATATACTCCCCGTTCTTTCCACCGTGAGCATTGAACCCGGCTGTGAAGTCAGCTGGCTGATGATTCATCATCCGGACTATTATCCGCTGCTTCCGGGAAGCCACACCATAACCGGAATACTGGAAGGATACGGAGAGGATAGTATTCACATCGAGATCAGCGGAAACCTTGCTATCAATGAAGAAAACATGCCCGGGAGACCGGCGGCAGAGATTATTCTCAGTAACTATCCTAACCCCTTTAATCCGGACACAACAATCGAATTCGAGCTTACTGAACCGGAAAGAGTAAAGATCTCGATCTTCAATGCTCGGGGAGAACTGATGAGAATCCTGACAGACGATCACTATCCGGGAGGAAAACACACCCTGTTATGGAACGGCTCAGATAGTCATGGCAATACTCTCCCCTCCGGGATCTATTTCTCTTATTTGACTTACAAGGGCGGGTCTGCAGCCAATAAAATGATCTTATTGAAATAGACCGCAGAGAGTTCCTTACCCGCAAAGGCGATAGAGAGCAGAAGAAATTCTGCTCTTTGTCGTTTATTTTCAGTCGTAACCGGAGAATTTGAAAAAGAATTATGCTCCCGACTTATATAGCTTTATCTTATAAATAGATAGATTTAAGAATTATCTTCAACCATTGAACAACTCCGAACGCTATAACATTGATTTGATAATGTAAGGAGATATCTATGGAAAAGTGTAAAGCAATCTACATTCTGGTCTTCCTGATTCTGGCTGTTATGATCTCGTTTGCGAATCTCGATGCTGTTGAACGTTCAGTGATAATAAGCATTGATACCGATAAGCAGATCTATGAACCATACGAACCGGTTGCCGTAACAACAACCGCCTTCAATCCAACGGCAGAAAGCTTCACCATGGCCTTTGAATGCTATCCATATATCAATTATCTCATTAACGATGAGTTCGATTATTTCAGAGATAATTGGAATAACATGTGTCTTCACGTCTATATTCAAATCACCTTAGAACCTTGGCAAGAGATAAGCTGGATCTATGTTCATCAGCCCGGTTTTTTCTTTCTTGCCCCCGGTACACACAAAATCACCGGAATTATCGGTCGTTCCATAATCTACGGTTCAGATGAAACAATGATCTCTGTAACAACGACGTCAAACTCCGACAACGATCTACTCCCGCCTGAAGATTCCGGTATTCAGATTAGAAACTACCCGAACCCGTTCAATCCGGATACTCATATTTCTTTTCAGCTTCCCAAAGAAGGCAGGGTATCTTTGACGGTGTTTGATGCCCGGGGAAAATTGGTCAGAACTCTTGCCGACAAGTCTTTTCCGAAAGGAAGTCACACCGTTCTATGGAACGGAAGCGACGAGCAGGGCAGGGAGATTTCGTCAGGAGTTTATTATTACCGCTTGATCCATCAGAATGAGGAAATTACCGGTAAGATGCTTCTGTTAAAGTAAGAATGGAAAATCTTTTTTCAGGTATACGGGCAAGTATCAGTACTCACTTTTATAATTGATAAGGAGTTTATGATGTACAGAATTATGTTAAAAATTGCTTATCTTTTAGCTATCCTTTTCCTGACTGTTTACCTGTCAGCTTCCGAATACCTCAGACAATCAATCAATGTTGAAGTTGAAACAGACAAGCAAAGTTATTATGTCGATGAAGATATCATTATTACGATCACAGCGATCAATGATACTGATGAACCGGTTACACTGATATTCCCGAATACTCCAGCGCAAGTCAACTATGAAATTGACGATCTTTTCAGTTTTTTTGGAGACTGGATTACGATTGTTCTGCCGGCATTAATAGTGGTTACTATTGATCCCTGCAGTACGGAAAGCTGGACTTATGTTCATACTTCCGATCATTTTTTTCTACCCCCCGGACACTACACGATTACCGGCTCAGTCTATATCTACGGTTCTGATGAAACAATGATCTCTGTAACAACGACGTCAAACTCCGACAACGATCTACTCCCGCCTGAAGATTCCGGTATTCAGATTAGAAACTACCCGAACCCGTTCAATCCGGATACTCATATTTCTTTTCAGCTTCCCGAAGAAGGCAGGGTATCTTTGACGGTGTTTGATGCCCGGGGAAGATTGGTCAGAACTCTTGCCGACAAGTCTTTTCCGAAAGGAAGTCACACCGTTCTATGGAACGGAAGCGACGAGCAGGGCAGGGAGATTTCGTCAGGAGTTTATTATTACCGCCTGATCCATCAGAATGAGGAAATTACCGGTAAGATGCTTCTTTTGAAATGATAAACTCAGCGGTTATTTCCGGAAGTGATTTGAGCGAGTAAACCGAATTGCAGTCCATAATCGCTGACGTAGAAACTATCCCTGGCGTAAAGATCCAAAATCTCGGATACAATCAATAAGCCGGTTGTTATGACATTTGCCCTTAACGGTTCAAAGGGCATCAGTTCGGCTATTTCCGTGTAAGTCAGCTTCCCGAATAACTGCCGATAGTAGCCGATATCTTCTTTCGCCAGCCTGCTTTTGTGAACTGCCTCACTATCATAGAAGATCAGCTTCTGCTTGACTGCACTGATATTGGTGACAGTACCACCTATCCCCACCAGTTCGGGAGATTCGAGTAAATCCAAGGGAAGTTGGGAGAGTTGTTCCCGGATCAGATCCCTGATCCTGCTTTGCCCGGAACTACTCTGTTTTTCCAGTCTTCTGACCCCGAGCCTGAGACTCTTTTTGTAAAGCATCTCCTCCCCGCGGTAATAGATGAACTCCGTGCTTCCCCCTCCGATATCGAAGAGAATAAGCTCCTCAAACTCACTAAACAGCCTGCGGTTAGCCAATCCGGTCAGCTCCGCCTCTTCATTCTCACTCAGGATACGGTATTCGATCCCCTCTTCTCTCTGCAGCCAGTCACTCAGCTCGCTGATATTCCTGCTGTCCCGGGAACAGCTTGTACCGGTAACTATAATTCTATCAACTACATACCGGGAAAGACCGATCTGGTTTTTGAGGATTTTCTTCGTTCTCGCTATCCCGGCTTGAGTCAGTATCCCATCCCGCATGTTCTTCCCCAGGGCTGAGATACTGGAAGCCCGGTGCAGAACTCTGTTTTCCTTACCCTTTTCCCGGTCTACTTCAGCCCAGAGGAGAAGGACATTATTCGTCCCGACATCAATAATTGCATAACGTTTTGTTTCGGGAGAAGAGGGAAACAACCTGCTCAGGATACTCCCGGCAAGCTTCCGGCTCTCTTTCCGTTTCGGGCAGGAAAAACCGTCCGGATCGTTCAGATCTACAGACGGTTTCCCGAATTCCTCACTTAGCAACTCCTGATCAGCAGATCGGATAAAACACCCGAGGGGTGTATCCCAGACAATTCCCTTTATTTTGAGGGAACGAAGCTGTTCTCTCTCTTCTTTCCTCAACCCTTCCGGTTGACCGGAAGCTGAAAGACCGGCCTTTGCCTTACGAAGAAGGCAATACTGCGGATCCATTCCCTTGAAGAGCACCTCCGACCTCTTCTCCGTCGCTACATAGCAGCGGATACCGACCTTGATCAGCTCTTCGATAACTGCTTTGATCTTAGCCGGATTGCCGGAATAACTGTAAAACTGGAGTGTTATCATCGAATACTTGTACCGCTAATGCTCTTCGTTGCCCCGGAGATCAGATACTATGTATTAATTTGACGTTCGTAGCGGAAAGACCTTTATCACTTGTCGTTAACTCAAATTCGAAGATGATATCCCGGTTAGGGAGCAGATTAAGATCAAGATTATCGACGATATTCGATTTATGAAAGAAGGCTGTCTTGTAAGGTGATTCCTGTTTCCGCGAATCGGTAATCCATAAACCGTCTCCAAGTGAACGGATAAACCTCATAAAACCAAACCCCTTGTCCTGGTGAAAGGAATAGCAGACACCTCTGACTTTACTCCCTTCAATCCCCCACTTCTTGCTGTCATTCTCTGCATTGTCCTCTATAGGGAGTAATTCCGGTATCAGATATCCGGAAACATAACTGTCAGCCTCTTTTTTCAGAATATTAGCAACGTTCTTGAACCCGATCACTTCTACCCGGCACCCTTTATTCTGCAATGCCCTGACAACCTGCACAAAATCTCCGTCCCCGGTCACCATGATCACATAATCCAGTTTCTCGGATTGCAGCAGAGTATCCACTGCCATATCGAGATCGGCATTCGACTTGCTGTAGCGGTGACCGTCCTCATCAACAAACCAGCGTACCTGTTTAACTATAACTTTATAGCCGAAATCCCTGAGCAGGGACTGAAAATTGTTAGACTTGCGGTAATATTCCTGATCTTTTCTGGCTCTCTCTTCGTCGTACGGTACGTAGGCATTTAATCTCATGGCTGTACCGTTACTCCGGCAGGCAAATTCTCTTAAAACATCGTAGTGCATTCCGTAACCGCCGTTCATGGCTACATTAGACACATCAACATATACTCCGACTTTCTTTAATTGTGCACTATCCATTCTATTCTCCTTTTGAATCTTTTCTCTTTTAACCGTCCTAATTACTTGCTGCGTACTTAGTTCGAATAAATGATAGTTTTTTTCTTTCGTTTTTTTTCTCTCTTTTCGAGACTCTGATTTTACTTTATAATCCCGTTTCTAATCCGAAATGGATCATTCCGTCTAACGGGTGCAACCATTTCCCTTCACTGTAACTGATCCCGTAATCTACTCCTACTATCCCGAGCCTGGTATTAAGCCGCAGTCCGAATCCGGTTCCAACCAGATCATTTTTGGTTTCCGTCCTCTCCTGCACCGGGATATGTACTATACCGTAATCGATGAAGAAGAAGACTCTGGATTGTCTGGTCAGAAGATAGCGTAACTCCAGATTAGTCCAGGCTGTCCGGTAACCGCTGAATTGCTTCTCCCGGAAACCGCGCAGGTCATTAGTCCCTCCGAGCGAATAGAGCTCATATTCCTCCAGTTCCCGGTTCTGGATCTGCTTCCCGTTCAGGGAATGCATGATGATCAATTTCGGTGAAAGACCGATATAATTATTCCATTTAAATTCTGTTGCCTGTTTATTCTGCCAGTTATCCTCCTTCCTTTTGAAAATATAATAGTGTTTTATCTCCAATCGCATACCTTTTGTCGGATTGAGAGAATAATCTTCCGAATTGTAATACCAGAAACCGCCTGCTTTCTTTTGTGACGTTTTCTCGATTAGCTTCGGTCTTCGGGAGCCGGGAAAGAAATCATCACTTCCCAGATATACTCCATACTTGTTCCTTAAAGTATAATAATAGATCTCGCTGTCAAAAGTCGTTTTGATATAGGTCGAGTCAACAGTTTCTCTGAAAATCTTGAAATCTCCGGCTAAGGGAAGACGGAAGGGACCTGATTCATGATAGCGGAACTCTATCGTCTGCCGGTCTGCATGCAGTCTCCGCCAGGAAAAGGCAAGCTCCCGGTCGGTTCCGTAGAGATTGAGAAACTTGAAATTTACATAACCGGTCAGCCTCCTCCCTGAATCTTTCTGTGAGGTATCATACCCAAGCAGACCGGATATTTTGGTCATTCTGTCCTCGACCACTCTCAGAAGCAGGGTTCGGTGATTTACCGGAATAAGAGAGAAATCTCTGATATACTCCTTGCGGCGGACGTTCTCTTCCGCCTGCTGCAATCTATGAAGCGAAAAGACTTCCATCTGATCTAATCCCGAGATACGGAGGAGTGTACTCTCCCGGGTTGTGTCATTACCTTCGAAGATAAACTGCTCAAATCGGGAATAGTTCCCCTCCGAGATGGAAATATAAGCTGCTACACCCTCACTCTCCACGGTGAGACTATCAAGTTCGGCACTGGTAAAGAGATAGCCACGGGAAGCATAAAGATCGACGATCTGAAAGAGGAGAGTATTAATAACCGAAAAGGGATAATCTCCTGCCGGAGATATTCCGGTGAGCTGCTGAATTCTTTCCGTCGAAAAATAACTGTTCCCGGAGAGATGAATCTTCCTTATCCGGTATGATTCTCCCTCCTCGATCCGGAAATGGACATTTACCTGCTGAGAACCGACCGGTATAGCCTCCGGATAACTTATTCTGACGTTATAATAACCCCGTCTCTGATAAAGATCGGCAATTCTCTGACAGTCTTCCTGAGCAGTCAACTGATCATAATACTGTCCCGGTTTGGTGAGAATAACATCCCTCAGTTCTCTGATAGAGATAGACTCATTTCCGGCAAAGATAACCTCTCCGGTTCTCAGAGCTGTTTCTCCTGCACAGAGTAAGGCAGAAGCCGATAGTAATAAGAAAATCAGGACTATCTTCGTCATTTCGTTCCGGTAATATATTCGTCTATCAGGATCAGCAACTCCTCTGAGAGCTGTTCTTCAGAGACTTTTTTGATTATCTCACCCTTACGGAAAAGGAGCCCCTCCTTCTTGCCGCCCGCTATTCCGAAATCTGCTTCTCGTGCTTCTCCGGGACCATTGACAATACAGCCCATGACCGCAACCGTCATCTCCCGGTCCTGATATTTTTTCAGTTTTTCTTCTACCTGCCTGGTTAAGGAGATCAAATCTATTTCTGTTCTGCCGCAGGTCGGACATGATACTATGCTCAACCCCTTCTTCAGCCCGAGACCTTTCAGTTTCTCATTTCCGGTTCTCAGAGCTGACTCTCCTGCACAGAGTAAGGCAGAAGCCGATAGTAATAATAAAATCAGGACTATCTTCGTCATTTCGTTCCGGTAATATATTCGTCTATCAGGATCAGCAACTCCTCTGAGAGCTGTTCTTCAGAGACTTTTTTGATTATCTCACCCTTACGGAAAAGGAGCCCCTCCTTCTTGCCGCCCGCTATTCCGAAATCTGCTTCTCGTGCTTCTCCGGGACCATTGACAATACAGCCCATGACCGCAACCGTCATCTCCCGGTCCTGATATTTTTTCAGTTTTTCTTCTACCTGCCTGGTTAAGGAGATCAAATCTATTTCTGTTCTGCCGCAGGTCGGACATGATACTATGCTCAACCCCTTCTTCAGCCCGAGACCTTTCAGTTTCTCATTTCCGGTTCTCAGAGCTGACTCTCCTGCACAGAGTAAGGCAGAAGCCGATAGTAATAATAAAATCAGGACTATCTTCGTCATTTCGTTCCGGTAATATATTCGTCTATCAGGATCAGCAACTCCTCTGAGAGCTGTTCTTCAGAGACTTTTTTGATTATCTCACCCTTACGGAAAAGGAGCCCCTCCTTCTTGCCGCCCGCTATTCCGAAATCTGCTTCTCGTGCTTCTCCGGGACCATTGACAATACAGCCCATGACCGCAACCGTCATCTCCCGGTCCTGATATTTCTTCAGTATTTTTTCTACCCGCCGGGTTAAGGAGATCAAATCTATTTCTGTTCTGCCGCAGGTCGGACATGATACTATGCTCAACCCCTTCTTCAGCCCGAGCGATTTCAGAATTTCATTTCCCACCAGCACCTCTTTTACCGGATCAGCAGTGAGTGAAACTCTGATCGTGTCTCCGATCCCTTCGGATAACAGGATCCCCAAAGCTGCTGCGGATTTAGCCGTTCCGGTCAGTTCCGTTCCTGCTTCCGTCACTCCTAAGTGCAGCGGGTAAGATATCTTTTCACTCAACAGCCGGTAAGCCTCGATCGTCATCAAAACAGAGGCAGCTTTGACCGATACCTTGATCTCAAAGAACCCCAGTCTCTCCAGAATGGCAACATGCTCCAGAGCCGATTCCACCAGCCCCTGAGCCGTCACTCCATAACGTTCCAGCTGCTCCTTTGCCAGTGAGCCGCTGTTTACCCCAATCCGGATCGGTATTCCCATCCCTTTGGCTTTTTCTGCTACCAGCCGGACATTCTGTTCACTTCCGATGTTTCCCGGATTGAGCCTGAGCCCGTCAATCCCATTGTCCATCGCAGCCAGGGCTAGTTTATGATCGAAATGGATGTCAGCAATAAGCGGAACCGGACAGCTCTTTTTTATCTCTTTCAGAGCCATTACCGAATCCCTGTCGGGAACAGCAACTCTGATGATCTCACAACCGGCAGAGATCAGCTCTCTGATCTGCCTGACCGTGGCAGGAATGTCTTGGGTCGGTGTATTGGTCATAGACTGCACCGGTATGGGATTATCACCCCCGATCATCAGGTTACCGAGCCTTATACTCTTTGTTTTCTTTCTTACAATCATGTTATTCCTGTTCTCTCTGAACATCTTTCAATGCTTATTGCACTTGTTTCAATCTCTGATCTCAAATTCTAAACGTCACCCCGGACAATTTGTTATCCTGATTTTTCTCAATCATAAATCTGCGCTGACTTCTTAACCATTTATCAAACTCTCTTCAAGGGGAGGGATACCCTCGTTACATCGCACCCAGACCATCCTGGTCTGCTTTCTCCTTACTTGCTCCACCTCCGCAGGCTTTTCTGTAGAACAAGTTGGTAACTTGTTTCCGCAAATTACCAATTTGCGGTACATCTACTTGCTCCGCTACCAATGGTCTTGCTTTTCCTTCCTTTGGTTTTTTCTTTCCTTCGAAGCTATTCATCCGCAGGTTTTCTAATCTCTAATCCCTACTCTCTTTTTTTCCCTGCTATTCCTTCCTCCGGCTTTTCTGTAGAACAAGTTGGTAACTTGTTTCCGCAATTTGCCAAATTGCGGTACATCTACTTGCTTCGCTACCAATGGTCTTGCTTTTCCTTCCTTTGGTTTTTTCTTTCCTTCGAAGCTATTCATCCGCAGGTTTTCTAATCTCTAATCCCTACTCTCTTTTTATCCCTGCTATTCCTCCCTCCGGCTTTTCTGTAGAACAAGTTGGTAACTTGTTTCCGCAATTTGCCAAATTGCGGTACATCTACTTGCTCCACTACCAATGGTCTTGCTTTTCCTTCCTTTGGTTTTTTCTTTCCTTCGAAGCTATTCATCCGCAGGTTTTCTATCTCTAATCCCTTCTCTCTTTTTTTCCCTGCTATTCCTTCCTCCGGGTTTTCTGTAGAACAAGTTGCTAACTTGTTCCCTTGCTTCGCTACCAATGGACTTGCTTCTCCCCGCCGCTGGAGCATCTGAATATCTTTGCCTGCTTGGGTGGCGGGCGGGAATAGATAAACTTTCTTCGAAGCTATTCATCCGCAGGCTTTTACTCTTTTTCTTTCCGGCATCGCAAAAAACAGCGTTAATAAAACCGTACGAGAGACTGCTTCGAAGAAACTGTTCGACGAACGAAGTGAGGAGTTTTTCCAGAGAAGCAGTCTAGAGAAGGTTTTTAGCTGTTTTGTTGCAGCCGGCAGCCTTTCTTTGGTATCTTTCTTTGTGCTGTTACAAAGAAAGTACATAAAAATATGAATTTAATCTGCATTTTTTTTACTCCCTGCTTCACTACCCATGGACTTGCTGCTCCTTCCGTTGGCTTTTCTCCTTCCTCCGAAGCTTAACTACCCATGGACTTGCTATTCTTCCTCCGGCTTTTCTGTAGATCAAGTTGGTAACTTGTTTCCGCAAATTACCAATTTGCGGTACATCTACTTGCTCCGCTACCAATGGACTTGCTTCTCCCCGCCGCTGGAGCATCTGAATATCTTTGCCTGCTTGGGTGGCGGGTGGGAATAGATAAACTTTCTTCGAAGCTATCCATCCGCAGGCTTTTCCTCTAATCTCTAATCTCTAATCTCTAACAGCTATTCCCTTACTTCCTTCTTCCTCATCCGCAACGCCCCTGAAAAACAACGAAGCGTACACAAAGAACATCCGACACACTTCTCCTCGTCAATCACCGGAACCTTATCCTCATCCAGCTCAATCGCCAGATACGGACATCGCGTACAGTTCCCGCAATGCTGACAGAGATCGGCATTCACTTCCGGCACCTTATCGCTTTCCGGTAAATCCATAAAATCTACCACCGGATCGGGTAAAGCTCTCCCTATCAACTCGGCTACCGAAGATATCCCCCTCTCTTTGAGCAGGTAACTCAAACCGTTCTCCAGTTCATCAATTATTCCGTATCCGTATTTCTCCACGATCGTACAGAACTGCACCGTCTCCGCACCTAAAGCCAGAAAATCGGCAGCTCCCTTATAATCCATAGGACCACCGTTGCCGGAGATGGAGACCCCTCTTCCGGAAGCCTTCGCTATTGTCAGATAACTGATCGGCAGCACCCCTTCACCGGACATACCGATGATGATACCCTTTTCCCATTTATCGGAAAAACCGCTCCTCAGCCCTAATACCGGAAAGGTATTCGCCAGGGTCACTCCACCCTTCTTCCCGGGATATTTATCAAGGACTTCCTTTATGGCATCAATGATCGGCTGAATTGCCGTTACCGCACCGGTCAGCTTGAACAGTTTCGGTACCTTAGCCTCTCCCCTTTCCATTATCCAGTCTATGATCTTCGCCGTAAGTTCCGCATTCTGAGAGACAATATCACCATGTGTGCCGTCCCCGCCCTGCGGACAGGAAAGACTATACTCGATCGCCATCGCCCCCGTCTTTTCCAGTTTACGGGTATTGCTCTGCCAGACCTTTTTATCTGCTTCATCATTTCCGGTAACCGGTCCTCCGGTTGAACCGATAGTCAGTCTGTCGGGATATTCCCTGACCAGCCGGCTGATCTCTTCACAGACCCTGTCTAAGGGGTGTTCGGAGACATTATCACAATTCCCGTAAGTCTTATCGTTAAAGACTACCATATATTCTCCCGGGATATGGATAGGGAGATCATCGAAGGCGGTCTTCATTATTCCCCCTGCCCAGCCCGCTTCATACGCCAGTTTCATCTGCTCGTAACCGTCCGTAGGAGGAGCGGCGGAAAGCAGGAACGGTGATTTAATGGGAATTCCGAAAAATGTTGAGTTCAGCGGAACGGGTAGATATTTCTCGCTGAGCAGTGAATGAAAGCTCTTCAACGGCTTTTCTATCAGAGGCTGCTTACTTCCCGACAATTCCGCATGAAGATGCAGAGCACTGTTTTTCCCGGCAGCTACAGCTTCCACGACAGTCGAAGGACCGTGAACCATATCGCCGGTCTCTACTATCTTCTTCTTATTCCGGAACTTTTCCGGTACTATAACGGAAGGTCTGTTTCCTATAGCAAGAAACACAAGGTCAAAGGGTCGTTCCGCTTCACTGCTTCCCGGTTCATCGGTTATCTTCGAGGGATGAAATTCTTCCCCTTCCGGAAGCATAACCGGACGGGTCTTTATCCCTTTGATCACCCCTTCTTCATTAATGATTTCGCTAATCCTGGTTCTCGGAGTTATATGAACCCCGCCGCAGAGCAGATCTTCTCTCTCCTTAGGGGTCAGGGGCATCTCAGCAAAACTTTCCAGAACTATCATCTCACAATGGGCAGCACCGAGCGCCTTCGCCGTCAGGGCTATATCCGCAGCTATCGCTCCCCCTACCAGGGCAATCCTCTTCCCCTGAACCTCAATCGAGAGCGGGTCACGCAGAAAGCCTGTTCCGTAAACGGCAAACTCCTCACCGGGAATATTCAGTCTGACAGGTTCGGTCAGACCGGCAGCTACCACAACTCCGTCAAAACCTTCCTGCAGTAAAGTTTCCGGTTCTTCCACCGGTTTGGAAAAATGGAATCTCAGTCCGTAAGTCTCTTTCAGAAACTCAATATCACTGAACAGGACATTTTTGGTCAGCCTCCATTCCGGTATCAGATTACAGGCTCCGCCGAAATTCTCATTCTCATCGATGATATCGGTCTCATACCCCTTCTGAGCCAGAGTAACTGCTGCCCCTATCCCTCCCGGTCCGGCTCCGATAACGGCAATTCTCTTGCCGTTCGCTTTCTCTCTGGGAAATTCCGGTAATCTTCCGAGTTCTTTCGCTTTTTGGATAATATAAGCCTGAACTGCCGGGATATCGATAGGTCGGTCAAATCCCTCTCTGGCACAAGCCGCCACACAATGATAGTCGGGACAGGTGGAACCACAGATCCCACCGAACGGATTCTTGCCGTAGATCATCTGCGCTGCTCTTTCAAAGTCCTGAGGATATCCGGCAGCAACAGCCATGATAAAATCTGCCGGTGAGCAATCGGAGGGACAGGCTGTTTTACACGGCTTTTCCTCGCAATAGATACACCTCTCGATTTCCGCTTTGAACTGTGCTTCGGTCATAAACAGGCTGTCAGCAATCTTCTTTTCTTCGCTTTTTTTCTCTTTCATCATTCTATTCCTTTCATTTTTCGTTCTCTTTTCCGTTGCCGGATCTGCCCAAACCCTGATTCTTCCTGATCTTTTCGGCTGTCATCAGTACATTCTCCGGAGTTGCGGGGAAGGGGAGGAATACCTCCTCCTCGCTGAGCGACTGCAGGGCATTTCTGATGGCAAAATATGCCCCCTCACCGTAGATATACGGCGGTTCTCCGATTGCCTTGCTTCCGAAGACCGAGGCGAATTTATTCTCCGATTCGATCAGCTCCACATCCATAGTTTCCGGAATATCACGCAGACAGGGGATCTTATAGGTAGAGACGGTCGAAGCCAGATAATGTCCCTTCTCATCCCAGGGCATATCCTCGATCGTACACCAGCCATAAGACTGGATATAGGCTCCGATCGCCTGCCCTCTGTCGATATCGGGATGCAATGATCTGCCGTTCTGATGAACTATGCAGACCTTGAGCAGCTTATGTTCTCCGCTCAGCAGGTCGATCTCCACACTCGTCAGGGCAGAGCCGAAGACGTAGTAATAAAAGGGACTCCCTCTGTCTTTGGTCTTGTCATAATGAATCCCGGGCGTTTTGTAATAGCCGTAAGAACCGAGGGCTATCCTTTCGTCATACGCTTTCCTGATCAGCTCCGGGAAGGTCAGGGAAAACAGGGGTGAATTCTTATCAAAGACCTTATCATCCTGAAAGACAATATCCTCCGGTGCAGGCTGGGCACTGTTCTTCTCTGCCAGTATCTCGCAGGCAAGGGGAAGGAGACGGTCTCTCAGCTTCTCAGAGGCTATCCGGGCTGCATTACCGTTGATATCGCTCCCGGTGGAAGCTGCTGTGGGTGAAGCATTCCCCACCCTCTGGGTATTGCTGCTTTCCACCCTGATATTATCAATAGAGATCCCTAAAACCCGGGCAACCACCCTCGCAATTTTGGTATTCACCTCCTGCCCCATCTCTACACCGCCGGTAGTCACGGAAACGGTACCGTCGATATAGATCCAGATAAGGGCAGACCCCTGATTGAGTACCGGATTAGTGAAGGAGATGCCGAATTTCACCGGTACGACAGCCAACCCTCTCTTCCTGTAGGTGTTGTTCCGGTTGAATTCCTCTATCTCTTTCTTCAAAGTATCATAATTGCTTCTTTTCCGCAGCCGCTCCAGGATCATTTCCGTATCGGCTTCCTGTACTTCCTGACCATAAGGGGTGATCTGCCCCGATTTATAAGAGTTGATCTTCCGTATCTCCAGAGAATCTTTTTTCAGAGTATAGGCTATCCTTTCAATAACGCTCTCGATGACGAACATACCCTGCGGCGCTCCGAACCCCCTGAAAGCGGTATTCGGTGGTAAATTGGTCTTGCAGGCTCTCCCTCTCACTCTGATATTCGGGATATAATAGGCATTATCGGCGTGGAACATTCCTCTCATCAGAATAGCGATCGACAGATCGGTAAAGGCTCCTCCGTTAGCGACCAGTTCCACATCATAAGCTTCTATCCGCCCCGATTCGTCAAAACCTACCCGGTATTTCCCCAGGAAGGGATGACGCTTCCCGGTATAACGGAAGTCTTCCGAGCGGGTAAGCTTCAGCTCTACCGGTTTCCCGGTCACTCTGGCACCTAAAGCTGCCAGACAGGCAAGGATCGTTGCCCGGCTCTCTTTACCCCCAAAAGCTCCCCCTAACCTCGGGACATCGACAATCACATTATGAGCTTTTATCCCTAAAGTGTCGGCAACTGCTTCCTGTACCTCCATCGTGCTTTGCGTTGCTGAAAACACCGTCAGTTTATCCCCCTCACCGGGCAGGACCAGACACCGCTGCGTCTCAAAATAGAAATGTTCCTGGGTAGTGCTTTCGGTTTCTCCTTCCAGATAGAAGTGGGAGTCCTTCAACCCCTTCTCTACATCTCCGTTCTCGAATTTCTTCTCCCCGATATACCAGGATTTCGCTTCTTCGGCTTCCCGGATAGTAAGCAGCGGTTTTAGCTCTTTATATTTGAGAATGATCCGCTTCACCCCCTCCTCTGCTATATTGGGATAAGGGGACAGGACAACCGCCAGCGGCTGACCAGCATACATTATCTCCTCTTCCGGCAGGAGAGGTTCATCTCCCATGAAATGACCGAGTTGATTCTTCCCCGGAATGTCTTTTGCGGTCAGAACCGCTGTTACATCTCTCATCTCTAATGCCCCGGATACATCAAGTTTCGTTATCAGGGCATGAGCAACCGGACTGAACAGGATCTTCGCATAGAGTAATCCTGCCGGTTTCGGCTCCTCACCGATAAAGCGTGAGTTTCCCGTTATGTGAAGCTTACCGCTAATATGCCAGGGTTCCTTTCCCATCTCTACCTCTTTTTCTTTTACCTGTGATCTTCATTATCATTTTCTTCTATCTTTCATCTTTCATCTTTCATCTTTCATCTTTTGTCTTTTGTCTTTTGTCTTTTGTCTTTTGTCTTTCATCTTTTGTCTTTCATCTTTTGTCTTTCATCTTTTGTCTTTCATCTTTTGTCTTTTATCTTTTAGTCTCTTCTTCTCTCAGTCCTGTTTTCTTTCGGTCTCATAGTCTTACTTTTCCCTCTTGCTCCACTTCCAATGGACTTGCTATCCTTCCTTTTGGTTTTCACCTAATCTCTCTTTTCCTCTTGCTCTGCTTCCGCTAGAGCATCATAATCTTTTTCTTTTCCTCTTGCTCTGCTCCCGCTGGGACATCAAATCTTCTTTCTTCTTGCTTCGCGACCCGTGGACTTGCTATCCTTCCCGCTGGAGCATCATAATCTTTTTTCTTTACCTCTTGCTAAACTCCCAATGGACTTGCTGCTCCTTCCTTTAGGTTTTTATCTCTGCTTCAATGCTATCCTTCCACAGGTTTTTCTTTCATGTACAACAAGTTGTTAACTTGTTTTTTTTACGCAAATTACCAATTTGCGCTACATTCCTGCTTAGCTTCCCCATGGACTTGCTATCCTTCCCGCTGGGGCATTACAAAGCTCTTTGCTTGCTTGGGTGGCGGGTGGGAATAGATCCTCTTTTCTTCGAAGCTACTTCATCCGTAGGATTTACCCTTTTCCCCGGCATCGCAAAAAACAGCGTTAATAAAACCGTACGAGAGACTGCTTCGGAGATACTGTTCGACGAGCGCAGCGAGGAGTTTATCGGGAGAAGCAGTCACGAGAAGGTTTTTAGCTGTTTTGTTGCAGCCGGCGGGTTTTCTTTGGTATCTTTCTTTTGCCCGGTCAAAAGAAAGTACATAAATAAATATGTATTTAATATGCATCATCTTTTCTTCCTGCTTCTCTCCCAACGGACTTGCTGTTCCTCCCTCTGGTTATTATCTTCCCATCGAAGCTTCTCTCCAATGGACTTGCTTCTGCTCCCTCTGGTTTTCATCTTTTCTTCAAAGCTATTCATCCGCAGGCTTTTTTCCTCCATAAACCTCCCCCAAATACCCCAGCAAATGATTCCCGATAACCATCCTACGATATTCATCCCTTCCCCGCACATCGCTGATCGGCTTAAACTCAGCCACTGCTTTTTCTGCTGCCTCTTCGAACCAGGCAGGGTCAAGTTCTCTTCCCTCCATAAACTTCATCGTCTCCTTAGCTAATGCCGGATATACAGCCACCCCGCCATAAGCAAGCCTTACATTCTTCAGTCTCCCCGCCGATATCTGAAGCGATACTGCCGAATTCACGGTCGAAATATCTACTGCTCTCCGTTTCGAGGCTTTCTTCATATTACGGTAGGTAAACGATCCTTCATCTTTAAGAAGCGGAATAAACATCCCTGAGATAAACTCTCCGGTTTTCAAAACTGTTTTCTTATAATCGAGATAGTAATCACTCATTTTGACTATCCGCACACCTGCGGCAGAGGTCAATTCCAGTTCACTTTCCAGAACCATTAAAACAGGAGGAGTATCGGCTACCGGGGAAGCATTTCCGATATTTCCGCCAATCGTAGCCATATTCCGTATCTGGGAGGAAGCCATCAATGAAACGGTCTTAACCAGTACCGGCAGATTATCTTTGATGACCGGGGATGCTGTTAATTCACTAAGAGTGGCGGCAGCTCCGATAAAGATCTTGTTATTCTCAAGTTCTATCCTTCTCAGCTCCGGTATTTCGGCAACATCGATCAACCAGGGACGGAAGATACGGCTGACGTTAGCCTGTACCAGCAGATCGGTAGCACCATTGACAAAACCATACTCCCTGCTCTCTTCGAACCTCGCTAACATCCCGGAAAGTTCCTCTACCGAACAGGGCTGCAGATAACCGACGGTTTCGAACATTTCCCTGTTCTCACTCGGCAGATCGATAACCGTTTCCGGAAGTCTTCCGATCTTTTCTTCAACTCCGGTCAGTTTGGCGGGGAGCAGCGACGTTCCCTCTTTCAGCTTCTCTTTCAGATAGAGTGTTGCCTGCATAATGGCATCATAACCGGTACAACGGCAGAGATTACCCTCTAAAGAGGCAAATATATCCTCCTTTTCCGGTTTGGGATTGTTGCTGAACAGGGCGATTATTGCCATCACGAAACCGGGTGTACAGTATCCGCATTGCGTTCCGTGATAATCTAACAGAGCTTCCTGAACCGGATGCAGTTTGTCCGGTGAGCCTACCCCTTCAATGGTGATCAGATGCTTGTTATGAATTCTTGCTGCCGGATAGATACAGGAGTTCACTGCCCGGTAACTTATCCCGGATTCTTTCTCTCTTCTGCCGATTATCACCGTACAGGCTCCGCAATCCCCTTCATTACAGGTAGATTTCGTGCCGTAGAGGTTCAGCTTCTCGTGCAGCATCTCCAGCAGGGTCATGCCCGGAGGTATTGTCAGCTCCCTCTTCTCACCGTTCAACAAAAAGACGATCTTCTTGTTATTGATCGCTTCTTTCTTCTGATTTTTCTGAATACTGTCCATTTTTCTCATCTCTATGTTTTTTATTCAGGATATAGTAAAGATTATCCTCTCTCTTGTAAAGCTTTTTTTCTTACTCTCAACACCGGGACTACGGTATGACGAACTCCTTTTCGCCACAACCCCTTGCTTTGCATCCTTTGGTTTTTCATCTTTCCTCCGAAGCTACCCATCCGCAGGCTTTCTAATCCCTAATCTCTGATCTCTAATAGCTAACATATCTTTCCTCCGAAGCTACCCGTCCGCAGGCTTTCTAATCCCTAATCTCTGATCTCTAATAGCTAACATATCTTTCTTCCCAAGCTTCCCATCCGCAGGCTTTCTAATCCCTAATCTCTGATCCCTAATCTTTTTTTTCCTTGCTACCCATCCGCAGGCTTTCTAATCCCTAATCTCTGGTCTCTAATCTCTCTGCTATCCTTCCCTCTGGCTTTTTTTCTCCGAAATCTCATTTTTTAAATCCCCGTTAATCTACGTGAACCCTCTATATATAAAGGCATAACAAAATGGAGTTTTTACTCTAAAAAAACCTTAGAAAACACCGTTGGAAGTCGATTCCAAGCCATCCTTTTCTTCGAAAAAAATCTATCCTTTGCTTTTCAATAGCTGAAAATGTAGGTAACTTGCTTCCTTGCTACCCTCCTACCGGTTCTTCTTTTCCTGTACGACAAGTTGTTAACTTGTTCACTTGCTACCTCTACCTTTGGTTTCTCTAATCTCTAATCTCTGATCTCTAATAGCTAATATCTCTTTTTTCCTTGCTACCCATCCGCAGGTTTTTTTTTCTGTACAACAAGTTGGTAACTTGTTTCCGCAATTTACCAAATTGCGGTACATCTCCTTGCTTTTCTTCCGCAGGCTTTTCTAATCCCTAATCTCTTTTTTCCTTGCTACCCCTCCGCAGGCTTTCTAATCCCTAATCTCTGGTCTCTAATCTCTCTGCTATCCTTCCCTCTGGCTTTTTATCTCCGAAATCTCATTTTTTAAATCCCCGTTAATCTGCGTGAACCCTCTATATATAAAGGCATAACAAAATGGAGTTTTTACTCTAAAAAAACCTTAGAAAACACCGTTGGAAGTCGATTCCAAGCCATCCTATTCTTCGAAAAAAATCTATCCTTTGCTTTTCAATAGCTGAAAATGTAGGTAACTTGCTTCCTTGCTACCCTCCTACCGGTTCTTCTTTTCCTGTACGACAAGTTGTTAACTTGTTCACTTGCTACCTCTACCTTTGGTTTCTCTAATCTCTAATCTCTGATCTCTAATAGCTAATATCTCTTTTCTCCGAAGCTACCCATCCGCAGGCTTTCTAATCTCTAATCTCTGATCTCTAATAGCTAATAGCTCTTTTCTCCGAAGCTACCCATCCGCAGGCTTTCTAATCCCTAATCTCTGCTCTCTAAACTCTCTGCTATTCTCCCTCTGGTTTTCTTTTTTTCTTTGATCGTACTCAGAGCTTCCAGCTCTGGTTTTCAAGGGCTAGATGCCATTGATACAATCAAATCAAGGACAGGCTTCCCTTTTTTTAATCAACGTTCCTGAATGGCATTGAGCGAAGCGAAATGTCATTCAGGAACAAATCAACTTTGGGCGGGTGGGCGGGGAAAAAACAAACATAAGAGGCTTAAGCTTAACAACCGTTTGAAGTTTTCCCGCATTCTCCCGATAATAATCAAAAACAAATAGTATCCTTATCCATTTCTTCACTCAACACAGCTATCTTGTATCTCAGAAGGAGTAATTCATCATTACGGTTTACCGGTTGAGAGTTTAGGAACAGCATTCTCATTTGCCTTATCGCAAAACCGCCTTAAACTATAAAGAAAAAACCATTAAGGAGAATAACAATGGCTAACATGACATTTAAAGCAAACATGAAATGGACAGGCAACAAAACCTACTGCGAAGGAACTTCAAGAGGATTCAAAGTAGCGGTTGACGAACCTCAGGAACTCGGCGGCGATAACAAAGCAATGAACCCGGTAGAATTACTGCTCAATGCCCTCGGTGGCTGCATGGCTATCTGTGCGGCAGCCTTTGCCGGGAAATTCAACGTTGATCTCAAAGGCTTCCATGTCGATTTGGAAGGTGACCTTGACCCTGACGGCTTTTTGGGAAGAAATCCCGACGTCAGACCCGGCTACCAGGCGATAAGATACAAGATGCACTTTGACTCCCCCTCACCCCGGGAAAACATCGATAAGCTAAAGGCTTATATCAAGGAAAAGTGCCCCGTTTCGGACACACTCTGCGGAGTTGAGGTAAAAGAGTTCTGATCTTACGAGTACAGAATCTCTGACAGCTTTTCATCGGAGCAGCAGGCGGGGAAATCACTTCCTCGCTTGCCTCTCCAAAACTCGACGAAGTAAAATCTCTTTTTGCCGCTTGCTTTCCTCCCTCCGGTTTTTTATTTTTTGTACAACAAGTTGGTAACTTGTACCCTTGCTACCTCTACCTTTGGTTTCTCTAATCTCTGATCTCTAATAGCTAATATCTCATTTCTCCGAAGCTACCCATCCGCAGGCTTTATATCTGCGGAATCTGCGTGAATCCTTTTCTCTTTACCCCTTGCCCTTCTTTTCTACCAATCGTTTTACCGGATCGCATTCGAAGCATTTTCTGTTGTGAACGGAGATCAGCCCGCTACACCTCGAACAGCGGTATTCTTCATATTGTTCTTTGGCAAATTGTTCAACACCAACCTCTATGGGTCGTTCCAGGTATTCCTTCTCGCTCCTCCCGTAATTTACTCAGTGACTGTTTAAACCTACTTTATATTTTCGCTCACAAAAACAAAGAATTCGTTGAATGATGCACATTTCTTCTTTGCTTCAGTCAAATTCAAGTGCTCTGCTATGGATTTGTTATGCACAGTATTCAAATATTTCTTTTCTTTATTTGAGAACTGTCGAACCAAATCACAAATCATTTCTTTTGGAGATTTGAGCTGTTCTGGATCTCCCTTAATTTTTTTAAACTTTTTCAGGTTCAATGCCTTCTTTATCGCACTAGTATCAGCTAACCACCAAGCCTCCATTTCCTCTATAGGCACACAGATTAGATACGGTTGGATTGGTGATGGTGAAATTGCATCTTCAATGCTACTCCGGAGCTGTTCAAGATTATTATTATCTAAATCATGGAGTAAAATAAGGTATTGACAACCTTTTTGTTTTAGGTCTTTTGTCCATCGTCTGCATTTCCTTTTTATACGTCCGCAACCTTTTCCGACAAATTTCTTCATACCAACTCTATTATTGCCCGTGATCCTTTTTATGAGAACAATTGCTGCATCGACATCGCTATCATCCTCTGCTATTAGCCCTATTCGAGGATGTGTAATCTTAGACATCTGAGAATCCTCCAGCACGCCAATATTCACCAAGACTCCCTGAGTCCTTTAGATATTGCTTTAAAGCTTTATAGTCCTCTTTACTTAAAGCTTCGCTAATCATGCCAGCTTTCGTCCCCTTATTAGGGATTCTGTCAACCAGAATGACATTCTCAGGTTTGAGATGATCAAGGACAAAGTCTGAATGAGTACTGATAATGATCTGTTTCCGTCGAGACTCATCTTTAATCAACTCAAGAATACTGTTTAGTAAACCATGATGTATGCAGACTTCGGGTTCTTCAACCAGTAACAGCTGACTATCGTCTGTGAGGACATAAAAGAGCAAGGCTAGCGTTTTGAAGGTCCCTTCAGACAATTGATGAGGTGAAAGTTTGTTGCCATCAATGAGAAAAGTAGGTACTACAACTATATTTGTTCGTTCTTTCTTTTCCATCTTGCCACCTGCTCGCACGTCAACAATGCTATTTGGTAGATGAATTGTATCAAACTCAAGGTTATCTACCAAACCAATACCATTTGATCCTATGATATTCATGAACCTAGAGAATGCGGTACTTCTGCTTATATATGAACGGTACAGGTCATGCATGAATTGTTCGTGATCGATACAGTCTTTTTGCCGCCTTGTAGGACGATTGTCTCGAAACTCAAGAGAAATGGGACACCTAGAAGGATCTGAAAACTGGCTAGCGCTGTAGTAATTAATATGTGCAAGATACTCAGTTATGTTTTGAAAGATCTTAACCACTTTTCGAGGTAGAATATTCTCCATTAGCCGATGTTCGAACCACCCATCTCGAGCTATCTCTTCATACGTCAACCTCTTACTGCTGTCTGCTGAAACTATAACCCGATACTCATCTCTAAAGGACAACATTTCAATGGGAAGTTCGATCCACCCTTTCTCTCCTGTAATGTTTTCAAGATTCCATTTTAGCTGTGTTTCATTAACCTGGTCAATGTTTTGATTGTTAGTCAAATAGAATACTTTACCTTCAAATGCAATGGATGAGCCATCACATTCAAACTCAGCATATACATCAGTTTGATTGACATATTCTTCATCTTCATTCTTAAATCTACGAATAGAAGCGCTTGTTGCTTTTTTTAGTAATAGGATTGCACTGAGCAGATTGCTCTTTCCAGATCCGTTGATTCCAATTAGTGCTGATAAACCACTGTTTGGAATCAATGTAGTTGAATTACAACTCCGATAGTTCGAAATTTTTAGCTTCTTCAGTATCATATAATCTCCCTTAAGACACATTTTGTCTATTTTCAATTAAAAGATAACCCTGAAATAGCCAATGGGTTACTTATGAATAACTGCCCTATTTAGCCATCATAATAACGCTTCGCTTAAGATATAAACACAGCGCACAGAATAAACCAAAATAGTAATCTGAGCTTGATATATTATTCAAACAAAATATTTAACAACAGCTTGTTCTTATCTTCGCCGCTAATTTCCCAATAAACTTTGCCACCAATGCGATTAACCTCAATATATACCCTGTCTAAAACACTTGTTGGAAAAACTCGTGACACAGCAGAAACCTCATCAATGTTAACTATATATGATGGAGAGCAAAAGAATTTTTTCCCCGGACTTTGTTCTAAACAATCGTGAATTTCATTGTACTTTTCAAAGGATTTATCAGCATAAAACTGAATACTAGTACAATTGTTTAGAATTTCCCTTAACAACTCGTAGTCTAAATCGCGTATGTTTCTCATAATCTTCTCCTTTTAGTAGATTTAACTGTGAATGAATGATTGAATTTCAACTGTCAGTCCTATTCTTCTAAGCTTTCTATAGCTTCAAGAGAAACGGTTCTTGTTGAATGCTTTTTCCCCTTAATAACTACATTTCTATTCCACAAAGGTCTAACTATATCATCCATTTGACTTCTTGGAACAATTACCTTGTACAGACCATCTTTATGTTTTACAGATATTTGTGGTTCCTCTGTGCTTTTATCTGCAATAATTAGTAAGCCTTCGAAAGAAATAGGATCACCTTTTTTTAAACCCTTCAAAATATTAGAAGAGTCGCAAGAACTCCTAAATGAATCATATATATCATATTTTCTCTTTTTAATTGAGATCATTTTTACATCATTATCTGTTTTGAATGAAAAACTCACAGTCCTAATATTTTTTCCGTCCGGTAAAACATTTCTATAGAGAGCACGAAAGTTATCGAAAAATTCTTCAGAATCCATGATAGTCTTTACTTCTTCATCTTTTTCAGCTTCATATAATTCAATACATTTGAATACTTCACTCAGAATATCAACTTTTGTAAAATCTTCAAACAACTCAATTTGCCCACCAGGCACAGCTAACTTAAATGTAACAGCGAAGCTAGCAGCAAGCGGTACTGATATATAGGGTGTGAATCTCTTGAAGAGGTCTCTTTGAATTCTATTATCAAACTGTTTATACATTTTTCTTTGAGCAGTTCTTAGAATAATCTTTGTAATCGACTCAGCTCTTGGTATATAGTCTTTTATCGGTGCGAAACCGTATCCAATGCCTTTACCTGTGAAAATCATCTGAAACTCATCATTAGAAAGAGTATTTCCATTAGCACTCAAGTGTTTTTTTAAATGAATGGATTCGTATAACTCTCTTAATTCATTCTCAACCCATTCAGGTGGACTTCCGATAAGCCCCTTAAACACGAGTTTTTCAGCATGAATGTAATCTTCTATCTCGAAAGCTATACTTGCAGCACTTCTAAAAAGAATTGATCTTGAGGGTTCATAATCAAGCTCAAGAATCGATGCAGCTTCTTCTTCCTTCTTTAATGCTTGCCTTTTATATTCAATAGCTTTGAGTTTGTTCTTATTCAGAATTTCGACATTAGCCTTATCAAGTAAAAACAAAGCTTCATTATGAAGTTTTTCGGCCATGATTGCCATAATATACCTCCGCTACAGGAGCTGAGAAAGCAATTATAATTACGTAAAACGGCATATTTTTGTACTTATCTGTTGCCTGTTTTGTTTTCAAGCTTAATCTCTTTGATATGTCAGAATTTCTTTTTATACTTAAGATACCTGAAACTTCGAGTTTTGCTATTTTTCCCTGAAATAAAGTACTGTCATCTTCTGTTAAATAATAGTCAAAACCCGTACCAATTTGTGATCTTTTAACACATCTGTATGAAGTAAAAAATTCAACTATTGCAAAAGCAATTGCTTCGGCACCCCATTCAGTTATCTCTCTATCATCTGCATAAGTATTTAAAACTTTATTATCTAGTTTGTCCCAACTAATCATCATCAACTTGTTAAAGTGTCCATTAACTGTAAGAATCACTCCTGACTTTTTTTTTGCCTTTTTAAAGCAAACAGCTGCTGCGATTCCTTTGGTTTCAACAAACTCCTTGCTAAGTTTTGGAGCAATTGTTGGATCGGTGATTTTTACTTGCACTGGTTTCATATTCTCACCTCAAATCCGCTTTGATGTCGTTCTTTTAAATAACACATCATTGATATCTCCTATAGTTTTACTATTTACGCTTGAGTTATTCAGTCAATGCCTTTCTAGTTTTTCAGCCATGTTTAGCATAATACTACAAGCACTATAATTTCTTCCTGCTCTTATAGAGTGAATATAGCTGGCTGTTTGTTTTCTCCATACTACTTGGATTCATTTATACTTTTGATATTCTGTTTACTATGTCTTTGATTTTTGATTGATTGATCTCAATTAGCTTTTTGCAGTTCTCTACATAGGTCTTTTCGGTTTCGATTTGGTCAACTATACTCTTCTGATAAGAAATAGAAGGTAGAGAAATACTTATTGAAGATATAGAAGCTTTAGATACTTCTTTGTAAGTCCCCCCTGTTCCCAATTCTTCAAGCTCATTTTTAATACCCTTAATCAGATAAGCTAGAAAAAAAGGACTAAGTTGTGTCTTATCTTTTATGATCAGATTCTTAAACCCTTGATTTGTGGAAATAGGTACTAAGTTTATCCCTACTCTCCCTATTGTAGCTCTTGATGATACTATTACTGAATATGTAGGAATGATCCGAGCTGAGGATTTTTCTAATCCCTCTTCTGTTATGTTACGAGTTGTCTTTGTGACTAAACTAACATAGTCATCAGCCGGTAAATCAACAAGAGTTGCCCATGGTATTTTGCCATTCCAATATGAAAGTTTGGCAGAAGAAGGAGTACCTCCCGAAACAATATCGACAATATCTCCTAATCTTACTGTTTCCCATTCAGGGTCAATATCTATCCTTGGTTTCCAGTTTTCGACGACTTGTTTTGCTCCATCAATGATTTTTTGGTAGCTTTCGATCTCAACGATGATTTCCTTCTGGACTGAAAGAGGGGGAAGTGGGATTGATAATTGATAAGCATCATTTCTGTTAAGTCCAGGTATTCCTGCACCGCCACTGAGTTGTTGGAGATTGATCTCTTTAAGCAGGTAATAAAGGAACTTCAAGATTACTTTGTTTTCATTTACTTTAACAAAGTAAGTTGTGTCAATAGGAAAGCAGTCTTCTTCTTCCCACACTACCTCTCCTGATGAACCTTTTCGCCCAATAACAATCGTTGGACCTTTTACTAAGAACTCATTGTGAAAACCTGTTCTTCCATTAGAACCTAAAACAGGTATATTACCTGGTTGTCGAATTCTTTCTGGTAAACTTTTTCCGTACTCAAAAGAACATATTTCTCCTAACTTCACTCTTGGCCATTTGCCCTGTCTGATCTCGGAGATGACATATCTTCCGGCACTGAGGTTGTAGTCCTGGTTTGTGATATCCTGTTTCTTGGCGGTGTGGGCTATTTCTCTTGTGCCGTTGGCTTTAAGCTGCCTGTCTTCGGAAGGGAGTTTGAGATGGGTCTTGTAGTAAGTGAGGGCATCATAGGCTTCCGGAAGGTCGTTCTGTTCGATAGGTTTTCTCTGAGCACCTAAGTTGTAACCATCGGCTTCGATCTTAACAAAGAGGATTTCATCACTCTTTTTGGCAATTTCACGGTCAAAGAAGAGGATGGAGGTTTTGACACCGGAATAGGGATTGAAGACTCCGGAAGGGAGGGAAACTACAGCCCAGAGAAATGAGTCGTCCACCATCTTTTTACGGAGTGATTGAAACGCTTTCTGACCTTGGAAGATAATCCCTTCGGGAACGATGACACCTGCTTTACCGTCAATGGTCAAATGCTCCATGATATAATCTACGAAAAGCACTTCGGAACGGGTAGAGGGAATGGGAAACCTTTCGTGAGGCTTAATGCCCCCTTTCGGCGACATGAAAGGAGGATTAGCAAGTATGCAGCTGAAGTCGTCTTCCCATCTGTCGGTAGAGCTCAGAGTATCGTATTCGTAAATATGCGGGTCATTGATGTTATGGAGGAACATATTGACCAGACTGATGCGTCTCATATCGGGTGAAATGTCGTAGCCGACGACATTGTCAGCCAATTTTTGCTGTTCGTCAATATTGAGCAGATCCCCTTCATAATCTTTGGTATTTTCCTTTTTGATATGTTTTATTGCTGAGATGAGAAATCCGGCAGTTCCGCAGGCAGGGTCAAGGATAGTATCATGCTTTTGCGGATTAACGACACTGACAATGAAGTCTATGATGTGCCGCGGGGTACGAAACTGACCAGCATCTCCCTGAGAACTCATAATAGAGAGGAGATATTCATAGGCATCACCTAAGTTTTCGGAATGATCATACTCGAAACCGTTTATCTCTTCGAGAAACATATTCAGGGTATTGGAGTCACGAAAGGGAAGAAAGGCATTTTTGAAGATGTTACGGAACAGTTCGGGTAGTTTGGGGTTGCGTCCCATTCTTTCCAGCCCTTCCGTATAGAGATTCATTCTTTCCTGTCCGCTGAGCCGGGGGTCTATGATATTATCCCAGGAAAACCGTTCATAATCATCTGTGAAATATGAAGGCTTACCGCCGATTTCTACTGATAACTTATCGGTATCGTTCATGAATTTGTATATCATAGCAAGGGTAATTTGGTCAATCTGCGACTTGGGGTCGGGAACTTTTCCGACAAGTATCTGACGGGCAGTATCAATTTTTCTTTTGGTTGTTGAATCTAACATCTATCCTCAGTTCATAAAATTATTGAGCGGTACGTAATCTTTAACATAATTGGGTATGGTTTCCCGAAGTTCCTGTAAATGTTTGATATCCTGAATAGAGATGACCGAGCCGGTAGCCAGTTTTGCGTACTCCTTAGCATTGATGATGCTGCGAAACTGCTCATCGGTGACGTAAGCCTTGAAGAACCTTTTGGCTGTCGGCAAATGTTGACTCTGCGGTTTATGGATAGCAACGAATTGTGAGAATTCTTCGTCCAGAACTTCATGTTTACCTTTGATCTTATTGATGTGTCCGAAAATATACTCCAGCATCTGTCGGAAAGGAAGCCGCCAGTCTATATCAAGATCCCGGCGAAGTTTTTCGAGATCGAAATAGTCTTCCGGTTTATTAAAGATATTTTCAACGATATATTCTTCCGCAGCTTCGAAATCTTCATCGTCAATCTTTTCAGAGACGAAGGGGTCTTTCTTCAGAGTATCGGCAAACTTTTCAAACATCTTACGATCAATCTTCATGCCGTTCTTGCCAATGAGCGTTTCTTTCATGTCCTTAACAGCATCTCTGTCCTTATAAGTAAATTCATCGGGAATAAGAGGGGGAGGTTCCGGCGGTTCGGGAGGAGGACCAGGCTCAGGGGTTCGAGGCAGTTCCAAAATTTCGTCATAGTTGAACTTTTCTTCAAAGTATTCGTAATTGGCAAAGAAATCGAACAGCTTGAACGATTCTTTCTCTTTGATTATGTTATGTTCTTTGCTGCCCTGACGATAGGAGTATTTAAAAGTGTGCTTGCGGGTACCCCGTCCTTTGATCTGAATGAACTCGGAGGGAGAAAAGATGGGGCGTAACAGGGCAAGATTGAGAATGTCCGTGCAGTCATATCCGGTGGTCATCATCCCTACTGTGACACAGATTCTTGTGCGGGAGCTTTTATATCCTTCGACAAAGCGGGTATAGCCGTTGAAATTGTTGTTTTGAAAGTTTTTGGAATGCTGCTGCGAATGCTCGATACGGGAAGTAACCTGAGCTGCAAAATCCGATTCGTATCTTCCTGGAAAATATTTTTCTGCTAATTCGTTAAGGATTCTGGTTATCTTGGCAGCATGGTCCTGACTGACGCAAAAGAAAATGGATTTGCCGATTTCGTTGCTGATTGGGTCTCGCAAGGCATGTTGCATGAAGGTTTCGCAAAAGACACGATTCGTCGGATCAGAGAAAAACTTTTTTTCAAAATGCTGCTGGGTATAGATCTTCTCATGAAGTATTCCGTCTTCGTCCGGAACTAAGACGGAGTATCCTTCGTTGGAAAGAAGCTGGGTGGTAACATTAGTCCTGGCATCTATGACATAGGGGTTCAATAGATAACCGTCCTTGACACCGTCGGTAAGGGTGTAGCGGAATGTCGGCTCCGAATCTTCACAACCGAAAGTCTTGTAGGTGTCTAACAACAGCCTGCGCTCGTAAGCACGGGGGTCTAATTCACGAATGGATTCGACATCGAGGTTTTTCAGATAATCTTTGGGGGTAGCAGTCAGACCAAGCTTGTAACCGTTGAAATACTCGAAGATTGCTCTTGCATTTCCGTTTATGCTGCGGTGTGCTTCATCAGAGATGATCAGATCAAAATCGGTCGGAGAGAAAATTTGCCGGTATTTATCAGTCAGGCTCTGAACGGTGGAAATGACTATGAAGGCTTTGTGCCAGTCTTCTCGGTTTTCTTTATAGATAACAATAGGATAATCATCTTTAAGATAGTCCCGGAAATGATTTCTAGCCTGATTCTCCAGTTCTATGCGGTCAACGAGGAAAAGGGCTCTGATAGCGTTGCCGGTTCTGAGAAAAAGACGAATCACAGCGGCGGCGACTAAGGTCTTTCCGGTGCCGGTAGCCATTTCGAATAAAAAGCGGTCTTTCCCTCCCGAAACGGCTTCCTGAATGCTGCGAATTGCCAGCAGTTGATACTCCCGCAGTAAGCGATAATTATTGTTCTTCAGATAGTCATCACGTTTTGCAGGGTCAAGCCAATCGGGATTTGTCGCATAATCTGGATCCTGACTCTGGAGAATATACTCGGTGGTGACAGGTTCTTTCACGAGTAAAGCTGGATTGGGATTGGTCTTTTTCTGTTTGAGCAACCTGACAGAATCAGGAGCAGGAAAACGGGTTATCAGACTTGGGTTGCCGCGTTTCAAATCCCAGAAATAGTGTAAATTACCGTTGGAGAGAATAACAAAGCGAACATTCATGTTGCCGGCGTATCTTCTTGCCTGTTCTTTGCCGTCCAAAGGGTCTTTATCTTCGCGTTTGGCTTCGAGGACAAGGAGCGGGAAGCCGGAACCGTCAAGAAGAAGATAGTCAATGAATCCCTGCCGGCAATTCTCGAAATCATTACCGAGATTATCAAGGTCGGACTCTCTGATCTTGACGTTCTTTTCCAGCCCGATGTTGGCTTTACCTTCAGCATTATCGAAAAACCGCCAGCCTGCTTCTTCAAGCAGCTTGTTGATCTTGATACGTGCGTGTGCTTCTTTGGAATTCATATCTTTTATTTACTTAAGCTATAGTCCTGCAATTCTTATAGCATCGATGCTCAAACCGAGGTCATAAGCTTTTTGGCTGTCAACAAGTTCTCCAGCTCTGTTCACCGAATAGTTATAGGAGAAAGAGATGATGCTCTTGTAGTTGAGGTTGATGCCGAATCCGTAAGTATTTCCTTCCCTGTGTCCGTCTTTGTCTATGTGCCGTCCGGCGCGTATAAATAGTGCATCTAAGAAACCACCCTCGATACCGAATCCGGCAATTGATGAACTGGAATTGGGATCTGTCATATAGGAAGCGAGTGCTCTATAGGTCATAAGATTTTTGTAATGAAATATATCCTGATTGATAAAACCGATATCGTAATTAACCGCCGGAAAAGAAAAGGAGGAGGCTATCCCGAAATTATTATGTGAGTATACGGGTTCACTCTCGGCAGACTCATAATACCCGATCTTACTGTCGGTCAGATTGAAACGGGAATAGCCGGCAACTCCCTCAAACAGGACATGGTCAGAGATTTCTTTTTCATAGCGAGCGAGAATACCAAGATTAAGAAAGTTGGCTTTAGGTATATGATATTCGTCAAAACCATACTTAGAGCGCACTTCTGATCTTATTCTGATATAGTTTATCCCAACTGCAAGATCTAAACTACCTGATACTCCTTCCGAATCAGAAAAAGTACGGTAAACTTCGAAGGGATTAAGGGCAGTGCCATAAACTTCGGCATTTTCATAATATGACCACATTCGGCTCTTTCTCATACCAATGAAGTCATCCTTAACTTCAAAATCTATGCCTGACCTTTTGCTACCGTTATAAGCAGGGAGTGTTATACTCATACCTCTGTATCCGAGACTGATCAGACCACCGGAATAACGCGAACACGCGAAAACATCCTGAAGCCATGGATCTCTTTTATAACCGTAAGAGATGCCTTCATGCAGAGAGGCAATTGCCGGGTTAGCATAGAAGATTAAGGGGTTATTGTGCCAGATATTTGTTACACCAACTGTTTCACCCATAGCTATATTGATACTTGAAGGCTCAATAGCCAAAAATATTGTTCCATAGTCCGAAAAACAATATATCTGCCCGGTAACCAACACTAATATGAGCAAAAGAATCCATTTCATCATAACGCCCTTACGTTCCGTATATATTTGCTTAGCATTATTCTACTATCAGCATTCTACCGGTCGCGAAACGGTTGAAAACTCACTTGCCCTCATTTCATATACCTCCTGGAAAAATGTCCAGCCTGATCCCTGAAACAGTTATTTTAATAATGATTCTGATGTTTGGCACTTTGTTATTCATAAAAACTTCCCGGGTAATTGTTTCAACAGAAGTCTTTATTATAGTTAGAATGATTATGTCAATAAATATTTTGATTTTTTTATATGACCCTGTTTGATGTTGATTTTTGGTTGCCCGGCAGATGGGGGGAAAGTGATTAGTGATTAGGGATGAGAGATTAGGAAAATCCTGCGGGAGGGAAGCAAGGGGAATGTAACGCAAATTGGTAATTTGCGAAACAAGTTGCCAACTTGTTCTACAAGAATGAAAATCTTCGGATGATGTAGCTCCGAAGAAAAGAGAAAAACCAGAGGAAGGTATAGCAAGGAGAAAAGATGAAAGGCGTGAAAACGTGAAGAGTGAGAAGTGAGAGACAAACCTACGGGTGGGAAGCACGAAGAAAAGTGAAAAACCTACGGGAGGGAAGCAAGGAGATGTAACGCAAATTGGTAATTTGCGAAACAATTTAGCAAATTGTTCTACAAGAAAGAAAGCCTGCAGGTGGAATAGCTTGAGGGAAAGAGATATTAGCTATTAGAGATTAGAGAAAAACCTGCGGGAGGAATAGCATGGAGAAAAGAGCAGACCAAGATGGTCTGAATACGTTTAAAAGCAAACACGTTACCAACTTGTTTTACAGCAAGAAACCGGAAGAGAAAAGAGAAGCACCATAAGGTTCCGTATTAGAGATGTACGGGATAGGTATAGGAGAGGTACGGGTAAGACCGTAGTCAGCTCGAGCTAACTACGGTCTCTCTCGTATGTATCCCGTATGTCTCTAATTTGTCTCCCGTATGGAGACTAAGGTTAGGATAGGGAGAAGAGAGGAAAAGCAGCCGGTGAGTTTAGTGAAGTCTGATGCGGTGGGTCAGGGTGCTTCGGTGGAGGCGATCACTCTGTAGAAACGGATCTCCTGGGTCACCTCAGAGAAAGTTGTTTCCTGGGAAGGGAGGCTGGCAACAAATTCCCAGTCATTAAAAGGGAGATAAGGATCAGAGGATGCATATATCTTGTAGGAATTAGCTGCGGGAACGCTCTCCCAGCTTATTCCGATCAGGTCACCGTCGATGACTGCCGAGATGATCTCCGGAGTCAGCAAATCTTCCGGCAGAGTGGTGATCTTCAGATCCAGCAATTTCCAGTAGTTGATATTATTAGTGCTGGAGCCGAAGCTGCGGAACTTAAGACGTGCCGTTACTCCCTGAAAGGGTGAGATTGGAATGGTCAGTTCTGCAAGAGAAAAACTGCCGTCACTGCAATCATAACTCCATAAAACGATCTCCTCCTCGCCGATCAGAAGAGATATCTCCAGAACCTCATCGCCGGCACTGAAGTTGCTGAAATCATGAAGAAGTGTCATGTTCCCCACATTTGCGGGGAGTTCTATTTCCGGAGAAATCGCCTGCATATCAAAGTTATTGACTACGGGGTGATAGTATAACCAGAGATAGTCAAGCTCAAAAAACCAGTTTCCGGTTAGTGACCACCCCTCCATAGGGGGATCAAAATCTTCCTGCCAGAGTAACACAACACTTGTGGGGGTAGCAGCGGCACTGTTCGAGGGCTCGGATTCTCCCTCCGAATAAAGGGCAGTGACATAGTAGTTGTAGGTCTGTTCGTTGACAACATCTTCATCGGTAAAAACGGTATCGGAAACCGTAAAGGGGTTAATCTGCTGGGCACTCCGGTAAACATTATAGCCTAAGAGGTTCCTTTCAGTTCCAAACCTTTCTTCAGCCGGCGGGTGCCAGTTCAAAGAGACTAAACCGTTACCGGGTTCAGCAATTAGATTTTGCGGTACGGGAAGCACATAGGGGAGCTGAATTACCTCGATATGATAGATCAGCCAGTACCAGAGGTTGGTGGTGTCGGAGCCGAAACTCCGTAATTTGATCCGGATAGTCTCGCCGGCATAGGAATCAATAGGAAAGACATGATCAGCAGCCGGCAGATTTCCCGCATTGCATTGATAGCTCCATAACACGGTTTCTTCCGAGCCGTGCATGATAATTATCTGCAAAACCTCGTCAACGGCATTATTTGCCATAAGACCATGTCTGATCTTCAACTCGTCAACCCTCATAGGGAGAGGTATCTCTTCCGTTACTGCCGTCATATCGTAATTGAGCTCTGCCGGATGGCTATTAAGTTTTAGATGCCCCTGATTTCCCGGTTCGAAAGACCAATTTCCCTGCAGCGTCCAGCCCGTTCCGGGAGGATTAAAGTCTTCCTGCCAGATATAAACGATGTCGGTCGGTTCGACCGTAATTTTTAGCGTTCTGATCGATTCTCCGGCATCATAGAGTGCAGTAACATAGTATTCATAGAGGGTAAAATTCTCAACATCATCGTCCTGATAATCGGTTGTAGTCACTAATTCTGAGTTGATCATCAAGTTATCCCGGTAGATATTAAAGCCCAGAAGTTCTGCCCGCTTAGAGTAATTCTGTCCGGAAACGGTTACTGTTGAGCTATCTGAGGCTCTTGCCGAAGGCTCCGGCTCGTCCCACTCCAGAAGAGCATAACCATCCCCGGCTATAGCAGTGAAACTCAAAGGGGGATTGACATTAGGACCGCCCGGATAGAGGTTGATGACTGCCTCCTGATTGGCATTGAAATTACTCCCTCCGGGATTAAGAGAATTGATATGATAATATCCGTTATAGTTGCCGCTCCAGCCACAGTTGAAATGAAAGTAATCCTCCTCGTCATATCCGTCGCAGTTAAAAGCGTGACCACCGCCGCTATAGTAAAGGGGCAGTCCGATGTCCAACTGATCTTTCAGGATGTTCATCCAGGCAGCTGTAGTGTAATCCGAACGGACAATATGCTCGCCGTCGGGATGGTAGTAAAAATGCTGAACCAGGGCATCGCGGACATCGGAAGATTGAGCACCGGAACCGGCGGAACCGTAATACATCTCGACTGAAACACCGAGATGATATAGTAAGAGAGCCGTTGAAGCTGTGGAAGTATTGTTGGGCATATTACTCCATTCGTAGATCGTCTCTTCGAAATTTGCCGAAAGCACTCCGTAGAGATCATGATAATAGGAATGAGAACCGGAACCCCGATAGGGATAAGACCAGTATCTGGTAACCTGAGCCATTGCTACGGCGACACAGCCTGCCCAGGCACGCCCTCCGGGACCACCGTGTCCGGAGGGGCAGTAGAGATTCCAGGGAGAATTTTGATGCCAGTTTGTCGCTAACAGCGGTTCCACTGCCCGGTCTTCTCTTACCGGGGTAAATTCATTATTCAATAATCTGTTCCATTCTTTGAGCGTATCTTCATTTGATAATTGCTTTGCGCTTATCTCGCGGATGGATCTCTCATAAGCAGTGATCAATGAGGCAAAACTGCCGGGCAGATCCTCCGGATTGGCATTACCATGGATACTATACCCCAGAACTGGTATCGAGGCATCGTCAGCAGCCATGATAACAAATCCTCCGGGTTCAAAACTGAACGTGTAAAAGATAACCAGATCCCCGCTTGTATGGGAATATCCCTCTTTCAATAACGGGGAGATATTGCTTCCCTGTAAACCGTTGCGGTAACTCAACCAGTTTTGAGCAGCCTGAGCCGCTCTGTCAAAATCGACAAATTCAGCCTGCAAAACGCATAGAATAGATAGCAGTATCGTAATCAGCAAGAATTTCTTCATAAACAAACCTCAGTAATAGTTTTCTGATATCTTTTCCGGAACCGTTTAATCCTGCGGCAACCGGAGACAAAACGTTTAAGCAGTCATAACCGGCAGTTTGCTCTTATGCTAATGTAGATGTGATGCCAGAATGCCGATAAATGCCCAGATACCGACCAGGGCAAAGTAGATATCCTTGCGGCGGAAGAGAACTGCGATCACGATCAGGATACATACCGCAAGAAGAGTCAATAACCAGAAGGGTTCGCTCAGACCGAAACGGTTCCAGCCGCTGTGGACGAGGAAGGCGGTGATGTTGGCTGCCGTGGCGATCGTAATCCAGCCGAAATAGATAGAGAAAGGGATATGGACAAAGAGTTTTTCCGGAGTGGTGTAGTTCCTTACATGGTCGGGAGAGCAGCGGAAACCGCTTCCTCTGATATCGAGGGCGAGATAGATCTTCATCAGGGTCAGCAAGAGAAAGATCATGATGATGACCGAGAGTAAAACCAGTTCATAATGCCAGGCAAAGATCCAGCCGATGTTAAAAAGACAGGTCATAAAGAAACAGATCCCGATCTTTTCGTGGAGTGAGGCACTCTTTTTCTCTCTGCGGAAGAGGTCTCTTCCCTGATAGAAGGTGAAACAGAGGAGCAGGAGATAGATCAGACCCCAGATGGAGAAGGTGAATCCTGCCGGAACGAAGAGATTGGGATATTGAGCTGACAGTTCGCCGGTTGTTTTCCCGGCTATAGGAAGAGTGTTAGCGAGGGTGTTGATTATTATGACGGCTATGAAGCCGAGGATGTTTGCTGTTTGCAAGAGGGTTATTTTTGTTGGCATGGTACCTCCCGGTGTTTAGATGAAATCTTTCTTTGATCAGGTAAACTGTAGTTATTGTCTGTATGAAGTCAAATGATTTTTTTGATAAGGATAGAAGAGGGATTAGGGATTAGAGACCAGAGATTAGGGATTAGAAAGCCTGCGGATGAGGAGCAGGGAAAAAAGAGATTAGGGATGAGGGATTAGGGATTAGAAAAGCCTGAGGATGAGGAGCAAGTCCATTGGCAGCTAAGCTTCGAAGAAAAGAGTATATTATAGTCATCTTTGATCTACTTTCTTGTGTTTATATTGGTAACGGACCTCCTGCGTGATTCTTTTCTTTTTTATTTGATCATTTGTTGCAAAACACTAAGGAAGTTATAATTTCTTGTGCATGCTCAAGGCAATAGTCTTGTGTGCTTAGTGTTTGAAGTCAGTTTCTTTTACGGGGTTTCCTTATTTGTAAAGGATGTTTCAACCTCCAGTAAGTATCGACCTTAATGCAACAAGATTTCATTATGCTCCCGGTTGAATGAAATTGAGACTTGATGATAATACAGTAGGTTTTCTCCTATTTACTTCATTATCCTTTATATCTACCTCTATTCCAAGTTCTCGCAACTGGTTAATATGCCGTTTTATCTTGTGTTTTTTATTCAAATGCAACAAGTATTCATAGCCTAAGTCTATATAACTTTCTTTATCTCTCAGAATGAAATAGGCGGCAATCAGGATCTTATGCCCTACTGCTGTTATTGCTCTTTTTTTGCCTCTTCTTCCGACAAGACGTTCATACTTACCTCGCAGATAGGTTCCTTTCGTTCGGGATGCTGCCCATGCACATTGATTCAATAAAGGACTCAAGTGTTTATCTCCGTGGGTCGTTCTGGAATTTTTTTTTTACCGGCACTTTCATTACTACCGGGACACATGCCAGCCCAAGATGCTAAATGCTTCTCATCAGGAAAAATATCCATGTCAGTACCGATTTCTGATATTATTCCTATAGAAGCAGCTTTTCCTACTCCGGGAATTGTTTGTAAAAGTTCTGAATCTGCTTCCAGTTCATTGTCTTTCAAACATTGATGTATTTCTTCATCTAATTCCTCTATCAACCGTTCTTTGTCGACAATAGATTGCTTTATGAATCTCAACATAACCTTATGGTGTTTGGTTAAGCAGCCATGCAAAGATGCCGCCAGTCTTTCCTTGCTTGATTTAACCCCAGCGTGAATGAGCTTGAGCAGCTCCTCAATGTTCTCTTCACCGTCTATCATTGCATTAATTATGCGGGTTGCAGTCGCTCCGCTCATATCACTAATTACACTTGATAACTTTATATTAGCGTCCTCTAATATCCGATGTAACCTGTTCTTTTCAGAAGCAATTTGAGCTACTATCTTTTTCCTATAGCGAGTTAAGTCTCGTAGTTCCCTGATTGGTTTAGGTGGAATAAAGCTCCCCTTGAGAAGACCACTCAAAAGAAGCTTAGCTATCCATGCACTATCCTTTTTGTCCGTTTTATGACCGGGTACGTTCTTGATGTGTCGAGCATTGACTAAGAGTATCACAAAGCAATCTTCGAATATATTATACACGGGTTTCCAATATACGCCGGTACTTTCCATCGCAACGTGGGTTATTCTGTTTTCTTGTAACCATTTTTTCAGTGATTCCAGAGATTCTGTAAAACAATCGTATGTTCTGGTCTCTTGCTTAATTCCTGTACCTTTTATCGTGGCTACAAGTTGTTCTTTGTGAACATCAATTCCACAACCTCGTTTAACTACTTGCTCAAAATCTACTTTATCCTTTCCCATTGTCTTATACCTCCCTACTATGGTTAATATCGCTGACAATGCAAAATATAATCATGTCCTTGTGTGTCGATATTTTTATCGTCATGGGCGTTTCTTTTGGCGGTCCAAAAGAAAGAATGTAATGAATTATAATCATGTCCTTGTGTGTCGATATTTTTTTTATCGTCATGGGCGTTTCTTTTGACCGGGCAAAAGAAAGATAGCAAAGAAAACCCGCCGGCGTAAAAGCTAACGGTGCAAAACCTTTTCGAATTCACTGCTCTCGATAAACTCCTCACTTCGTTCGTCAAACAGTATCTTCGCAGCAAATTCTCATACGGTTTTGTTTCTCACCGTTACTTTTAATGCCGGAATTATCTATTCCCACCCGCCACCCAAGCAGGCAAAGAGATTCAGATGCCCCAGCGGATGAAAAGCAAGAAGAAAAGATAAAAACCAAAGGAAGCAAAGCAAGGAACAAGTTAACAACTTGTTCTACAGAAAAGAAAAGCCTGCGGAGGAGGAGCAAGTCCATTGGAAGTTAAGCTTCGAAGAAAAAGAAAAAAACCTGCGGATGACAAGCAAGAAGAAAAGATTGAAAACCAAAGAAAGCAAAGCAAGAAACAAGTTAACAACTTGTTCTACAGAAAGAAAAGCCTGCGGAGGAGGAGCAAGTCCATTGGAAGTTAAGCTGATCTTTTACAGTGCAATTTTTTAACCTATTGCCTAACAATGATATACCGATCCTAAAAAACTCTTTGGCACTACATTTTGCATAATAATTCATATTTCATCCCTCTCTGATAGATGATGGCA
>Ga0334887_1000549_pt1 | contig 59083 bp, 55 predicted proteins | sample GraSluR1_MG_10_FD_207217 | JGI IMG/M metagenome (GOLD analysis project Ga0334887, IMG submission 207217) | Sludge microbial communities from methane-producing bioreactor in Wageningen University, Netherlands - Granular Sludge_18_07-R1 | ecosystem: Engineered > Bioreactor > Anaerobic >...
CCAGACGATGGTGTCGATGAAGTTGGTCGTCTCAAAGGTGCCTGGAAAGAACCGGGCCAGGATAGCAGTATAGACCTCTATCGGCGTGATGTTGGCGGAGCCGAGGGTGGCCGCCACCCCTGCCAGGCCCACGATCCCGATCAGGGATGCTAAGATCAGGAGGATCTTGCGGCCGACGAACTGGCTGTACTCCTCCTTCAGCTCGGATTTTTCGGCGGGTCCTTCTTTTGACATAGTCTCAACTCTGCTCATAAGCCGTATCCAGCTTAAGCCTAATCGGTCATACGGAAAGTTCGGGATATATGTATAAGCCCCGAAGGTCCAGCCCGTAGGTTAATATGACGAGTTGCCAAGATCCAATACGATATCCCTTCCGTAAGCTTTACCTCTTCTGTAAGACTTAATATTTAAAATTTATTAATTTACACATCAAAATTATTGTGAATTAATATTTATTGATATTAATTTAGATTAAAGCGCAGATGAATCGCGGAATTAATAAGGATTTTGGTCAAAATAAGAAGAAGCCGCCCCAGAGGAGGGGGCGGTCCTTTCACGGGTATATCCGACACCCGTCAGAGCCTTCAGATCCCGGGGAGGACGAAGAAGGCGTCCTGCGGATAGGATAGCCCCCTCATCGCCAGGTACTCCCGGTAGACCCCCACCGGGTCGAGCTCCGCCTCCGGGTGGAAGATCTTGGCCCAGTAGGTGAGGCCGACGACGGCGCCGGTTCCGAGGGTTATATCCCTGAAGATGACGTAAACCCTCTCATCCTCCACGGCAGGGATGTAAGATGCCCCGGGACGGCTCCTCATCTCCTGGACGAAGGCCTCCATATCAGAGGCCTCGCTCCAGCCGAGCCGGTTTATGGCCGCCGGCACCTTGATCATAACCTGCGGCATCGCGGCGAGGACGGTCTCCCATTCGACCTTGGGGTTCGATTCATCAGCGTCGATGACGTTCTCGCCTCCGGAGAGAGATATCATATCGTTGACAGATGATCCAGGTCCGTATGTCCAGAGAGCCCCCAAGTCTGAGGCGGACCCTCCCTCGACGTAGACCCTGGTCCTATCTAGCCCCGAGATGGCATCTTTGACTGCGGTCTTCTTCTCCCGGACCCAGGCGTTATACCCTTCCGCCTCGGCCTTTCGGTCCAGGACCGTCCCCAGGAGGGCCATCTCTTCCTCCAGGGTCTCGGCGTTGTAGAGGTCGAGGCCGAGGATGTCGATCATCTCGAAGGGGGCGAGACCCTCCTCCATCTCCGCCGCCTTATTCGCATAGCAGATCACCAGCATGCCGGGGGCCATCTCGCCGCCGTCACCCCTGGCGAGCTGTGCTATCTTCTCATAGTTGAACTCCCGCCAGGTCCCCACATTCTCCCAGCCATCAATAAATTCAGCGAAGTAGTGGGCCTTATAAGAGATGTCCACCGATCCAGCGATCTTTCCGGCATCGCCGAGGATGCTCACTGCCTCCGCAGCGTCGGAGTTCATGACGACGATCTTCTCGACCGGTGCCTCTATCGTCACGCTCCTCCCCGCAGAGTCGGTGACGGAGAGGGGATAATCGAGGGCCATTGCCGACCCTGAGCTCAATAACGCCCATAGAGCTAAGATCAGGACAAAAGGCATTTTATTCAAATTCTTGGCCTCCTTATGGGTTTTAAATGTAAATGTGCGATATCTTTATTAATTAATAAGAGTTTCGGTTTCAGATTTGTAATCGATAGAAGATCGTAACCGAAAGATGATCGCGACCGAAACCTGGATTAAAGGCCTCGGGATGATACGATCTGCCTTGAGGACCGCTGCCTCCTGCGGGCGGAGCTTATGGAGAGATGGATATCGATGGACTGGGAATTGGTGGGTTACGCTGCTGCGGCTCTGACGATGTTCGGATTTCTCCCGCAGCTGATCAAGATGGTGACGACCAAGTCCGTAGACGACGTCAGCCTATTCATGATGGTCCAGATGGGCCTGGGCGTATCTCTATGGCTCGTCTACGGCCTCCACCTGAAGAACTCGCCTCTGATAGTCGCAAACCTGGTATCTCTCTTGATCCTGGCGTTGGGGATCACCGTCTACTTCAGGTATACCACCAGAAGGTACTTCAGATGAGAAGGGGTGATAATATCAGAAGAAACAATTAGCCCTGGATCTCGGGGCAGTTCGAGATGGAGGGCGGAGGATTTTCGATGATGGAAAGGCTCGCCAGATTTCAAAACGTCGTTCTGCTGGTTCTGACATGGTTGATGGCCCTCGTCGTCCTTCTGGCGACGGCGGAGCTATTTTACATCATCGCCAGAGAGGTCGCGACACCGCCCCTCGTCTTTCTGGAGATCGACCAGCTCCTGAATATCTTCGGTCACTTTCTGCTGGTATTGATCGGCATAGAGCTGTTGGAGACCTTCAAGATATACATCGAGGAGAACGTCATCAACGTTCAGGTGGTCCTTTTGGTGGCGATAATAGCCGTGGCGAGGAAGGTGATCATCCTGGACGTCAAGACCCTCCCCAGCATGACTCTCATCGGGATAGGGGCGATCGTCATATCCCTCTCGGTGGGATATTATCTGGTGAAGAAGAGCCAGCAGGACGAGAAGGCTTGCAGGCTTTAGGTAAGAGCTTAAAACTTATCCCTCCAATCAAGAAGTTGCCCCCCGCCGACGGTTCGAAGCGGTGTCCTGAACCTTCATCCCTGCCGGAGGGAACCCTTTAATCCGATAGGGGCGTAAATTACCCGGAGGAGAGACGAGATGATCCCCCATCGAAGATCGGCCGATCCCCCCCAAGGGGTGATTGCCGCCCTGGAGGAGGTGGCAGATCGTTACAGAAACCTGGCCGGAGACCTCCGGGACGACCTCGCCGCCGCCGGGGGCGCGGAGGAGGCGCTGGAGCTGGCCGAGAGGTCGAGCCTGGAGATGCTGGAGTACCTCCCCCTGAGCCCGGTCTACAGCCCCTTCTGCACCTTTCACCATCCTGGAGCCGTGGACTGCACGGGATGCAGATACGCCGCACTATACGGCCGCTGTACCGAGGCGGGATCTCCTTATGATCTGGCCATAGAGGCCCATTACCGCCTGGTGGAGGCGGTGCAGGCCCACCGTTGGGGCCGCGGACCAGGCCGCCATCCGATTACGCCGGAGGATGTCCGCAAAGCCCTGGAGGATCAGGTAGACCGGGTAGACGATCTGGCCAGCAGGTTCCAGAAGAGGGTCCGCACGGCCCGGTCGTCGGAGGAGGTGATGACCATCAAGACGGAGTTCATGGCCGATCTGGTCGGAGAGCTCCCCGTGGAGGTGGTCTGCCGACGGTGCGGATTTTCTGACAGCCACCTCTTCGAGGCGAGGGAAGAGGCCCTCCTGCGGCTGAGCCGCCACTGGCCTGCGGCATGAAGAGGGGCGGCTTCGAAGGAGCCGCTTTTAGCTTTTATATCGACCTTACGATCTCGGGGCTTCAGCCCCTCCTCCTGCCCCCGATCGCCGAGGCTGCCAGGATCGTCAGAGGTATGAGGGCTGCGATCAACACCGCCTCCAGAGGGAGGTCCATGACGACGGCCAGGGTCACCAGGACTACCCCGAAGAGGACGACGGTCCATGGCCGGCTGGGTCCAAGGGCGCAGGCGCAACCCGGGGGCTGATCCCTGGATCCGGATTTTTCAGGTTTCTTCTCTTCATAATCCATCTGATCACCACTATCGATCTCATCTATCGATCTCATCTCTTCAAGGGGGGACGAATCTCTTCTGCAGGCCGTTCTCCCACCCCGTCCGAGGGGCCGGATCGATCCCGGCGTTCACCCTTCCGGTTCTCGATCCAGAGGCCGATGAGCCTGTCGGAGCGGGCGAGGGCCTCCTCCGTCCCCCCGAAGTGGAGGGCCGCCGCCCTCATCGCCTCCTCAAACCCGGTGAGGTCGCCCTCGTCGGCGAGCTTTGAAAGCCTTTTGCACTCTTCGATGTACGTCTCCCTCACCCTCCTCGCCTCGGGGTTCTCCTGGATGCTGGCGTAGAGTTCGGGGCTCTGGGCTAGGATCCTGCCGACGAAGTCGATCATGATCTCGTAGACGGGGCTCATGAACCGCCTCGACCTTCCGACGTCGAACTCCAGGGACCTGAGGGTGGAGGCGATGGATATGTAGGCGAAGTGGGTGAGGGCCTGGACGACCGCCATCATCTCGTCGTGCTCCTGCGGACCCAGAACCTCCACCCGGGCCCCGCCCGCCCGGAAGGCCTCCTCCATCGGCGAAAGCCACCTCTCGCACCTCCCGGCCGCGGGGACGAGGATCACCGTCTGTCCCCGGATCGTCGGGATGGTGGGGCCGAACATCGGATGGGTCCCCAGGACCTCCACCCCCTCGGGAGCCCACTTCAACATAGCCTCCATCGGCCCGGCCTTGAGGCTGGTGACGTCCATCAGGAGGCTTGCTGGCTTCATCTTCGGGGCGACCTCCTCGATCACCCTGGCCGTATCGAGGATGGGGACGCTGAGGACGACGACGTCGCTTCTGGCCACCTCTGCCAGGAGGTCCCCGGCGAAGGCGACCCCTATCCTATCGGCGACGTCGACCCGACCGCTCGGCCCCCAGACGGTGACCGAGAAGCCCTGGTCTTTGAAGTAGCGGGCAAACCAGCTGCCGGTCCCGCCCGTCCCCCCCACGATCAGCATCCTGTTATCCTCTCTCAAATCGATAGTCCTCATATCCATCAACGCCTCCATCTCCGTCACCGGCTCCGTCTTCATCGATTCCTCAGCTCCTCCCGGACCGCCTCCTCCATGACCTCCGCGGGGGCCTTCCTCCCCGTCCAGATCTCGATAGATAGGACCCCCTGCCAGACGAGCATCGGCACCCCGTCTATCGCCACCGCCCCGGCCCGAACGGCGTCTTTCAAAAGCTCCGTCTCCCGGTTGTATACGATGTCAAAGACGGTCTGACCCTCCCGGAGGAGGCGGCCGTCGAAGAGGCGGGGGTCGCCGGCCCTCATCCCGACGGAGGTGGCGTTGACGACGATCTCCGCCTCGGGGACGAGTTTGGCGAGGTCAGAGAGGCCGTAGCCCCGTCCCCCGACGGCGGCGGCGAGGTCGACGGCCCTTCGGCGGTCCCGGTTGGCGATGGAGACCTCTGCCCCCGAGAGGGCGAGCTGGCGGGCGATCGCCTTTCCCGCCCCCCCGGCGCCTATGATCAGGACCCGGACCCCGGCGATCCGGACCCCCGCTTCCTCCAGGGCGCGGACCGCCCCCAAACCGTCGGTGTTGTAGCCCAGGATCGATCCGTCACGAAACGCCACGGCGTTGACCGCCCCCATCGCCGCTGCGTTCTCGTCCGGCTCGACGATCGAGAGGGCCGCCTCCTTGTGGGGGATCGTCAGGTTGAGCCCTCCGAAGTGCATCGCCTCCGCCCCCAGGATACCGTCCCGCAGCCTCTCCCGCCTGACCCGGAAGGCGAGGTAGCGGGCCGAGAGGCCGAGGGCTGAGAAGGCGGCGTTCTGCATCACCGGGGAGAGGCTGTGCTCCACGGGGTCACCGAAGACGGCGTAGACTTGCATCAGGGATAATTTGGTATATTCGGGTAAATAAGGATAGGTCTGGAGATGATCTCGCAAGAATAGAATAGATCTAAATCCTCCTCCATCCATCTCATATCCGAGTTAGTATAATTTTTCAGCATGGCAGAGGGTGGATTAGATGATCTTAAAAACGATCTTTCTGGGCCTGGAGGCGGGGGGAAAGTCGATCGTCATAATGAACGGAGACGACGCGGAGCGGCTGGGGGTCCTGAGCCTCGGAAGGGTGGCTATCCGGTTCAACGGGGAGGAGAAGACGGCGATAGTCCATAAATCCTCAAAGCTGGCGGAACCGGGGACGATAGGCGTCTGCAAGAGGGTATGGTCCGACCTCGGCCTCTCGGAGGGCTCGGAGGTGATGGTGGAGGCGGCTTCCTTCCCCGACTCCCTCTACTTCATAAGAAATAAGCTCGCCGGAAGGAAGCTCGGGAGCGACGAGATGCGGGAGATCGTCGAGGATACCGTCGACGAGAAGCTCAGCGACGTCGAGCTGAGCGCCTTCGTCACCGCCCTGCACAGCTTCGGCCTCGACCTCGATGAGGCGACGTACCTCTCCCTGGCCATGATCGAGACGGGCAGGACGATGAAGCTCGACGGAGGGCCCATCGTCGACAAACATTCCATAGGAGGGGTGCCGGGGGACAAGACGACCCTCCTCGTCGTTCCCCTCGTCGCCGCCGCCGGGCTATTGATACCAAAATCCTCTTCCCGGGCCATCACCTCTCCTGCGGGGACGGCGGACAGGGCGGAGGTCCTGATGCCGGTGACCCTCGACCTCGACGAGATGAGGGGGGTGGTGGAGAGGACCGGTGGTGCCGTCGTCTGGGGGGGCGCCGTCCATCTGGCCCCTGCCGACGACATCTTCGTCAGGGTCGAGTACCCCCTCTCCATCGATCCACTCCTCCTGCCGTCGATCATGTCGAAGAAGAGGGCCGTCGGCGCCGATCTCCTCGTCGTCGACATCCCCACCGGCAGGGGCGCCAAGGTGAAGACGATAGGGGAGGCGGACCTCCTGGCAAAAGACTTCATGGAGATCGGTAGCCGCCTGGGGATAACCGTCCGCTGCGCCGTCACCTACGGCGAGGAGCCGATAGGAAGCGCCATCGGCCCCGCCCTGGAGGCGAGGGAGGCCTTGGAGGCGCTGATGAATATGGGGACCGCTCCCGACCTAGTCGACAAGGCGACGGCCATCGCCGGGATGATCCTGGAGATGGCGGGTAGGTCCGACGGGAAGGCTCTGGCGGAGGAGATCCTCAGGTCCGGGCGGGCCGTGGAGAAGATGAGGGAGATCATCGCCGCTCAAGGAGGAGATCCGGATATCACCCCTGACGATATAGCCGTGGGCGAAGAGCGGCTCGCCATCAAATCCGAGAGGTCCGGCCACCTCCTCTGGATAAACAACTCGTCGGTCGCCGAGGTGGCGAAGGCTGCGGGCTGCCCCAAGGACCGGGGATCCGGGATCCTCCTCCACAAGAAGATAGGAGACGTCGTCGGCGAGGGCGAGCCGCTCTTCACCATCGTCGCGGAGAGGAGCTCTAACCTCCGGCGTGCCCAGGAGAGGCTCGAGAAGGCGAGGGTTCTGGCAGTCGGCGACAGGATGGAGATGCTCATCCATGAGGTGAGGGAGAGGCCGGTAGTAAAGAGGAGCTTCAACCTGGATAGATGATATCCTGGACGGATGAGCTCCCTGTTGATCGGATGGAGGCTCTCTTCGCCCCTGGCCAGGTTTGGTGGCAGGGTTGAAGGGAGAGGTATAGGGGAGGTCTCAGGTCAAAAGCGCCCCTTCTTCACCCCACCGCCATCCAGACCGCCGCCCCCACCACCGCCATCCAGACCGCCGCCCCCACCACCGCCCCGAAGAGCGTCGCCACCAGGTTGACCCCGTTGTTGCTGAGGTATCCCCTAGCCTGGAAGGTCGCCCCCAGGAGGCTGTCGAAGTTCGTCCCGAGAAAGCCGCCGGCGAGGGCTGCGGCGACCCCCCAGGCCCCGGCCATCCCCGCAGCCACCGCCAGCAGGCCTGTGAAGAGGGATCCGCAGATCGAAGCCGCCTGGCCCAGGAGGGTGACTCCGCCGTCGACCCCCGGCTCGACGGTCCGCAAGGTGGTGATCATCCTCGGCTTCGATTCCGCCGTCTCTCCGATCTCGCTTGCCAGGGTGTCCCCGGTGGCGGTGGCGACGGACCCCAGGAAGGCGAAGACGAAGATGTCGGATCCATATATCCCGTAGAGGACCGCCATCGCCAGGGGGACGAGGCTGTTGCTGTAGACGTTCTTGTACCCCCGGACCCCGCCCCGGGACTGGGCGATCCGTAGCTGTCGCTTTTTCGCGTACTTGTACCTGGTGAAGCCGCTTCCCAGGAGGTAGAAGGAGAGGAGGATGAGAAACCAGACGATATCTGCGAAGAAGATCACCAGGAGGCAGACTATAACCATGGAGAGGACCGCCTCGGCGTCGGCGGCCTTCATCCTGTAGGCCCCTATCCCCAGGGCCAGGGCGAAGACGTATATCCCAGCCATGTATTGGATATCGGGAAGAGGATAGTCGAAGCTGAAGAGCCAGATCACCATGCAGGATCCGAAGGGGACGGCGAAGTCCCTCTCCCCCCTCGTCGAGGCGGAGTGGAGGAAGGCGCCGGAGAGACCCCCCAGGGTCGCGAGGAAGATGACCCTCTCGGGATCGGCGCCGATGGCAGGAGGTCCGGTCCAGAGGATGGCAAGAACGCCGACGGCCGCCGTCGTCGTCAGGTATACGAGGCTCCTTCCGAGATCTCTGAAGATCCCGGAGGCTCCGGCTGCGAGGGCCCCGAAGGTGGGGGCGACGAAGGATACCGCCACCAGATAAAGGGGTAGCTCCAGCTCCGTAGATCGCAGGCCGAAGCTGAGGAGGAGGAGGAAGGCGAGGGACGCCGATAGGACCCTCATTTTCCGCTCTGCGAAGAAGAGGGCAAGTAGAGGGACGATGGTGTAGACCCCGGCGTAAGGGAAGAGCAGAACCGTCATCCCCGCGCCCATCCTCGCTGCCGTCTCTCTCTTCACGTGCCGCCTGTTGAACTCAATCGCAAAAATACTTTCTCTACGAAGCCGTCAAGAGAGGCGATATGATCCACCGGGCCCGAGAGTTGCTGCTGGAAAGGGAGATCGGGAGGGGGTCGGCCCCCTCCTCCATAGCCCTGGTCATATCAAGAGAGGCGATGGCTCCCCGCTGGTGGCGGAAGGTCGGCGAGGTCGCAGGCTGGTGCTCGTACCTGGGTATCAGGGAGGCGACGCTCTTTGCCCCGGCCTGCCGGTCCGGGATAGGCGGGACCGTTCCCCCGGGGGATACCTATGACGAAACCGCCAAGGAGGTGGCAGAAGAGCTGATGGATCTTCCCGTCTCGGGGAGGCTCCTCGTCGAAGATGGGGATATCGCCTTCGGGAAGGGCGGCCCCCTGGATCTGGTCATCTCCCTCGACTGCGGCGGAAAGGCGGAGGTGACCCGGGCGATCAGGTCGGTCCTGGAGGACGTCTCAACAGGCCTCATCGAACCCTCCGAGATCGACGAGGGGGCGATCGAGGAACGGCTCCGGCTTAAGCAGCGTCCCGACCTCTTGATAAGGCTGGGGGGGCGAGAGCTGAGCGACTTCATGATCTGGCAGTCTGCCTACTCGGAGCTCTACTTCATCGACCGGGGTTGGAGTAGCATGAAGAAGGTCGATTTTCTAAGGGCGGTCAGGGACTATCAGAGGAGGGAGAGGAGGTTTGGGAGATGATCAGCCTTCCAGGTCCGGGTTGGCAAAGGGGACGAGCCTCAGATGCTCGGGGGGGACGTTCTCGGAGATGACAATATTCTCGCTCACCGTCATCATCTTCACCCCCGCCCTCTGGGCTGCCTCGGCGTCGACCCTGATAACCCGAGGGCTGTTCGTTCTGAAGGTGCCGACGTACCACGCCTTCTCCGGGGTGGTGGATAGATGGACGTATCGCTGGGTCGCGGTCTTCAGCCCCACCTCCAGGATCCTGTCCGCCTCCTCCTCGTTAGCCCCGTAATACAGGGCAGATAGCTCGTTTCTTGGGTAGTCCAGGTTCACGTCCACCGAATGGCCGTACTTCGCCCTGATCCACCCCTCCCTGATCTCGTACCTCTCTTTGGGGTCGGACTGGACGAGGGAGATGATAAGACGCTTGTTGGCCCAGCGGTACCTGGTAGCGATCGCCTCGGAGAGATCGTCCAGGTCGACCCACCCCCTCATATCCATCTCAAGGCCGAGGTCGTCGGGGAAGTGTCTCAGGGCGCCCGCCACCAGCCTCCCGAGCTTCTCGCTCCTCTCATCCTCGAGGATTATCTGGCCGGGGTCCCCGCATTCGCAATATTCCCCCCGGAAATATCCGTGTTCTGGACACCTCTTGATCACGTCTCTCTCCTCCGCCTGGAATAGAAGATCCCCATGTTGATAAATATTCCTGATTCCTTTATTCCTGATTCTTTTGATTCCTGGCTCCTTTGTTCCTGGCTCTTTATCCTTGACCCCTCAATCGAGATATAATTTCGGCCCCGTCGCCCCTCCCGCCTCACCTTGAAGTCAGAGGACGGACCTATCAGAGGGGGACCCGCCGCCCTTTAGCGCCCCGTCTTGACCACCTTGAAGAGACGTATCCACCACCATCTGGATCTGGTGCAAAGGCTGAAATAGAATCTGGACCAAGAGACCTGTCCATGCTGGACTTGGAGAAGATCGAGCGGCTTGTTGGGGGCGGCGCCCTTATCGATCTCGACGACGAAGAGCTCTCTGCTGAGCTGGTGACCTTCTTTCAGAACCTGGAGGTGCAGGACCGCCAGATCTCCGAGACCCTGGAGACCCTCCTCGCGGAGGTCGAAGAGCTCATCGCCCTCTCCGACGATCTGGAGTCTCATAAAGAGGATCCCGGGTGATGTACTATGGAGATGCTGCCAGACGTTCAGGCCTGCCAACCGGAGTACCCCATAAACCTCACCAGAGTTGGCCTCACAGGGGTCAAGAAGCTGGTGAAGGTCCTCCGGGAGGATGAGGACCGCCCGATAGTCCTCATCTCCAACTTCGAGGTCTTCGTCGACCTGCCCTCCGACCGGAAGGGAGCGAACCTCTCTCGAAACTTCGAGGTGATCGACGAAGTCCTGGAGGAGGCGATCAACGAGCCGGTCTACGTCATCGAGGAGCTCTGTGGCGAGATCGCCCGCCGGGTTTTATCCAAACATGAGTACGCCACCAGGGCCGAGGTGAAGATGAAGAGCGAGTTCATCGTCGAGAGGAGCTCTCCCGTCACCAAGACCCCCGGCCAGGAGGTGGTGGACATCTTCGCCGAGGCCGTCGCCAGGGAGGGCCACGTCAGAAAGCTGGTGGGGGCGGAGGTGGTGGGGATGACCGCCTGCCCCTGCGCCCAGGAGATCATGAGAGACCAGGTGATAAGGGAGCTGGCGACCCTGGGGCTCAGCCCTGAGGAAGCCCGCGACTTCGCCGCGAAGCTCCCCGTGGCGACCCACAACCAGCGGGGGCGGGGGATGATCTCGATCCAGGTATGCGACCGACGGTGCGTATCCCTCGGAGAGATCATAAAGATCATCGAGAGGTCGATGAGCTCCCGGGTCTTCGGCCTTTTGAAGCGCCCCGACGAGGCGGTCGTCGTTCAGAGGGCCCACAGCAACCCCAAGTTCGTCGAGGACTGCGTCAGGACGATGGCCCAGAAGGTCGTCGAGGCCTTCACGGATCTGCCCGACGACGCGGTGGTCATCATGAAGCAGATCAACGAGGAGAGCATCCACCAGCACAACGCCTTCGCCGAGAGGTCCGCTACCATGGGGGAGCTGCGGGCAGAGCTGGGGGCGGAGGAGACGGCCGGCTGCTGCGCCTCCTCACCTTCCCCTTCAGCCGCCGCTTCCCCTTCCGCCTCTCCCCCCTCCACCAGCGCCACCACCCCATCATCTCCTTCCACCTCTTCCTCCACCCCCCCATCCTCGACCGACCCTCCTTCGCCCTCCTCACCCTCACCCTCCCCATCCCCCTACTCCAAGATCGACTCAGAGGTGCCGACGAAATGACGGAAAAGAAGATTGAGCTGGTGGGAGGTTGCCTATCCGCCCTCCTCGCCGAGAAGGAGATCATAGCCCGCTACGAGCTCCTCCAGAGGGTCTACGACTGCGTCCGCAGAGCCGACCTCACCTCTGAGGAGAGGGAGGAGCTGCAGGCCATCCTGGGAGGCAAGGACGCGGCTTCGGTGGCGCCGGCGATATTTTATAACGTCCTATCCGGCGAGCCGATATTCATCAAACTCCCCAAGCTCGACAGCGTCATCCAGATCAACGGGGTGATGTTTCACTTCGTCCACACCGGAGGGTACGCCGACCCGGACTTCGCAAAGGCCTATGAAAAGTTCAACTCCTCCCAGGAGGAGCTTCACGACCTGGTGAGGCTGAACCTCGCCGACCTCCTCACCGAGTTCATGGGAAGGGCGGGGTACGCCCTCGCCGACGGCTCCTCGGGGAAGCTCACCTTCAATGGCCCCGCAGATAAGAGCCTCGACTTTAGGATATTCACATCCATCCAGGAGGTGGAGCTGGTGGAGGGGATGGAGGGGTCCGTCGTCATCGTACCCCACGGCGAGAGCCCCGGCCCCTTCATCTCCTTCTTCCAGGAGAAGGGCAAGGAGGCGGAGGAGGGAGAGATCAAGGTCTGGGTCGCCAACATGGAGGAGGGGACGATCGACCCCTTCATCGGCTATCCCAGGGATATGGCCATTTATAAGCAGTTCAAGAACCCCCGGATGGCGATGATGATCAAGACGAACTGGGGGCGGAGGATGGAGTAGCCGCCTCATCCCTTTGGGCTGCGGGCGGCGATCCTGGCAGAGGCCGGGTAAAAGGCGGGGATACAGAGGGTTATGCGCGATAAGGACGGCAGGCCCCTCTACGTCGTCACCCCGCACCCTCTGAGGCATTTCCACGCGGTCCGAGCCCTCGACCTCGGCATACCCCTCAAAGACCTCCAGGCTCAATTGGGGCATACCGACCTGAAGACGACCTCGGTCTATCTCAAGGCCGACATTAACACACCGGAGGAAGAGTTACGAGGGATTGGATATATAGAGATCAACGAGAGAGGGGGGGCCAACGCTAACGCCTCCTTTTTTTATCCTTGCACAAAACTTTTTCATAGAATAGGATGTAAATGTTTAGGAGGAGGTTGACCCGACGAGGCAATCCAGGCGTTCGATGAAGCCATCAGACTGGATCCTGGACACACCATAAATAGCGTTCAGGCTCAAAACTCCCCACCAGAAGCCTATATGCTATCAGCCAAAGTTGTTAGGTTTGTGAAAATTCATGCATAATGTACTCTAGAGGGGAGCGAAATGGTTTCAGGGCTCCACGGCTTGTCGAAGGCTATCGAGATCCTCAGCAGGTGAGAATATGAAGAAAATATTAGTTTCAGTGTTGTTTGTAGCGATGCTAGTCATGCCAGCGGTGTTGGCTGATTCAAGCGGAGTATCGAACGGACCAAGCCTCGCTCAGAATGCATCATCAGGAAATGATGGTACTGATCAACTCACGCTAGACGAAGCACGTGCTATCGCTAAGGAAGCTTACATCTACGGCTATCCACTAGTCGACAACTACCGTATCCAATACGCTTACTTCGTTGATCAGAATAGCACTGAGTACAAAGCCCCATGGAACGTGATCAAAAATATTCCTCGGGTTTACACACCCGAAGACAAAGCAGTCCAGTCGCCCAATTCAGACACGCCCTATTCCATCCTCGGTCTAGACCTGCGGACGGAACCCATAGTTATAACTGTGCCGACGATAGAGGGGAACCGATATTGGTCGTGTCAGTTGATTGACGCTTATACCTTCATCTTCGGCTACCTAGGCACCCGCGCCACTGGCAACGACGGCGGCAGCTTCATGATCGCCGGTCCCGACTGGGAGGGAGGCACACCCCCCGGAATCAAAAATGTGATCAGATCGGAGACCAAATTTTCCTCGGCACCTTTCCGTACGCAGCTCTTCGATCCTAGCGACCTCGATAACGTCAAGAATATCCAAGCGGATTACAAGATCCAGACCCTGTCGCAGTTCCTAAACACAACGCCTCCCACGCCAGCACCAAAAGTTGATTTCATCGAGCCGCTCACGGTCGTGGATCAACAAACATCGCTTGAGTTCTTCAACATCCTGAACTTCGTCCTGCAATTCTGCCCGACGCATCCTTCAGAGGTGGACCACATGGCACGGTTCGCCAAACTGGGTATCGGCGGGAACCAGACATTCGATGCTGATAAACTATCACCAGAACTCAAGCAGGCGATTGAGGTCGGTATGGCCGACGGGCAGAACGAATATGCCGACTTCAAGAGAATAAGCTTTGATACGGGCAAAGTAACCTCGGCTGAATTAGCTGGCTCGCGGGAGTACCTAAAGAACAACTATCTCTACCGCCTGGCTGCCGCTCAGATTGGCATCTATGGCCTCTCGAAGGAAGAGGCCGTATATCCCTCATATACCATCGATTCGAACGGCCAGCTTCTTGATGGTTCGAAGAACAACTATATCCTGCGATTCGAGCCGGGAAAGTTCCCACCAGCCAATGCTTTCTGGTCGCTGACGATGTATGAGCTGCCTTCCAGCCTACTCTATGCAAACCCGCTCGATCGCTACTTGATCAATTCGCCGATGTTGCCAGATCTCAAGCTCGACAACGATGGCGGTTTGACGCTGTACATCCAGCACAAATCCCCGGGTGTTGACGAGGAATCCAACTGGTTGCCCTCGCCAGATGGTCCATTCTGGATGCCGTTGCGGATTTACTGGCCGAAAGAAGCGGCATTGGACGGCTCATGGCAGCAGCCGCCGCTGAACGCAATGCCAATCCAGGATGTAGCGGCAGTAATTGATATTCAAGAGGCTTTAGATCCTCTGCCATCCTGGAACGAGGGATCGGCAAGGAATGCCATCCTCGGCTTTGTGGCAAACGTTACTAACGAGACCCATCCTAACTACGTAGAGCCAGAAGGTCGAATCGCCACCTTCGATAACGACGGCACTTTATGGTGCGAATACCCGCTGCCCCAGTGGATCTTCATGGTAGATCGAGTTTTGGATATGGGACAAGAGCATCCGCAATGGAATCACACAGAACCATATAGTTCCATCCTTTCTGGCGAACGGTCAGAAATTGGCGATTTCAGCTCTGAAGAGATTATTCAGATCTATGTCACGACCAGTTCGAATATGACCCCAGAAGAATACATGGGTCTAGCAAGAGACTGGCTCGACCGATCCATTCACCCACACTTAGGGGTCCCATATACCGAGTGTGCTTACAAGCCCATGTTGGAGTTGTTGAGCTATCTGAGAGCAGAGGGTTTCAAGATCTATATAGTGACGGGAGGCGATGAGGACTTCGTTCGTGCCTTCTCCTATGATGTATATGGGATTCCTCCTGAACAGGTGATCGGTTCGGCCTTTAACTTGCAGTTCATTGAAGATAACGGCAGCACCTATCTCATGAGGCTTCCTGAAATTCTGGTATGGAACGACGGCGAGGAGAAGCCCAAGGAGATTCAGCAGAACGTTGGTATTCGCCCAATCTTCGCCTACGGCAACGAGGATGGAGATATCCCCATGCTTCAATTGGCCACCGGAGGCGATACACAGGGGATCGGTTTACTGAATCACCACGATGATCCGATCCGAGAGTTCGAATATGTTGGTAGTGCCCTTGGAGGAGGACTCTATAAGGGTCTTGAGATGGCTGGAGAATGGGGGTGGCATGTGGTCAGCATGAAAAACGATTGGAGATATATTTTTTAGATACTAAACAAATATGAACTATGAAATTGATAGGGAAGTGACGACCACTCACTTGGCAAGAAAGATGAGGTAGACGAATCTTACGCCTGGGAAGAAGAACTTGGATAAGGGATGAAGGGCGCATATCACCAGGTGCGGGGGCTGAGTTCCCCCGCACCAAAGGCTACCGGGTATCTGCACCGGACGGCTTCAGACCTTTCGCGTTTCACCCCAGCATCTTCTCTATCCTATCCAGCGCCTCGGTGAGCCTCGCCTTGGAGGCGGCGTAGGAGATCCGCACATGATCGACACCGCCGGGGCCGAAGGCGGAGCCGGGGGTCGCCGCCACCATCGCCTCGGAGAGGATCCTCTCGGTGAACTCGTCTCCGCCGCCGAAATCCGAGACGTCCGGAAATACGTAGAAGGCCCCCCCGGGGACGGAGCAGCGGATCCCGATCTTTCTCAATCCCGATACGAGCAGGTCCCTCCTCTCATGAAACTCCGCCACCATGGCATCGATGCTCTCCTGGGGGCCCTTCAGCGCCTCGACCCCCGCCCACTGGACGAAGGTGGTGGCGTGGGAGACGGAGTGGGAGAGGATCCTGTTCACCCACATCATCACCTCCTGGGGTCCGGCCAGATAGCCGAGCCGCCAGCCGGTCATGGCGTAGCATTTGGAGAAGCCGTTGACGGTGACCGTCCTCTCCTCCATCCCCGGAAATGACCCGATGCTTATGTGGTCGGTGCCGTAGATTATCTTCTCGTAGATCTCGTCGGATAAGACCATCAGGTTGTGGTCGACGGCCAGGTCTCTGATCTCCTCCAGGATCTTCCGGTCGAAGACCGCGCCCGTGGGGTTAGAGGGGGAGTTTACCAGGATCATCTTCGTCTTAGGCGTTAAAGAGCCGGCGAGGTCCACGGGCTTGAAATCCCCGTCCACCTCCCCCCACCTGACCCTCGCGCCAGCGAAGCTGATGCACGGCTCGTAGCTGACCCAGGAGGGGCCGATGAGGAGGCACTCGTCCCCCTCCTCCAGGAGCGCCTGGATGGCGGCGAAGATCGCCATCTTCGCCCCCGGGACGACGGAGACGAGGTCGGCGGATACCTCGATCCCGTTCTCGGCATAAAGCTTCTCGGCGATCGCCGCCCGCAGCTCCGGGATGCCGCTGGTGGGGAGGTAGCGGGTGTCGCCTCTCTGGAGGGACTTGATGGCGGCGTCGCAGATGTTCTTGGGGGTGTCGAAGTCTGGCTCGCCCACCCCCAGGTCGATGACGTCGAGGCCGGCGGCGTTGAGCTTCTTTGCCATCGCCGAGATCTTCATCGTCGTCGACTCGGAGATGGAGGCCAATCTCTCGGATACCACCCCTAAACCCCCTCCAGCCGTCTGACCATTTTGACGGCGGCCTCTACGGCCCGCTTGGAGTAGTCTATCCGGCGATGGGCATCCGGCCTCGACATCTTCGGGCCGGATATCCCCAGGGTGACGGGCTTATCGAACTCCAGGGCCAGGTCCATGATCTTCCGGGAGGCCTGCTGGGCGACGATCTCGTCGTGGCCCGTCTCCCCCTGGATGACGCAGCCGATCGTCACCACGGCGTCGATCTCGGCACTCTCCGCCAGCCTCTTTACGGCGAGGGGCATATCATAGACGCCGGGGACCATGATCGTTCTCGCGACCTCTGCACCCAGAAATTCTGCATGTTCTCGCCCGAGGATCTCCATCTGATGGGTTATATCCCGGTTGAACTCAGCGACCACAAAACCAAGTTTTATCATAAATCCAACACCGCCGAAGATGGCACACAGCTTCTTAGGCTCGGGGCATTTTGGAGTAATAAAACCATCGATCGGGGTCTTCGGTCCATCGGGGACCAAACGCGTCCCGACGGTCAAAACCCATTTATCCCTGGCCGCTCAACCCGGGGTGGTGGATGCCTTATGAGTTGGGTCTATCTGGACGGGAGGTTTATTCCCGCAAAAGAGGCGGCGGTCTCGGTTTACGATCACGGGCTCCTCTATGGAGATGGGGTCTTTGAGGGGATAAGGGCCTACAACGGCAGGGTCTTCAGGCTGGAGGAGCACGTTTCCAGGCTCTACGACTCCGCGAGGGCTATCATGCTCGATATACCCATGAGCCAGAAGGAGATGTCGGACGCGATCCTGGAGACCCTGCGAAAGAACGGCCTCACCGACGCCTACATCCGGCCCCTGGTGACGAGGGGCGTAGGCGACCTGGGGCTCGACCCGAGGAAATGCCCAAAGCCGACGGTGATGATCATCTGCCAGAGGTGGGACGCCATGTACGGAGACCTCTATGACGTCGGCCTCACCGCCGTCACCGTCACCGTCAGGAGAAACTCTCCGGCCGCCCTCCCGCCGAACATCAAGTCCCTGAACTACTTGAACAACATCCTGGCGAAGATCGAGGCGAACGTCAAGGGAGGAAACGAGGCTATATTCCTCGACGACGCCGGAAACGTCTCGGAGGGGAGCGGCGACAACATCTTCGTCATAAAAGACGGTAAGATCTTCACCCCCTTCACCATGAACAACCTCAAAGGCATCACCAGGATGGCGGTCATCGAGATCGCAGGGGCCAGGGGGTATGAGGTGGGGGAGGCGAACCTCGGCCTCTTCGACCTCTACACCGCCGACGAGATCTTCGTCACCGGGACGGCGGCGGAGGTCGCCCCCGTCACCAGGATCGACGGGAGGGTCATCAGCGGCGGTAGGCCCGGCCCGATAACGATCGACATCATGGCCGGTTTCAAGGAGATGACTATGACGACGGGGACCCCCATCTGAACCTCCCCCCCTGTAAGCCCAGAAGGGCATCGCCTCCCTGCAGATCTCCGGGCTTGGGCCTAGCAGGGGACGACCTTGACGGAGACGGTCCTCCTGCGGGGGCCGTCGAGCTCGACGAAGAGGACCCGCTGCCAGGTCCCCAGGGCCAGGCGGCCGTCCTCGACGGGGATCGCCTGGCTATTTCCCAGGAGGGCGGCCTGGAGGTGGGCATGGGCGTTCTCGTCGAGGCGGTCGTGGAGGTAGCCGTCCCCCGGCGGGGCGAGGGACGATAGCTTTCCGAGGAGGTCGGCGACGAGGCCGCCTTCCCCCTCGTTGATGACGATGGCGGTGGTGGTGTGGCGGGAATAGACGAGGCATATCCCCTCATCGACCCCCCTCTCCCTGACGGCGTCTTCCACCTGGCGGGTTATGTCCACCACCTCCGCTCTCTTCTCTGTATCTATCTCGATCATCGGATCACCAGAACCTTTGGCGGACGGTCTATATCCGCAGAAGGGATTTAAGCTGAGCGGCCCCGGCCTGATCGGTCGGATTAGCCGTCTTCAGCTCAAAGATCCCGGATCCAAATGATCCCAGATCTAAATATATCCCTCATGGCGGCGGAGGCTCGGTCTAGGTCCGAAATCCCTTTAGGTGGAGACGACGGATAACTTCTGGCAACATCTGAGGTCCTGGCCTGAACTGGCGGGGGTTATGGTGGCGGAGAAGACGATCCTGGTTTTTGGGGGTTACGGCGGCGCGGGGTCCGCCATATCGAGGGCGGTCCTGGAATATACCGACGCCGACCTGATCGTCGCCGGAAGGCGCGAGGAAGAGGCAAGGGCACTGGCCGAGGGGCTCAACGCCAAATTCCCAGGAGGCCGGGCGGCCTGGGCCCACGCCGACGCCTCCGACCCCGCCACCTTGAGGGAGCCCTTCGGGAGGGCGGACCTGGTGATCGATGCGGCGACGACGGTCCCCTTCGTCGAGGAGACGGCGCGGGCCGCCCTGGAGGCTCGGGCCGACTACATGGATATCCACTACCCCCAGGAGGTGGTCCCCGTCCTCGCTGCCATCGCTTCGGAGGCGGAGGCGGCTGGGGTCACCCTGGTCACCCAGGCGGGCTTCCTCCCCGGCCTTCCCTCCGTCCTCGTCCGGTGGGCTGGGGCGCAATTCTCGGATTACAGGAGGGCGAGGGTATCCGTCGCCATGAGGAGTGACTTCGACCCCGGCGGAGCCGTGGACGAGTTTGTCGGGACCCTCGCCGACCTCTCCGCCGAGGTCTTCAGTGATGGCAGGTGGAAGCGGGCGGGGCGGGTCGACGTCAGGAAGGTCGACTTCGGGCCGCCCCTGGGGAAGACGACCACTTACCCTACCACCCTGGCGGAGATGAGGGGCCTGCCGGAGGAGCTGGGGGTCGAGGAGCTCTCGATCTGCATAGCCGGGCTGAACTGGTTCGTCGATTATGTCGTCACCCCCCTCGCCTTCGCCCTGGGCAGGGTGAAGAGGGGGCTTGGAAGAGACCTCCTTGCTAGGATGATGGTCTTCGGGTCGAAGCGGTTCAAAGAGCCGGGGGAGGCGGTCGCCGCCGTCCTGGAGGCGGAGGGGGTGAAGGAGGGCGAGAGGATCGCCGTCAGGTTGAGGGCGTCCCACGACGACGTCTACGAGTTCACGGCGATGCCCGTCGCCGCCTTCCTCCGCCAGTACCTTGACGGCAGCATCAAAAGGCCGGGGCTCTCCTTCATGGGCAGGGTCGTCGAGCCCGTTAGGTTCCTGAAGGATCTGGAGGAGATGGGGGCCGAGGTCGAGGTGGAGGTCAGAGGGGTTTGAAGCTCTGATCGAATTTATAGAGAGGACGATAATTAAAGGACCCGACGTGACGGTAAGAAGGGAGACGACGTGCTGATTTGAAAGGAGGCGACGTGACGAAATGAAAGGAGATGACGAGTTCATGAGAGCCGCCCTCGAGGAGGCGAGGGCGGGTCTCGCCGAGGGGGGCGTCCCCATCGGGGCGGTTCTGGTGGAGGAGGGAAGGATCATAGGGAGGGGGAGGAACCGGCGGGTCCAGGAGGAAGACCAGCTTCTCCACGCCGAGATCGACTGCCTCCGCCGCTCGAGGCTCACCGGCGGCTACATCGGCACCACCCTCTACTCGACGATGATGCCCTGCTACCTCTGCGCCGGGGCCGCCGTCCAGTTCGGGATAAAGCGGGTCGTGGCGGGGGAGGCAGAGAGCGCCCCCGAGGCGAGGGGGTTTCTGGAGTCCTGCGGCATCGAGGTCGTCGATTTGAACCTCGACGAGCCCAAGGAGCTCCTGGCCGAGTTCATCAGAAGATATCCCGGCCTCTGGGACGAGTTCCTCGCAGAGTGCAGCCCTGATATTTTCTGATGGAATGGTAGGGTGAGAAGATGTTGATCAGGGACCTGAAGGAGGGGCGAAGGTTCGCAGCAAGAGACGGGACCGATATCTGCGAGCTTCTCCACCCGGACCGGGAGGAGGGGATATCCATGGGCTACAGCCTCGCCCACGCTGTCCTCGGCCCCGGCGAGGCCTCCGCCCCCCACCGGCTTAAGAGCTCCTCGGAGGTTTACTTCATCCTGGAAGGGCGGGGGATCGTGCATATCGGAGGCGAATCCGCCGAGGTGGCGGCAGCCCAGGCGGTTTACATCCCGCCGGGTTCGATCCAGCATATCGAGAACATCGGCAAAGGTCCTCTCGTATTCCTCTGCCTCGTCTCCCCTCCGTGGAGGGAGGAGGACGAGGAGCCGATCTGAGAAGGGAGGCGGAGACGGGAAAAGAGGGCCCGATCTCCGGAGAGGGCGGCAGGCCCCCCGGCTCATTGGACCGATCCGTCCATCTCCATGATCCCGAAGACGTTACCCTCCGGGTCCCGGCAGCGGGCGAAGCGGCCGACCCCCGGCACCGTCATGATCTCAGAGAGGACCTCGCCCCCCTCCGCGGCGACCTTCGCCATCGAATCCTCCAGATTGGGGACCTCCACGGTGTTCGTCGTCCCTTCGCCCGGGCTCTCCCGGGGCTTGAGGGCGCCGTCTATCCCGGGCCCCTCGCCGGTGTAGGCGAGCCAGTAGTCGAAGGGCTCCCAGCGCTCCAGCCTCCAGCCGAAGACCCCGGCGTAGAACCTCACGGCCCGCTCCGGATCGTCGACGGGTATCTCGAAGTGGATCACTCGCGGCATGACAGGTACGATGATTTTAGACTCTGATATAGGTGGCGATCCGGAGGTGGCGATCCATAGGTTCAGCCCCGACCCTCAGAGCCCAGCCCCTTAAAGCCCTGCTTCTGGAAGGACCGCCCCACTAAGGCCTGCCCTCATGGGCCCGCGAGCCTCTTTCTTATCGACCGCCCTGCCAGGGCGCCGGTCGAGAAGGCGGCCTGGAGGTTGTAGCCGCCGGAGTCGCCGTCGACGTCCAGGACCTCCCCGGCGAAGTAGAGGCCGGAGACGAGCCTCGACTCCATCAACTTCGGGTCGATCTCCCTCAAATCGACGCCGCCCCTGGTCGCCATCGCCGAGTCGAAGCCCCCGACCGCCTCGACGACGAAGGGAAATCCGGCGAGCCGGTCGGCGAGGCGGGTCCTCATCCATCTGCTCATCGAGGAGCATTTATGGTCTTGGGGGATCTGCAGAACCTCCATGACCCTGGCCGCGAGCCTTGCGGGGATCTCCAGCTCAGCCAGGACCGACCTCAGGTTTCGCGGACCGTCCTTCTGCGACCTTTCGAGGAGCCAGTCATCTATCTCCTCCCTTCTCCTCTCCCCCGCAAACGATACCCGAAGCATGTCCCCCGCCCTTATGTATCGGGAGAGGTCGAGGATCCCCGGTCCCGAGAGGCCGTCGTGGGTGAAGAGGACGTCCCCCGCCCCCTCCTTCACCTTTTTGCCCCGAAATATCGAGACCCTCGCCCCGGGGATGGAGATCCCGGCGAGGTCGGCGAAGGGATAATCCCTGATCCTGACGGGGGCGAGGGCGGGGCCGACCTCGGCGATGGCATGGCCGAGGGCCCCGGCGAAGGAGTAGCCGTCGCCGGAGGAGCCGGTGGCGGGGTACGACCGGCCCCCGGTGGCGATGACGAGCGTGCGTGACTGATAGGCCTCATCCCCGCAGGCGACGAGAAACTCGTCCCCCGACTTAACTATAGACGTGACGGCCTTGCCGCAGGCGATCTCGACCCCTCGAGCCTCGCCCTCCGCCAGGAGGACGGCCAGGACGTCCCGGGACCTCTGGGTCTCGGGGAAGACCTTCCCGATCTCCATGGTGATCATGGATAGGCCCCTTTCCTCAAAGAAGGCGACGAGGTCGCGGTTGGTGAAGCCGAGGAGGGCCGGGCGGAGGAAGCGCCCCGCTCCGCCGTAGCGGTCGAGGAAGGCTCTCGCGTCGCCGTCGTGGGTTATGTTGCAGCGGCCCGAGCCGGAGATGAGGAGCTTTCGGCCGGGGGTCCTTTTCTTCTCGAGGACGAGGACCTTTCCGCCCCCGCCGGAGGCCTGGGCGGCGCAGAAGAGGCCGGCGGGGCCGGCGCCGATGACGATGAGATCCCAGGGTTCGCACTGGTTTCTATCCCATAGCATATCAACTACCACGCGAAAAGATGCAAGGCGATGTTGAATAATCTATTCATCATGAACATTCGAAAAATTTAAGAAAACAGGAAACTGCCTAACCTATTATTTTATCTGGACTTAAATGGTCTCGCACGCAGATCAATTCCGAAACCTTAATTTATTTAAAATTAATATAACTTGAACGATGTGGTGAACTTGGAGGGTTCCGTCCGAAATCTTCATCAATAAGAAAAATTATCTTTCAGATAGGATGATTTATATGACGATAACAAAAAAGAATTTGGTTTTCGTTTTTGCGCTGTTAATAGTAGGGTTAATGGTGCTTGCTTCAGCACAAGAAGATCAGGCGCAAAAGATGGCTTTTGATATAACTGGATCCTTTGAGGGTGGAAAGCCGAATTCTCTTCAAACTTATGACGCAGGCATCATAAGCTATGGCATGCATCAAGCGACATTAGCATCAGGCTCACTTTATAATGTTCTCGAACGATATACAGAACTATCAAAAACATCTAATTCGGAGGGGATTACGAAATATCTCTTGCGTGTGCAGTCAAGAGATATCACACTGAGAAATGACGTGGAGTTTCTCAACCTTCTCAGGGATGCCGCAAGTGAGAGTGCTATGGTACAAGCTCAGAACGAAATATTCTCAAAGGATTACTATGAACCTGCAAAAAATAAGGCAGCTACCGATGGTGTGACCTCCCCGTTGGGAATTGCGATTTACTATGATACAAATATCCAAGGTGGGCTAGAATACATTAGAAGGGCTACAAACGAAAATTTTATTCAGTCCACTCCAACAGAGCAAGAATGGTTATCCACTTTCCTTGATGAGCGGAGGAATTATCTATTGGCTGTGGCTGACAATAAAAGAAAGAAAGGGCTTGAAACTGATGCTAAATATTTAGAAAACTCTGCTTCATCGAAAGGACGTCTAGGAGTATTGGAAAATTTAGTCGATGCAGGTAATCTCAACCTTGACAAGGGTGACAGCAATCAGCAGATCAGCCTGGGAATATTTGGAAAAATATATACCATCGACTCAGAATTCAGGGCTAATAATTATGGAAGAGAACAATATAAAGAAGAGGATACTAAGATAGAGGAGCCACCACAGTCTACTAAAGAATCTGTTGCTAAAAGCCCGACATCTTATAAGTCAACCATACCAATACCCTCTGGGCCGGCAGCAGATGCACTTAAGGCCCAGGGCAAATATGAGGAATATCTGCAAAATGCTCTTCAGGAAGCAGAAGAGCGTATCGCGAAAGACCCTCACGATGAAGATGCCTGGAGAGCCAAATCTCTTGCGCTCTATTACCTAAATCGCGGTGCAGAGTCCGAGACAGCCCTCGCAAAGGCAAATGAACTTTCTCATGGGTATGTATCAGAAGATAATCGAATTACCCCTGATCCCAAAGCAGCTATGATAGACGTCACTGATATCTCTCAAGACATGCAGCAAGTAAAGTTCCCACTAGCCATTTCAGAAGGCTTAAAGCCGATTACTCAAGCGATACAACCAACAAATTATATAGAAGAATCTAACATCAGGGAAAGCTCATCTGTTCCAACGCTGTATCCAACAACGAGTCCACCACCCGATGAGTCTATTATTGGAGAAAGTTCATCTATTCCCACTCTGTACCCGACAACAAGTCCTCCGCCCTATGAATCAGAGACTTGGGAAGGCTCAGGCATTCCTACGCTATATCCAACAACGAGTCCGCCGCCTGACGAATCAAATCGCAAAGATGGAAAGCCATTTGGAGCTGGTGATACGAGTTTCGGCGCCACTAGTTCTTCAAGCGATGTGGAGTCGTCTGGCTTTGGAACCAGTTCAGATGAAAGCGATCTTGGCGGAATTAATTTCACTTCGATCAGATTAAATTACGTATCCGTTAGCCCAGATGACTCTGGAGGGGTGAATTTTGATCTGGGACTAAAAGCCAAAAAAGCCGAGGGAACAAGTCCCGGAATTGATGTCATTAACTCCACATTGATCGGCGCGACCGCTTTCATGACAGGTCTGGCAGTTCCCAGCGATAAATTTTGGGTCAATTTAAATCCTTGGGAGCCGGACCGAATCATCGATGAACAACTTAGTAGATCCGATGTAGGACGAATTATGCTCGAGGCAGATCTCCAGATGAAGAAAGACACATGCAATTATGAAAACCCATGCACAAATGAAGCTGGAATGACCTTAAGTAACCTTCTGGATGAAAAGCGCAATATTTTAGTTCGACAATGTATGAATAAGTTTCCCGGAGAGATAGATGATGTGAATAACGTCGTGTTCCGTGCAGGCACACGGTACTGGATTGTTCCTGATAGTGTCTACGCTTATTCAAATGGTACTCAAATCTATATAATTAATGCAACTCTGGCAATCCAGTCCGAACCGGTTCCAGATCGCACGTCTTTTAGGGTGGATAATCAGGATGTTAAGAAACTTTCTAAGGGGTGTCTCGAAGAGCTTAATAAATCTTCCAAAGAATATGGGGAATATTATGAGGAAATGAGCGAGCAAATAATCCTGCCATTTGTGGTAGCGGATGTAAATCATGGCGAAAAATACGAGGATCTTCGAGAAGTATTTGTTGCCCTCGCCTTGGCCCAGTGGTACAAATCTAACATAAATTCACATAAGGATATTTTCCGAGATAGTTTGGACTCTTCAGATTCGCCATTAAACGCGATTCGGCCGTGGAACCCCAACGAAATATGGGAAAACTATGTCTATTCGTATGAAAATGGCGAATATGAATGCTACATGAATACGACAACTAAAACGGCCGAAGGAGCCGAAGCCGTAAACATTTTCATCAAGTCATCGGGTGGGGTTGCATTTCACAACATAAATGACAAGCTTGTAGTCTTAGAGAGCACCCCGCCTGAGATCCAGGAAACGATATCCCAGGCTATTACTGATGGATTCATCGACAAAGGGACGGACGTGTTCTTCGGGATTAGGATGCATGGAGAAATGGGACGTGAAAAAGCAACTCCTGGCTCAGATTCACTTAAAAACGTTGATAGACGAGACCCCAGTCTCGCTATAACCTGGATTAATAAAGGTAATAAGCTCAATGATCAGGGCAAGTACGATGATGCCATCGAAGCATACGAAGAGGCGATCAGGCTAGATCCCAGTTCCTCAGTAGCCAGGAGCAATCTCGCTATAACCTGGAATAATAAGGGAAATAAGCTCAATGATCAGGGCAAGTACGATGATGCCATCGAAGCATACGAAGAAGCGATCAGGCTAGATCCTGAGAATAGAGTTGCTTGGCACAACAAAGGCAATGCTCTAAGTTCGCAGGGAAAGTATTCTGAAGCGATACAGGCTTACGATGAAGCTATTAGGCTCGATCCTGAGAATCCTTGGGCCTGGTATGCCAAAGGAGTCACTTTAGGTGAGCAAGGAATACATAACGAAGCCCTCTTATGCTTTGAAGAGGCAATCAGACTCGATGCAGATTTTGCGTCGGCTTGGAATAATAAGGGCGTCGCTCTCGAATCCCTTGGCAGGTCCCTTGAGGCTGATGCAGCTTACTTTAGAGCTCGGGAGCTGAGCTAATCCGAAGCCGATGAACCATTTGCTGCTAATTGGTGGAGTGGATCATCATGGTTCTACTTGATGATGTTCACCGCTCACGTTGGGATTAATGAAGTATCTTGGCAATGTTACCCTCGGAGTTAACCTTGATCAGCCACGCGTCCATATCCCCAGCACCAAAGGAAGAAGTTTCACCTGCGAGGATATATCCACCATCAAATGTATGATGCACCGAATAAAGCATATCCCAACTCACCCCACCAAATGTCTTACTCCAAAGCTCTTGGCCTTGAGAATCAGTTTTAATTAGCAGCGTATCCCCGCCCCCGGCATAAAAAGAATTTTTTTGATTAAGTGAGATGGCCCCGTTAGAAGCTCCGACCTGGGTTTCGGGTTCAATCTCTGCTGCAAAAGCCGAGATTATATAGCCACCTTCTAAAGTGGGTTGGACCATGTTGGTCCATACGATGCCTGTTCCGCCAAATGTCTTGTCCCAGAGCTTGATACCTCTGGCGTCAGTCCTGATCAGCCAGGCGTCTGTGTTCACGGCACTGTAGGATTTAGTAGCACCTCCCAATATGTAACCGCCATCCTGAGTGGGCTGAACTGAAACGGCCCAATCGTTTTCCGCTCCGCCGAAGGTCTTGTTCCATACTTCTTGCCCTTCTGGATCGGTCTTTATCAACCAGGCATCAAAGTCCCCTGCACCGTAAGTATTTGTTCGGCCTGCCAGGATGTAACCACTGTCGCTGGTCTGCTGGACAGAATGAGCTACATCAGTATTTGTTCCGCCGAAAGTCCTACTCCAGACCTCTCGACCTTGCGAATCGGTCTTAATAAGCCATGCATCGAAGGCCCCTTTTCCAAAGGATGCTGTCCAGCCTGCCAAGATGTAACCACCATCATCAGTATGCTGGACCGAAAGAGCTTCATCAGTGTTCGCTCCACCAAATATTCTGTTCCAAACCTCCTGTCCCTGCGAATCTGTCTTGATCAACCAGGTATCTGTGTTCTCGGCTCTAAAGGATCTAGTTGAACCTACCATGATGTAGCCGCCGTCCGATGTCGGCAGGGCTGATCTGCCCCAATCATCATATACCCCCCCGAAGGTTTTGTTCCATAGCTCATTACCTTGAGCATCAGTCTTAATTAGCCATGCGTCTCTGTTCCCGCTACCATAGGACTGAGTAGTACCGGCCAGGATGTAACCTCCGTCAGATGTGGGGTAAGCGGAATTTATAGAATCGCTGTCATCTCCTCCAAAAGTCCTGTTGAATTCCATGAAGGAAATCTCTCTGATCGTTGGGCTGCTTAACAGGCTTATGTCGAAGCTGATTAGCATCCTGTCGTCCAGCCCGTTAGGTCCAGCGTGCTTTCCATCCCTCACATGAGCCTCGATTCGGTATGAGCCCGAATCTTTAGCCTCCCATGTCCAAGTCTTCTCCGTCGTCCAGTCGGTCATTGGTTCGTCGTCTAGGAAGAACCTATAGAGCACCTGATCGCCATCGGGATCTCCGGTTTCCACAGTCCATGTAATAATCGAGCCTGATTCCTGCGGGCTTGCCTTATCTGAATCCAGGGAGAAGATGATGGGAGGTCGATTAGGGACGGTAGGGCTTGCAGGCGGAATGTAGGTGCTGGAGGTGATCCCTTGGACGCAATCTGGAGCGTTTACGGAGACAGCGACGGTCCTGCCGCCTGTGGTCGTCGTAGCGGGTGATGAGTACTCGATCACGTACGTCCCAGTTATAATATCCTCCAACTGATCCAGAATCACTGAGAAGTCGGCAGAGTATATGTCGATCCACAGACCGCCCGAGCTCTGAGCAAGCTCTCTCATGTCGGCATACAACGGCAGGTAAGATCGCGGTATGTTCGAAGGGATCGTTCCAGAGCGAAAATCGGGAGATACGGCTACAAGCATGACGCCAGCGTCGAGCAAGTCCTGCTGGACGTCATCCTGATGATACGTTGAATTGGACCAGCCATCGCCCCGCTGCATCGAGGGCTCATCCGTGATGACGATTATGATCTTCTGGGCATCAGGCCTGAATCCAAAGGATAGCGCCTTGGCAACCCCCCCGAGGGAGTCTTCAGGACGCTGGTAGAAACCGCCGTATGCTCGAAGCTGATTTACCTCTCGCTTGAAAACCTCGGGATCGTCGGTCGATTCGATTTTGGGCAATACTTCTTCCTTGAAGGTAACGAGGGAATACCTGGCGTCGATGTTGCTTGCTTTGATTTTATTGGTGAGGTCATCGACGTTGGATTTCATCGCCCTGATCTCGTCGGCCATGGTGTCAGTTTCATCGAAGACCACGGCTAGGTCGAGTTTCTGGCCGGAGGCTCTCCCTGTGAAATAGAAGCTATCTATCGCGACCCTGGTGCCGTCTTCCTCAACTGTGAAGTCGTCTTGGACGAGGTTGCCCGTCGCGGCGCATAGCTCGTCGATGAAGATGTTGACCTTGATCTTGGGATAGGCTGTTGGATCGATTCCAACGATTTTAATAATACTATTTTCAAAGAGTAAATTATCTGTATCTGGATTAAGTTCTGCTTGCATGATCCCGATTCCAAATATATTCGCAACTAATAAAACAAATAAAAGATATATTGAACTCTTAGCCATACTATTTACCATTTGTCTCCCTCATCCTCAATTTAAACCATCTTACCAAGATCCTTCAATAATTAAAAACATTCCTCCCGTCGAGTATCTGAGAAGCGCAAAAAAATTAACCGGCTGGACTGGGGAGCCGGACGGTGCTCCCTTCAACCATGTCTCAATCAACCTTATCACTCGTTTTTATCCAGCAAGATAAATTGGGCTGCTCTTGCCAGCCGATCATGTCACCCTCCACAGACGGATGGTTCCATCAAAGCTTCCCGAAGCAAGAGTACGACCATCGGGGCTAAAAGCAATGCCATACACAGAAGAGTGGTTGAAAACCCGGATCTCTTGGCCGCTGGAAACGTCCCACAGCCTCACCTTGTCGTAATCGCTTCCCGAAGCAAGAGAACGACCGTCGGGGCTGAACACAATACTTTCGATGCCATTAGAGTGGCCTTTAAGAGTTCGGATCTCTTGGCCGCTAGCAACATCCCAAAGCTTTACCGTCTTGTCCAAGCTTCCCGAAGCAAGTGTACGACCGTCGGGGCTAATTGCTACGCTAGACACCCAAGAAGAGTGGCCTTCAAGAGTCCGGATCTCTTGGCCGGTAGCGACATCCCATAGCTTCACCATCCGGTCGACACTTCCCGAAGCCAGGGTACGACCGTCGGGACTGAAGGCAACGCTATGCACCTCATTAAGGTTGCCGTTCATAGTCTGGGTTTTTTGACCGCTAGCAACGTCCCACAGCGTCAACGTGCCGTCCAGGTTTCCTCCTGAAGCCAGGGTAAAACCGTCGGGGCTAAACGCGACGCTAAACACCGAAGAAGAGACTTGCATTGTCCGGATCATTTGGCCGGTAGTTACGTCCCACAGTTTCACCGTGGAGTCTCTACTTCCTGAAGCCAGAGTACGACCGTCGGGGCTAAATGCGACACTTCTAACATCGTTAGAGTGGCCTTTCAGACTCATGATCTCAGTACCACTGGAAACGTCCCAAAGCTTAACCATGTGGTTATCGCTTCCCGAAGCCAGGATAAGGCCGTCGGGGCTGAAGGCAACGCTAAAAACCGAAGACGGGCTTCCCATCGTCTGGATCTCTGCACCAGTTGCAGCATTCCAAAGCTTCACGGTGCGGTCAAGGCTTCCCGAAGCCACAGTATGGCCGTCGGGGCTGAAGGCAACACTCTCAACTATAGAAGAGTGACCTTTCAGACTCATGATCTCTATACCACTGGGAACGTCCCAAAGCTTAACCATATGGTCCAAGCTTCCTGAAGCCAGGGTACGACCATCGGGGCTGAAGGCGACGCTAAACACCCACGAAGAGACTTCCATTGTCCGGATCATTTGGCCGGTAGTTACGTCCCACAGCTTCACCGTGGAGTCATAACCTCCTGAAGCCAGGGTACGACCGTTGGGGCTGAAAACAACACTGCTAACATCATTAGAATGACCTTCAAGTGTCAGGATCTCTTGGCCGGTAGCTACGTCCCACAGCTTCACCGTGGAGTCAGAACTCCCTGAAGCCAGTGTACGACCATCGGGACTGAATACAACACTCTCAACATCATCAGAGTGGCTCGCCAGAGTACGGATTTCTTGACCGCTGGCAACGTCCCACAGCTTCACCGTGGAGTCATAACCTCCTGAAGCCAGGGTACGACCGTCGGGGCTGAATCCGACACTCTTAATACCATCAGAATGACCTTCCAGAGTACGGATTTCTTGGCCGCTGGCAACGTCCCAGAGCTTTACAGCGTTGTCCAAACCTCCCGAAGCTAGGGTTAGGCCGTCGGGGCTGAACATAACACTAGTTACACCACTACGGTGGCCTTCCAGAGTACGGATTTCTTGGCCACTGGCAACATCCCAGAGCTTTACCGCGTCGTCCAAACCTCCCGAAGCTAGGGTACGACCGTCAGGGGTGAAGTCAACGCTCATTATCATATCGGATGGAATTCCCAGCTCTCTTGTCAGGGGATTTGCTTCCTGGATTCCCTCCAATCTTTCAAATAGCACAGTCTCAATAATTTCAAATTTTTCTGACCTTAGGTCATCCATGACTTTGGGTCCAGCGTGCTTTCCATCCCTCACATGCGTCTCGATACGGTACGAACCTGCTTCTTCCGGCGCAGTCCAAGTCCAAGTCTTATTAGTTGTCCAATCGGTCATAGGCTCGTCGTCCAGCAAGAACCTGTACAGCACCATATCGCCGTCGGGATCTTCTGCCTCGACAGTCCATGTGATTACCGATCCAGCCTCCTGGGGACCCGTCTTATCAGCCATGAAAGTGGTTATAGTCGGAGGGCTATTAGGACGGCTTATCTCGAAGTTTGCTGATCTGCGGTCGTCCAGCCCGTTAGGTCCAGCGTGCTTTCCATCCCTCACATGAGCCTCGATTCGGTATGAGCCCGAATCTTTAGCCTCCCATGTCCAAGTCTTCTCCGTCGTCCAGTCAGTCATTGGCTCGTCGTTTAGGAAGAACCTATAAAGCTCCTGATCGCCATCGGGATCTCCGGTTTCCACAGTCCATGTAATAATCGAGCCTAATTCCTGCGGGCTTGCCTTATCTGAATCCAGGGAGAAGATGATGGGAGGTCGATTAGGGACGGTAGGGCTTGCAGGTGCCATGTAGGTACTGGATGCATCGCCTTCAACGCAATCTGGAGCGTTTACAGATACCGAGACCGTCCTGCTACCTATGGTCGTTGTGGCAGGCGATGTGTACTCGATCACGTACGTCCCGGTTATAATATCCTCCAACTGATCCAGGATGACTGAGAAGTCGGCAGAGTATATGTTGATCCATAAACCGCCCGAGTTCTGAGCAAGCTCCCTCATATCCGCATACAACGGCAGATCCGATCGCGGTATGTTCGACGGGATGCTCCTGGAGCGGAAATCCGGAGATACAGCCACCAGCATGACGCCGGCGTCGAGCAATTCCTGCTGGACGTCATCCTGATGATACGTTGAATTGGACCAGCCATCGCCCCGCTGCATCGAGGGCTCATCCGTGATGACGATGATGATCTTCTGGGCATCAGGCCTGAATCCAAAGGATAGCGCTTTGGCTACTCCTCCGAGGGAGTCTTCTGGACGCTTGTAGAAACCGCCGTATGCGCGAAGCTGATTCACCTCTCGCTTGAAGACCTCGGGATCGGCGGTCCATTCGATCTTGGGCATTACTTCATTTTCGAAGGAAACGAGGGAATACCTGGCGTCGATATCGCTTGCCTTGATTTTATTGGTCAGGTCATCGACGTTGGATTTCATCGCCCTGATCTCGTCGGCCATGGTGTCGGTTTCATCGAAGACCACGGCGAGGTCGAGCTTCTGGCCGGAGGCTCTGCCGGTGAAGTAGAAGTTGTCTATCGCGACCCTGGTGCCGTCCTCTTCAACTGTGAAGTCGTCTTTGACGAGGTCGCCCGTCGCGGCGCATAGCTCATCGACGAAGATGTTGACCTTGATCTTGGGATAAGCCGTTGGATCTATTCCGAGGATATTTATTATATTATCTTCTGAAGAAGGGACCGATTGGCCCTGCGATGATATGGTTCCAAACACATTCGCGGCCAGTAGGACCATTAAGACACATATGGCTCCTTTAGTTATGCGTGTCTTCATCAATCTCCCTCAATCCATTATCGACGCCGTCTCGAGATCGGCTTCAATAAATAAAAGGCTTCTGCTTATCGAAGAAATATCGAAGGCGATAGATGGCGAAGGGCGATCGAGAAATCCGGATTATCTGCGGATGGATGGTTTGGGCGGGGATGATCCGCGAGTGGATGATGTGCGGATTTATGTAGTTTGGAAATAATCAGGCCAGGGAATTGGAGGCGTTTCTTTATGGCATCGAGGGTCAGCAAGTTCGAGAGGGAGGTGGTGGCCGCCTTTGGGGGGTCGGTGGAAGACTACAGAAACGGGAAGATCGAGACCGAAGACGACTTTCTCGCCTCCCTATACCACCACCTCCGGGCCCACACCGACAAAAATAGGATCATGAAGATCTCTATCCGCCGCCCCGTGGGGGATGTGACCCCCGCCATATCCATCTTCAAGGGGGAGGAATGCCTCGTCGTCATGGAGATCCTGACGGCGACGAGGTCAGGAGGGAAGGCCGTCCCCTACAACCGGTCCCGGGTCAAGGAGCGGATCGAGAGGCTGAAGGCCTGCGCCCCCTTATCCGAGAGGGGGTTTCTCGTCTCCATCGACGAGGGGGAGCCGGGGTACGAGGACGGCCCCGCCGAGTGGAAGGAGGATTACTACCGAAACCTCTGGCACGAGGCGGGGGAGGATAAGACCTACCTCTTCGAGGTGAAGAAGGGCAGGACGAACAAGCGGAGAGTCTAGATGGACGCCCCTCGGATCGCCGCGGATCTGGGCCTCTCGGCCGGCCAGGTCCGGGCGGCGGCGAGCCTCCTCGCCGACGGCAAGACGATCCCCTTCATCGCCCGGTACAGAAAGGAGGCGACGGGGGGGCTCGACGAGGTGGCGATCTCCTCGATCCGCGACCTCGTCGAGAGGTACGGCGAGCTCGACCGGAGGCGGTCCTCGATATTGAACTCCCTACGGGAGAGGGGGGCCCTCTCCCCCGACCTCGAAGAGAGGATCACGGCGGCCCAGACGCTATCCGTCCTCGAAGACCTCTACCTCCCCTTCAGGCCGAAGCGGAGGACCCGGGCCTCTGTTGCCAGGGAGCGGGGTTTGCTCCCCTTGGCCGATCTGATCTTCGAGCAGGGGCGGATCGACCCTCCCGCCGAGGCGGCCCGGTTCGTCGATCCGGATAAGGGCGTTGCTTCCATCGAGGAGGCGCTGGCCGGGGCCCGGGACATCATCGCCGAGAGGGCGAGCGAGGACCCGGCTGCCAGGTCGCAGGTCCGCCGGCTCTTCTCTGAAGAAGGGGTATTGAGGTCGAAGGCGTCGCCGACCGCCGAAGGGGACGGCTCCAAGTACCGGGACTACGCCGACTGGTCCGAGCCGCTCTTTCGGGCGCCTTCCCATCGGGTGATGGCGGTCCTGAGGGGCAAAAAAGAGGGTTTTCTGACGCTCCACGCCGAGCCGCCCGCCGCCGACGCCCTGGCCATCCTCGACCGGTTGTTCGTCCGGGGGAAGGGCCCCGCCTCCGAGGAGGTCCGCCTCGCCGTCGAGGACGGCTACAGGAGGCTCCTCGCCCCCGCCATGGAGAGGGAGGCGCTCTCGGCGGCCAGGGAGAAGGCCGAAGAGAGGGCGATCGGGGTCTTCGCCGAGAACCTGCGCCACCTCCTCCTGGAGCCGCCCCTGGGGGAGAGGACGGTCCTGGCCGTCGATCCGGGGTTTAGGACCGGCTGCAAGGTCGTCGTCCTCGATCCCCTGGGGTCTCTCGCGGCAAAGGAGGTGATATACCCCCACCCGCCCCAGAAGAGGGTCCGGGAGGCGATAGATATGATCGTCTCTCTCTGCGAAGAGTTCGGCGTCGAGTTCATAGCCGTCGGAAACGGCACCGCAGGGAGGCAGACCGAGGAGTTTCTGAGGAGGCTACAGATAACCGGCGACCCCCCCATAGTCATGGTCGACGAGGCGGGAGCCTCCGTCTACTCTGCATCGAAATGCGCCCGGGACGAGTTCCCCGACGAGGACGCCACCGTCAGAGGCGCCGTCTCCATCGGAAGGAGGCTGCAGGATCCCCTGGCGGAGCTCGTCAAGATCGATCCACGTTCCATCGGCGTCGGCCAGTACCAGCACGACGTAGATGAGAAGGCCCTGAAGCGAAAGCTCGACGAGGTCGTCGAGATTTGCGTCAACGCCGTCGGAGTCGACCTGAACACCGCAAGCAGGGAGCTTTTAGCCCGGGTCTCGGGGCTGGGGCCGAGGCTCGCAGGATCGATAGTCGAGTATCGGGAGAAGAGCGGCCCCTTCCGGACGAGGGAGGAGCTGAAAAAGGTCCCCGGCCTCGGCCCCCGGGCCTTCGAACAGGCGGCGGGTTTCCTGCGTATTCGGGGCGGTGTGAGCCCCCTCGACGGATCCGCCGTCCACCCCGAAAGCTACAGCATCGTCGAGGCGATGGCCGACGACCTGGGCGCCACCGTCGAGGAGCTGATGGAAGAGCCCTCCCTCCAGGAGAGGATCGACCCTGAGAGTTACGTCTCGGAGACGGCGGGCCTTTTCACCCTCCGGGAGATCCTGGCGGAGCTCGCCAAGCCCGGAAGAGACCCCCGCCGGGAGTTTGAGATCTATAGCTTCGCCCCCGGCGTCGCGAAGATCGAGGACCTCCGGTCGGGGATGGTCCTTCCCGGTGTCGTGACGAACGTCGCCGCCTTCGGCGCCTTCGTCGACGTGGGGGTCCACCAGGACGGCCTCGTCCACATCAGCGAGCTCGCCGACCGGTTCGTCCGGAACCCGGCGGAGGTGGTGAGGGTCCATCAGAGGGTGGAGGTTGCCGTCCTGGCGGTGGACCTGGAGAGAAAGAGGATATCCCTATCGATGAAGAAGAGGCCTGAGATCGATGGAAATGAAGATCGAATAAGCCAGGCGGGCTGACCTGGCCCCCCCTCCCTAATATCTCGCCTCCTCATATGATCCTAACGCCGAAGAAGACCAGGATACCCGCGAGGATCGTAGGAATTCCGACGATCGCCCAGACCAACCGGCTGCCTTTGAAGATCTTGGCGCCGTCGAGGGGGCCTGCAGGTATCATGTTGAACCCTGCCAGGATCAGGTTGATGAAGAACCCGAAGTGAGCAACCCCCATAAAGAGCCAGCCCGTCACGACACCGCCCTTGATGAGCGAGAAGAAAAGGAGCCCAAGAAGGATGTTCGTCATAGGGCCGGCGAGAGATATCAAGAGCTCCTCGCGACCTGCCATCATCTCCATCCCTTCGATGGAGGTGTCTGCTTCGGGGCGATGAAACCCGATCGGAATGTAAGGGTCTTTTCGGATCACCACCGCCCCTGGCACGGCAAAGATGAAGCCCATGAAGGCCATGGCGACGAGGAAGACGAGCCCCATCCCGTTCGCCCTGTATTCGGCCCAGTAGCCGTACCGCTGGGCTACGAGCTTGTGGGCCATCTCGTGCAAGAGGAATCCTGACCCTACGCCAACCGCCGATATGAATAAGATCTCGGCTCCGGGAATGCTGCTATCGCCGATGATGATTGAAAAGGCGAAGGTAAGGGCTGCCAGCGATACCAACAGGTCGAAGAGTTCCGTCTTACCTATCCTGTTTGGAGGGCTCATGGGACTATCCTTTAGGAAGTCTGTCATATTAGCTTGTTGATCTCCTTCTCGGAATATCGGTTATTAATATCGAGGGTAAAATCTATCGGCGATGAAGAATCCCGACGAAGGCTTCGATGAAAAATCCCTGCTTGAAGAGATCGCCCCCTTTTATGAAGGCAAAGACCCCGCCCACGACTTCACCCACGCCCTCCGGGTCTTCAGGACCGCCACGGCGATCGCGGAGGCGGAGGGGGCGGACCCGACGATCGTCGCCCTCGCAGCCCTCCTCCACGACGCCGCCTCCGGGCCGAAGAACAGGGGTAGGGATGAGGCGGAGGAGAGGGTCCTTGAGACCGTCGAGCCCCTCTTGAAGAGGTGGGGATATCCCGATGAGGTGATCGAGGGGGTCCTCTATGCCGTCGAGGTCCATAGCTACTCGAAGGGGATCGATCCCGCCACCCCGGAGGCGAAGGTCCTGCAGGACGCCGATCGGCTCGATGCCATCGGGGCGATAGGGATCGCCAGGGTTTTTATGACGGGCGGCGCCCTAGTCCGGACCCTCTACCACCCCGAAGACCCCTTCTGCCGCGGGCGGGATCCGGACGACGGGGAGTGGAACCTGGACCACTTCTTCTCGAAGCTTTTGAAGCTGGAAGAGGGGATGCACACCCAGACGGGGAAAAGGCTCGCAACAAGGAGGGGCGAGGTCTTGAGGAGGTACCTGACGGACCTGGAGGAGGAGATATCGAAAGGGATATAGGGACGAAAGCTCGATCGATCGGTGAGAAGGACGAGGGGAGAGAGGATGAGGGCCTGGATGAAGGTGAGGAATAGGAGGATGTCTCGGATGAAGGTGAGGGAGAGGATATTTTCTGGGACGGAGGTGAGGGATTGAAGCATAGGATGACGGAGAAGGCGGGGGGAGCTGATATGGAGCTTGTTCTCCACCCGAGTTCGGAGATCGACGCAAGGACCAAGATATTCAAGAGGAGGATGGAGGGGCTCGCCGGGGCCATCATCTTCCAGGCGGTGGACATGCTCTACTTCTCGGGGACCGCCCAGGATGGGCTCGTCTACGTCCCGGCGGAGCCGGAGGCGCAGTCTGTCGTCATGGTGAGAAAGAGCCTGGATAGAGCGAGGGAGGAGTCGCCCCTGGAGGTCAGGCAGCTGCGGAGCCTGAAAACCCTGAAGGCGGACCTCGCCATCCCTCCTGGGGCGAGGATAGGGCTGGAGCTGGACGTCCTTCCTTTCAACAACTACGCCCGGGTGAAGGCCGCCCTGGGAGATGCAGAGTTCGTCGACATATCCGAGGAGATCAAGCAGGTCAGGTCCGTCAAATCGAAGTTCGAGGTCCGCCTCCTCAGGGGAGCGGCCCGGATCCTCGACGCCGGGATCGGCTCCGTCCCCGACCACCTCCGGGAGGGGATGGCGGAGATCGAGCTAGCTTCTAAGATCGAGGCAGAGATGAGGTCCCTCGGCCACCAGGGGACCGTCCGGTTCCGCAGGTTCAACCACGACCTCCCCCTCGGCCACCTGATGGCGGGGCCCAACGCCGCCTATCCGAGCTACGTCGCATCACCGACAGGCGGCGTCGGCCCCTCCCTCCTCCAGCCCCAGGGGCCGGGCTTTCGGAAGATCAAGAGGAACGAGCCGATCCTCGTCGACTACGGCGGGGTCTACAACGGCTACATCGCCGACGAGACGAGGATCTTCACCCTCGGCCGCCTCCCCAAAGAGCTGGAGGAGGCCCACGCCGCCGCCCTGGAGGTGGAGAAGGCCGTAGCCGGGGCGCTCCGGCCGGGAAACTGTGGCCGGGAGATCTTTGAGATATCCGAGGTGAGGGGCGAGGAGCTCGGTTACGGTGACGCCCTCGGCGGCCCTCTCGGGGCGAAGTGCGGCTTCGTCGGCCACGGCGTAGGCCTCGAGATCGACGAATATCCGGTCCTCGGCCCCGTCGACCACGATATTCTTCCGAATATGACCGTCGCCGTCGAGCCGAAGATGATATACCCGGGGGTCGGGGTCGTGGGGATCGAGGACACCTTCCTCACCACCGATTCCAGTCCGGAGAGGCTGACGAGGCTTCCCCAGGAGATATGGCGGGTCTGAAGGAGGTTCCCTCTGGGGTAGGTCGGTCCGACGATCCCGGATGCATTCTTCTTCTGATAGGAGCTCGCAGACCGGGCATCCCATAGACCGGGCCCGGTCTATCCCGCTTCCATTAGAAAATCTTAAAAAAAGTGGCTAGGTGGCCTCACTCGGCGATCCTGGTGAGGACGAGCCTCCAATCTCTCCCGTGGAGCCCTGCGGTAGTCCAGTAGCTCTCCTTGGTCACCACCGTCTCGTCCCCTTCGGCGACCTGGAAGCTGTAGTATCCGTGCCCCGCCCTCTCGGCCGCGATCCTCTCCCCCAGGTCGAGGAGGCTTGGGAACGGCTGGTAGAGGGGGTCCTCGAAGAGGAGCCTTCCGATCTGGCCCTCGTCCCGGTCGTATAATATCAAACCGTCGGGGTCCATCGCCCAGAAGCTGTAGTCGATGATCTGGGACCTGGTTGTTACGTCATAGCCGAGGTGGGGGGCCACCAGACGGTCCATGAGATCCTCGGGTTCGAGGATGGCGCTTATCCCCCCCAGCAGCCCCCCATCCTCGCCGAAGACCGGATAAGCGATGGCCGTCCCCATATAACCTTCCACCAGGAGGAACTCTCCGCTGAAGGCGGGGTTTCTCGTATTGAGGACGTGGGAGATATGCTCCTGGCCGCCGATATCCGCGCCCTGCGCCCCCTCGGCCCCCTCGCAATCGTCGCATTCGGCGACTACGATCCTCCCTTCGATATCGAAGGTGACGGCCTCGACTAGGTCAGGGTTGGCCTCCTGGAGCCTTCTGAGGACCTCCCGGGCGGCGCCTCCCTCAAGCCCCGTTGCGGATAGCTCCGCCGAGGCATCGGCCACCGCCGCCTCCAGACCGTTGAGGCTTCCCTGGACGTCCGCCTGGATCTGGAGGAGGAGGAAGGGCATATCCGGCAGGGATCCCTCGGCTGAGGGGCCGGCCGCTGGTATATCCTCTCCTGATGCGGCGAAGGCACAAAAAAGGAGGGCGGCCAGGGCCGCCGCTGATAGGCGGCCGGATGGGCCCTCCCCCGAGCTTCTATTTCTCTTCATATCAGATCACCCCTTGTCGACATAGATGACACTATTTGGAATTTGGCGGAGACTGTCGCCACTGTCCCCAGAGGATGGGATCTGCCGATCCATTAAAATAAAGCTGCCGATGGCAAAGATCACCGATCGAAGTAGTCGAGGATCGAGGGGAGGAGCTCTCCCCTCTCCACCAGCTTGGCGGCGACGCGCCGGAATCTGTTGTAGTTCTCCCTATCTCCATCAGAGGCGAGGTCCGGCCTCGAGCCGGTCTGGAGGAGGAATATGAAGGAGCGCAGGGCCCGGTTGTACTCGGCGATCTTCTCCATCTCCTCGTCGGTGGCAGCTTCCCTCCTCCTGTGGACGAGGAGGTCGTCGGCGGCGTACCCCTCCTTCAGGGTGGAGACGAGGAGGTCGTGGTAGGGGAGGCCTTCGATCGCCTCGATGAACCGGTCCAGGTCGCAGTCTTCGCATATCATCTTCATACCAGCCCCAAGATAATCGACTCTAACTTCCTCAGATCTATCAGAGGAGGATCCTATCAGACTCTGACCTCACTTCCATCCTATCCGACTCCGACATCGCCCCCCAGCCCCCACCTTCCGCCTCTCCGGGGTGCCTGACCTTAATCGAGTTGAGGAGCCTCTCCGTCACCTCCACCGACTCCTCGGAGGCGATGGTGCAGTCGACCTGGGCGACGAGGACGCCGTCGACCTCCTGGATATCCGGCCAGAAGACGGCGCATACCAGTATCGAGCCGCTCGGCCGCTCCCCCAGGCCGAGGATCGCCGGCTTTCCATCGATCGCGATCTCGTGGGTCTGAAGGTTCTTGCATTCGGCGTTGGTGAGGTAAAGGGTCACAGCCCTGCGGGTCAGGGAGCTCGTCGCCTCCACCGGTACGCCGTAATCGGTGATGGCGATCATCATCGTCCTCTCGCCCTGGATCCAGCATACCGAGGACGGATATTCTTCGCCGTCGACGGCGGCGAAGGGAACCAGTTCGAACTCGAGGGAGTACCCCGTATAGTTGCCCAGGTCGAAGGAGACCCGGTAGCCGCCGAGGGTGACCGTCTCCTCCGCCGCCATCGCCGGAGGAGCCAGGATCGCGAGAAACGCCACCAGGGCGGAGATGACCGCCTTTCCACGAGCCGGGCCCGCCGAACCCAGAGATCCATCCACGACCAGACCGATCTTCAAACCCACCGATAATCCCGTCATCGAAACCTCACTTCCCTTTGCCAGAGACCCGTTTGATCCGCTTCTTTTATAAATGTTATATCGGAGAACCTGGAGATCCTGTAGAGAGATCCGCGAAGAGATCCTCCAGATGGAGTCGAGATAGATGAACCTTCGAAAACACGTCAGCCTCAACATCAACGTCCGGGGGGTGGAGCCGTCGGCGACCCTCGCCATCAACGAGAGGTGCAAGCTCCTGGAGAGCCGGGGCGTGCGGGTGAGAAACCTGGGCCTCGGCCAGTCCCCCTTCCCGGTCCCCACCCCCGTCGTCAACGCCCTTCGGCTCTACGCCTCGGAGAAGGACTACCTCCCGGTGAAGGGGCTTGCGGCCCTACAGGAAGCGGTCGCCGACTTTCATCGGAAGAAGGACGGCGTCAGCGCCAGCCCCGAGAACGTCATCGTCGGTCCCGGATCAAAGGAGCTGATGTTCCTCCTCCAGATAGCCTACTACGGCGAGATCATCGTCCCGACCCCGGCCTGGGTCTCTTACATCCCCCAGGCCCAGATCCTGGGCAAAAGGGTCCGCCTCCTCCACACCACCTTCGACGAGAAGTGGCACATAAATTCCGAGAGGCTGGCGCGGTTCCTGGAGAGCGAGCATGACGTCTACCGCCCCCGGATCTTGATCCTCAACTACCCGGGAAACCCCGACGGCGTCACATATACCTCATCCGAACTGGAGGAGATCGCCAGGGTGGCCCGGGAGTACGAGGTGATCCTCCTCTCCGACGAGATCTACGGCCAGCTCCACCATCGGGGAGAGCACGTCTCCGTCGCCAGGTTTTATCCGGAGGGTACGATCATCAGCTCCGGCCTTTCGAAGTGGTGCGGTGCCGGGGGCTGGAGGCTTGGGACCTTCACCTTCCCCCCGGACCTCGACTGGCTCCTGGAGGCGATGGCCACCGTCGCCAGCGAGACCTACACCTCCGTCTCCGCCCCCATTCAGTTCGCCGCCGTCCACGCCTTCCGGGGCGGCATCGCCATGGAGAGGTACCTCTGGCACGCCCGAAGGATCCTCTCCGTCCTCGGCTCTGAGTTTCAGGGTATCGTCAGCGACGCCGGTATCAGGGTCCACCCCCCCGAAGGGGGGTTCTACCTATTCCTGGACTTCTCGACCTTCGCCGATGAACTCGCGGGGAGGGGGATAAGGGACGGGGCGACCCTCTGCGAGCGGCTCCTGGCTGATAAGGGCGTCGCCACCCTTCCCGGATCTGCCTTCGGCCGCCCCGATAGCGAGCTATCGGCCCGGATCGCCTACGTCAACTTCGACGGCTCTGCCGCCCTCGCCGCCAGCGAGACGATCCCCCTCCACCAGAAGCTCCCCGAGGATTTCATCCCCACCATCTGTGATGAGACGATCGAGGCGGCCCGGGAGATAGCATCCTGGCTGAGGGAAGGTTGACCTGATCTCCGGCACGAGAACGCTATAAAATAGAGATATGGGGTTTGGCCGGGGCGGAGCCCCGACCGAATCCTGGGTTTTGTTTTTCCGTCCTCCGCCTTATTGCCGGACTATTTTTCCGCTCTCCGGCTCATTGCCTCTCTTCCTGCATGATCCTGCCGATGATCCTTCCGTAGGCAGGTCTCGCTATTAAGACGCCTATGAGGACGCCGGCGATGGTGATCAGGGCGAAGCTCTTGAAGGCGCCGAAGCCCATGCCGAAGAGGGGGAGCATCGCGACGATCATGGTAGCCGCTGCGGCCATGATGATCCCGAAGGCGCTGGATAGCCTCGCGAGGTAGACCTTGCCGCTCGGCATCTTCCCTTCATATAGGAGCTCGTCGGTGATGATCACCAGGTGGTCGATCCCCGTCCCTATCACGACGATCAGACCGGCGAGAGCTGCCAGGTCGAGCTGCCAGTTGAGGAGGGCTGCGATCGCCAGCATCATCAGGACCTCGCTGAAGGAGGTTGCCACCATCGGAACGACGATCTTGGGTCTCCTGTACCTGTAAAATACCATGAAACCCGCGGCTAGCATGGCGAGGATCCCCGCTATCAGGACCTGCTTTTTGAACTGCTCTCCCAGGGCTGCCGTAACCTGACCCGACCCTATGATCTCGACGTTGACGGGCAGAGCCCCTTCCCTCAGGTGGATGTAGAGCTCGTGAGCCCTCTGGCTGTCTGGGCCGACCTGGGCTATCATGGACCTCATCGGTGCGACCTCAAGGCTCGCCGCCAGGTCCTGGGCGAGGGGGGCGGAGAAGATGAGATCGTTGTCCAGGTGCATCGATACCTCGTGATCCATCCTGTTCTTGGTGGCTCCTGTATCTATCGCCGCCTTCTGGAAGGCACGAGCCCCCTCCTCCGAGAGGGTGAAGGGGACCCCCCAGTTACCTGCCCTATCTCCGCTGGGGAGGGAGACGTCGACGATCTCGCTGCCGTAGAGGACGTGCATCGACTCGTTGGCCTTCGTCTGGATCCTGATCTCGAAGAGCCCGGGCTTTCCGACGATCTCCTGGGCGTCGGTGACGGTGACCCCCGCAAGATCGATGAGGATGAACTTGTTGTCCACCACCCTGACCTTGATGTCCGCAAGGCCGAGACGGTTCAGCTTCCTGTCCAGGATCAGCTTCGTCTCGTCGACGGTATCCTCGCTCACCCCCTCGGAGAAGCCCGCCTCCCCGGGGGCCAGGGTCCCGCCTACCTCGGCGAGGAGCGCATCAAGAGCCTCCCTGGTCACGTTCGATCTCACCTCGAAGGATATGGGGTCAGGACCGAGGTACCTGACGTCCGAATCGAGGGAGGTCTGCAGGTAGTTCATCATCACCCCGATGGGGGATGTGGCTATGGAGATCCTGGTGGCCTCTCCCCTCGGAGTGACCGTCGCCTGGGGGTACCCCAGATCGTCCACCTGGGCCCTGGTGACCCTTCCTTCGACGGTGATATGGTATTCGGTCGTCGCCTGGCGCCACTCCACCTCCACGGGCGCACCGAAGGCGTCACCGAACTGCTTCTCCAGAATCTTTATCGGATCGACCTGGGGCTGGATTATGGCGCCCTGAAGCTTCAGCTGGAGCCACGAGCCGCCCTCCAGGTCGAGGCCGTACTTCAGCCTCGTCTTGAGGCCGTCTTCGCTCGGCATCGGAGCCAGGATTAGGAGGGACGCGAAGACGGCGGCGAAGAATATTATTATCCTTGGATCTCTGGTGATTTCGGTCATCTCTTCTGCCTCCTTGCCGGCGCCTTTTTGGGACGGGCCAGGTACCAGCGAAGGGCGTTGGAGTTCATCACCCAGGTATTCATGAGCCCGGCGGTTATGCCGAAGATCAGGACTATCGATATGTCGAAGAGGATGTTGATCTGGGTGAAGGCTGGCGATACCAGGTAGGAGAAGGTCGCCACCAGGAATAGGGCGACGACGGCGCTTAAGGTGGTGGTGGTCATCGCAAACCCGGTCCTGAAGGCCCCCGCTATCTTATCTTCGATCTTTCCCTTCCGCTTAAAAACCCTCATATTCAAGAGGATGTTGCTGTCCACCGAGTAGCCTATCAACATCAGGAGGGCGGCGACCGTCCCCATGGATAAACTGACGCCCACCACGGTCATGCAGGCAGCGGCTATCACTATATCAGAAAAGGCGGCGAATATCACCGTCATGGCGACGAAGGGAGTCCTGAATATCAGGAATATGACCACCGCCATGAAGAGGAAGGATAGAGGTATGTAGGTCTTCGCTTGCTCTATGAGACGTGCGCTGTAGACAGGCCCCATGTACTTGATCTCAGGGTCCCGGTACTCGGAGGTGATCATCGCCGAAAGCTGTCTATAATCGGCGTCGCTCATCGGCCCCATCTGGACCATGTACCTGTGGCCGACGTCCCTTAAGTCTAAGACCGGATAGCCCGCCAGCTTAGCCGCCAATTCCCCCTCTGATTCGATGACGGGAACCGTTACTATGGTCCCTCCCGTGAACTCGACCCCCAGTCTTACGGGGGATCCCGTATTGATGTAGGTGAAGCCCAATATGGCGAAGGCCACCGCGAAAACCGCGAGGGATATCGCCACCATCTTCCTGGGCTCGTATTTAGAGATGAAGGTCTCTGGATCCATACAAGTGTCCTCTTTTAGCGTCAACCGTCTTCAACGTATTTACGGATTGTCTTTTCTCCACATTTCTTCATAAATTCGGATCTCAGGAGGGAGATTATTTCTTCTCCCACTTCTTGAGATTTGCCACCTCGGAGAGGGTCCTTCCCCGGAGGATCTCCTCCCGGAGCCTGCTCTCGGTCTTCTCGACCTCTTTCGCCCTCCGGGAGATCTCGTATCCCCTCTCCCTCGGGATTACGACGACTCCGGAGTCGTCGCCGACGATGATGTCGCCGGGGCGGACCGAGAGGCCTCCGCAGGTGATCTCGGCGTTGATCTCCCCCATCCCCTTCGGCTCGCCGGCCATGGGGGTGATGGAGCTGGCGAAGATCGGGTATCCCATCTCCCGGATCTCGTCGAGGTCCCGGACGGCGCCGTCGATGACGACCCCCCCCACCCCCTTCATCTTGCAGCTCTGGGTGGCGAGGCCGCCCCAGCAGGATACGTACCTGCTCCCGTTGTATATGACGATGACGTCCTCGGGACCGGCGAGGTCAATCGCCTCCACCGATTTGGCCCAGTCCCCCTCGAAGGTCTGGACGGTGATCGCCCTCCCGACGATCTTCTGGCCCGGGTTTATCGGCAGGACGTCCCGCATCGCCCCCTTCCGGTGCATGGCGTCGGAGATGTTGGGGGTCGATACCTCCCTGAAGATCTCGAACATCTCCTCGTCCATGCTCTTCCTCTCCCTTCTATCAACCCCCCCCATGGCCCGGTCCATAGCCTCCCGGATCTTCCGGCTGGAGGCGGTGACGTCGGGGCTGCGGGTCACGCTCCCCCCGACGATGACGATGGAGGCTCCCGAGGCGATCGCCTCGGCGGCGGAGGAGGCATCGATCCCACCGGCGACGGCCACCGGGATCTTGACGTTGCCGAGGATATCGTCGAGGAAGTCGATCGCCCTCTGGCCTATCATCTGCTGGTCGATACCCACGTGGACGCAGATGTAATCGACCCCCAGGGCCTCCATCTCCCGGGCCCTCTCCACCGGGTCGGGGGAGCCGAGGAGGTCGACCATGATCTCTACCCCGTACTTCCTCGCCGCCCGGAGGGCGTCGCTGACGGTGGAGTCGTCGGAGGAGGCCAGGATCGCCACTATGTTGGCCCCGGCCTTCGCCGCCATCTCCACCTCCATGGAGCCGGTGTCCACCGTCTTCATATCCGCCACGATCTTCTTTCCCGGGAGAGCCTTGCGTAGCTCGCGCACGGCGTCCATCCCTTCGCTCTTGATGAGGGGGGTCCCGGCCTCTATCCAGTCAGCACCGCCATCGGCTGCCTCCAGAGCTATCTGGACGGCTCTATCCAGCTCCAGCAGGTCCAGGGCAACCTGTAGAATGGGTTTAATAAGATCACCACCATAAAGCCAGGCTGTAAGAGAACAGACCATGGTATATAAAATGAAGCTGAAAGAGACTGCCATGATCAGGGCGGAAGGACGGCCGAGGGACGGGGGAGGGATCTCCTTCACCAAGCTCCAGGGTAACGGGAACGATTTCATCCTCATAGACGAAGACGACCGGGTGGTGGTGGCAGACTCCCTGAAGCCATCTTTTGCCGTCCAGTGTTGCCATCGGAACTTCGGCATTGGAGGTGACGGGGTTCTATTCCTCTCCCCCTCCCATCATGCCGATCTCAGGATGCGGCTGCTCCAGCCAGACGGCTCCGAGGCGGAGATGTGCGGAAACGGCATCCGCTGTCTCGCCAAGTACGCCTGGGACTCGGGGATGGTCGGCGAGAGCTTCGAGGTGGAGACCCTTGCCGGGATCATACCCCTGAAGGTGAGGGAGATCGGAGGCGACTTCTGGGCCAGGGTGGAGATGGGCCTTCCATGCTTCGACAGGAAGGGGATACCCGCCATCGGAGAGGGGGAGTTTCTGATGGAGCCCCTGGAGGGGTTCGAGGTCTCGGCGGTCAACACCGGAGTCCCCCACGCGGTGATATTCACTGACGACCTCCTGAACCTCTCGATAGAGGATCTGGCCCCCCATATCAGGCACTCCTCCCTCTTCCCGGAGGGGGCGAACGTCAACTTCGTCCGGATCGGCGACACCTTTCAGGTGAGGACCTTCGAGAGGGGGATCGAGGGAGAGACCCTCTCCTGCGGGACGGGGTCGGTGGCCTGCGCCGCCGTGGCCAGGAGGATGGGGATGGTCGGCGATGAGGTCTTCGTCGAGACGAGGGGAGGACCCCTCCTAATCACCTTCGAGGGGGATAGGGCCTGCATGGACGGACCCGCCGCTACCGTCTATTCCGGAATCCTCAGCGGCGAGTTCCACTGGGACATCTCGCAAGTAATATAGCTCAATAGCCTCTGGTGATCCGTATGATGAAGCTCGTGGCGGTCCTCGCGGCGGTTCTCTTGGTCGTCGGCTCAGGCCTGGCCTTCCAGGGGCCGGAGCCTATTAAGCTAGGAAGCAAGAGCGACCCTGACGCCCCCCTCTTCTCCTACGACCAGAAGATCAGAGATACCACCACCCTCAAGAACTACCACCTCGGGATGTCAGCCTACAAGACCTTCTACGGGTGTGAGAGGCTCTCCTCGGACATATACCTCGAGAGCAACCCGGACTGGGTCGATATCGCCATCGTGGCGAACTTCAGCCGGGGGACCGGGAGGATGGGGTATCTAGTCCTGAACCAGGATTCCATGGACATAAGGGACGTGATGGTCGACGTCAGCCACGAGTTCATAGGAAACTTCACCATCGATGAGAAGATCTTGGTGATGAAGAGAGATATGAATGAGACCGGTGTCTTCGGATGCCTTTAGCGGATTAGATGGGGGCATCAGGGCCGCAGCTGGCCTCCCACGATGCGATCCATGATCTTCAGGAACTCCTCCTTCGCCTCCGGGGGGATCGTCGCCCCGGAGGCGACGTTGTGGCCTCCCCCCACCCCGCCCACTTCCTCTGCCGCCTTTGATACCGCCTCCGCCAGGTTGAGCCCTGCCCGGACGAGGTCCTGGGTCCCCCTGGCAGAGACCTTCAACCTTCCGTCTTCAGAGGTGGCGAAGGCGAGGATCGGCTTTCTCCTGTCGGCGGTCTGAAAGCTCATCCCGGCGACGATCCCGACTATGGTATCCCGGATCCGGTCGCCGGCGTCGAAGTACTGTATGGAGTCGAGGGCTACGATACCCTCCTCCTTTACGAGCTTGAGGCCGGCCACCAGGTTCTGGCGGTGCTCGGCAAGAAGGCGCCTCGCCTCCTCCAGGGCAGGTCCCCGGTCCCCGAGACAGACGGCGAGGCCGACACCAGAGAAGCCGTATCTCGCGGTGGCGTTGAGGAGGGTCGAGTACTCGCTGGCGTCCCGCAGCTCCGTCCCCTCCGGCTCCGGGAGAAGGGTGTAGACCTCGCCGACGAGCCTCTCCAGCTGCCGGTTGGATAGGCCGGACCGGAGGCCCCGTCTCACCAGGGCCGAGGCTATCTTCGCCTTCTCTTCGGGGTTCATGTCTATCCACCGCCGCCACCTCTCCCCCCTCAACCGTATCCCCTGCTCTTTGAGAAAAAAGATGCAGGCGTCTTCGTCCCCCGAGAGGCCGGGGATGAAGGGGTCCGAGGAGTACTCCAGCATCTTGAAGACCGGCCTCGTCTGCTTTCCGAAGAGCTTCAGGTCCCGGCCGAAGGAGAGGGTACCAGCCTCGACCCCTATATCGAGGATCCGGCGGTTTAGACCGATGAGCCTTCCCGCCGCCATGTCCTGGAGGTCGCCGACGGCTCCGACGATGGCCAGCCCCGCCAGGTCGTCGTTCTCGCCGGATCTGCCCGTAGCCTTAGCCAGGGCTCTGGCCAGGAGGAAGGCAGATCCGCTCCCGGAGAGGTGGGTCGCTCCGTCGAGGCCCACCAAGTGCGGGTTTATGTGGTTCACCACCCCCGAACCCTGGGGGCGGTGATGGTCGGCGACTACCGCTGAGAGGCCCATATCGAGGATCTCGGTCTGCATCCCCGACCCCAGGTCGGTGAAGATGACGAGGTCCGGGCCGAGGTCGGCGATCGTCTCCAGGGCGGGAAGGTCGAGCTGCCGGAAGAAGAGGGTCTCCCGCTCGATCTCTGCCCTGTCCAGGGCCGCCGATATTATCCCGGCGGAGGTGAGGCCGTCGGCGTCGACGTGGGACGCCACCACCACCTCCCGTTCTCCGATTATGGCCCCGGCGGCCCTCTCCGATATCCTGGCCAGGGCGGTGAGTTCTTCCTCAAACCCCGTCCCGTCGGTGTCGCTCATCCTTCCATCATCGGACACGATCTCTTTATACCTTTTCGGCCGATCTGCCCCCGGGAAGATCGAGGAGCGGGGGAGGATAGGTCGACCTCGAAAATCGTCTCTCCTTTTCCAATCTTCTTCTGCGGCCTCCTTGCGCACCATGATCGCATATATTGATCCGGGAAGGCGGAGAAGATCAATAAATTATATAAACTTTGATCTCTATAATAAGAGATTACATTTCTATGGAGGAATAACCTATGCCAGAGAGCGTCTATAAGATCGTGGAGCTGGTGGGGTCCTCTCCCACGAGCTGGGAAGATGCGGCGAAGGCCGCCATTGAGAAGGCTGCCAAGAGCCTTAGAGACCTGAGAGTCGCCGAGGTGAGGGAGCTGGACGTGAAGCTGGAGGGGGGAAAGATCGTCGCCTACAGGGCCAAGGTCAGGGTCTCCTTCAAGATCGAGGGGGACGTCGACTAGGCGCCCCCAAAAGGGTGAAGCTGTAGATCGCTTCCATATAATGCCGGGATGGAAGGGGAGGTCCTGCCCTCCCGGCAGGGGCTATAGATATCGAAACCCCTTTTCATCTCCTATTTTTCTCCTATTCTGGGTTGCCACAAATATAATATCCCCCGGGGTAGACGGATCTCATCATGGCACACGTCCTCGTCAGCCCTTTGAACTGGGGGCTAGGCCACGCTTCAAGAGACGTCCCCATCATAAGGGAGCTTCTGGGGCGGGGCCACCAGGTGACCGTCGCCTCCAGCGGGAACGCCCTGGAGCTGTTGAGGCGGGAGTTTCCCGAGTGCCACTTCGTCACCTTCGAGGACTACCCCATACCCTACAGCTCCACCCGGTTCTTCCTCCCGAAGTTCACCGCCTACCTCCCCCTGATGATGAAGGCGCTCCTGGACGAGAGGAGAAACTTCTCCCGGATCCTCTCGAAGGGGAGCTATCAGATGATCATCAGCGACAACCGGATGGGGGTCTACTCCAGGGATATCCCCTCCTTCTTCATGACCCACCAGCTGAGGTTCAGCGTCCCCGCCTATATCTGGCCTGTGGAGATCCTCTCCCTCTACGTCAACGGATTAATCCACAGCAAGTTCGACGGGGTCATCGTCCCCGACAACGAGCCCGGGGCCGCCACCCTCAGCGGCAAGCTATCACGCTCTTTCCTGGCTATGACGAACGGGAGGGCGTACTACTCGGGGATCCTCTGCAGCCCCGAGAAGATGGACGTGAGAGAAGACCTCGACTACCTGGTTATCATATCCGGGCCGGAGCCCCAGAGGACGAAGCTGGAGGAGATCCTCCTCCCCCAGGTGGGCGACCTCCCCGGAAGGAAGGTCGTCCTCCTGGGAAGTCCCCTGGATAGATCTGTAAAGAGGCCCGACGACGGGACCGTCGTCCATTCTTACGTCCCGGACCGGGAGAAGGTGGAACTTCTCAACCGGGCTAGGTTCGTCATCAGCAGGTCGGGGTATACCACCATGATGGAGGTGGCGGAGCTGGAGAAGAGGCACGGCCTCTTCGTTCCGACCCCCGGCCAGACGGAACAGGAGTACCTCTCCAGGTACTACAGGAACCAGGGATGGTTCCTCTCCCGGTCCCAGTACCGCCTCAACCTGGCAGAGGACGTCGAAGAGGCGATGGAGTTTTCCGGATTTCCCCGGATGCGAAAGACCGGGGAGAACGTGAGGAGGCTCTACGAGGAGCTCTTCGCAGAGCATCTAGAATGATCCATAACAGGATGGCTCAAGCAAAGGTCGTAGATGGTGATGAAGGTTGCACCGATGGAGGCCAGACCGGTACGAGAGGAGCTCTTCCGCCCAGAGGCTCTGGGCAGCGGAGCTCTTAGAGAAGATCGAGATAGAAGGGGATGAGAGGGTCCTGGATATAGGCTCTGGCGACGGCTGGATCACGGCAAATATCGCCGACATCGTCCCGGAGGGCTCGGTCCTGGGGATCGACAGCTCCGAGGGTATGGTCTCCTTCGCGAAGGAGAAGTTTGCGACCGGGGACCATCCTAACCTCTCGTTCCAGCTGGGAGACGCTCGCAGCCTCGACTTCGACGGAGAGTTCGACCTCGTCGTCTCCTTCGCCGCCCTCCACTGGGTCGGCGACCACCGCCCCGTCCTCCGGGGGATCCGCCGGGCCCTCAAGCCCGGCGGCAGAACCTTCCTCCAGTTCGGGGGCCGGGGAAACGCCGCCCTCCCCCTGGCCATCGCCGATGGGATGATCAAAGAAGATGGCTGGCGGCGCTCCTTCGAGGGGTTCGACTTCCTGTACGCCTTCTTCGGCGCCGAGGAGTACCGGATCTGGATCGAGGAGGCGGGGCTCGTCCCAAAAAGGGTCGAGCTGATCCAGAAAGATATGATCCAGCCGGGGCCTGAGGCCTTCGCCGGCTGGATCGAGTCTACCTGGCTCCCCTACCTGGAGAGGGTCCCTGAGGACCGCCTCCGGGAGTTCATATCCGAGGTCGTCGAGCGGTACCTCCGTCTCCGCCCCCCCGACGGCGAGGGGAGGGTCCACGTCGGGATGGTGAGGCTGGAGGCGGTGGCGGAGAGGCCCCGAAGGTGAAGACAGAGCCGGACGAAGCGGATCAGACCTCATCGACGGACCTTCCCGACAGGGCGGAGTTGGGCTTCCCCTCCAGGATGTCGTGGTCGGGACGCGCGAACTCGTCCTTCATCTTAACCAAAATCCACCGCTCGTTCTTCCCCCGGCCGGTCCGGGTGAGGGCGTAGCCGCCCCGAAGTTTCTCTCCGGAGAGGATGAAGGTGGCGTGGCCCCGCTCCAGGGCCTCGCCGATCGGGACTTCCTTTCCATCGGCGGTGGTGGTGTTCTCGTAGGTCCCGATATCCCAGACGATGACGCTTCCGGCCCCGTACTCCCCCTCGGGGATCGTCCCCTCGAAGTCGATGTACTCGAGGGGGTGGTCCTCGGTGGGGACGGCGAGCCGCTTGGTTTTCGTATCCAGGGAAGGGCCCTTGGGGATGGCCCAGGATTTGAGGACGCCCCCGACCTCGAGGCGGAGGTCGTAGTGGAGCCTCTTCGACCGATGCTTCTGGACGGAGAAGCGGGGCTTTCCTTCGGAACTCGTGGCGACGGAGCCGGGGGGCTCACTGGTTTTGGAGAAGTCTCGCTTCGAGCGGTAGGGTTCGAGATTATCAGCTTCGGACATGCTGATTATATCTATTACCCGATTCTTAATGAACCGATGGGATGGATGAGGAAGACCGGATGATGGAAGATGGCAGAATGGGCGAGTTCTGGAGGGACCGATCCAGGCTGAGGCGAGATGGCCTGTCGTTATATGGATGGGGTACGTTGATGGAGAAGGCATGATGGGATATGACGAGGGAGAGGAACCGGACAGAACCGACGTCGATGAGAGGGCTGCGCCCCCCCGGGTCCTCTTCACCACCGTCTACCGCAATCCCGGAGAGGGGTACGACTACATCGGCGCCAACTCCCGATCGAGATGGTTCAGGTTCCGGTGGCCGAGGGACCAGTCCTTCGGCCTGCGGTTCCTCCAGCAGAACGTCCCGGAGCTGCAGATCGTCGAGTTTCCGACCTTTGACCAGTTCAAGAGGAGGCTCGCCGAGGGGTGGGACGTCGTCGGGATATCCTTCTACATCAGCGAGACGGAGGAGGCTCTCGCCATGGCAGATTTCGCCCGGGCGTCCGGGGCGGTCGGAGAGGTCTGGGCCGGAAACTACGGAGCCCTCACCCCGGCCGTCGAGGAGAAGTTCGACCGGGTCTTCGTCGGCTACGCCGAGGACGAGGTCGCTGCCTACTTCGGCCGGAAGGTCGACGAGATCGTTCACCCGCCCCTCATCGAGCACCTCGCCGCCCCCTTCGGCCTGAAGCTGAACATCTACGGCGCCCTCTTCACCATCCGGGGATGCGCCGTCGGCTGCAAGTTCTGCCAGGCGACATCCTTCTGCAGCCGGCCAAGGCCCCTCCCCCTGGAGTCGATCGAGAGGGTCCTCTCGTACTACCGGGACCAGGGGATCAAGGTCGTAGTCATCGAGGACGAGAGCTTCGGCGCCGACCGCCGCCACGCCGACCGGGTCGCGGAGCTCCTCGACGAGTACGGGATGGTCTGGGGGTGCATGGCCCGGGCCGACTACCTGATAGATAAGATCGACGAGTGGGCAGAGATGAGGAGGCGGCCGTCCCGCGGGATAGGGGATAAAAACCCCGTCAGGGGCTTTGCGGGCGCCGCCATCGGGATCGAGAACTTCCACCAGGAGGTCCTCGACGGCGTCGCGAAGCGGGAGGGGGCCGGGGAGATCCTCGAGACGGTCGAAAAATTGAAGAGCCACGGCCTGGGGACCGTCGGCTACTACATGATCGGCTTTCCTACGGATACTGCAGCGTCGATAAGAGAGGACGTCGAGAGGCTCGCCTCCCTCAAGCTCGACCTCACCCAGATCTGCGTCCTCACCCCGCTGCCCAGAACGAAGCTCTGGGAGGAGGTCGCCGAAAGGTACGGGATATCCGACCCCGACTACCACCACTTCGACGGAAAGCACCTCGTCTGGAACCATCCGAATATCTCGCCCGCGGAGATGGAGGTCCTCCTCGACTGGTCGATGAGGAGGGTCAACCCTCGGACGGCGCCCCTGCGGTCCTCGGCGAGGATCTGGAGGAAGGCTTACCGCGAGGCAGGGGTCGCCGGGATAGGGGTGCTGTTATCCTGCCTCGTCAGAGCGAACAGGTTCGAGTATGGTGGACCACCAAGGATGCTGGATCGGGATCGGAGGGAAAAGGATTGAAGGGAAACGAATTGGAGAGAAAATGAGGGAAGGGAAAAGGGATGACGTCGAAGCTGGCCGAGGTCTGATCGTGAAGATCGTTTATTCAGATAAGTTTGAAGAGCGGTATCATACAAACCCCGTGGAGGGTCCCGACCGGGCGAGGCTCTCGGCCCGAGAGCTACAGGGTTACGACTTCGTGGAGCCGGAGCCTGCGAGCCTCGAAGATGTATTGAGGGTCCACAGCCCCGAGCACGTCGAGCTGGTCAGGAGGAAGGGGATGCTGGAGCCGGCCCTCCTGGCGGCCGGGGGCGCCTGCCAGGCCGCCGAGATCGCCCTCCGGGGTGAAGCCGCCTTCGCCCTGGTCAGGCCGCCGGGCCACCACGCCTCCGCCACCACCGCCTGGGGGATGTGCTACCTCAACAACGTCGCCGTCGCCGTCAGGAAGATCGAAGATCGGATAGAGGGGAAGATCGGGGGTCGGGCGGGTAAGGTCCTGATCGTCGACATCGACCTCCACTACGGCGACGGGACCGTCGGGATATTCCGGTGGGATGATGGCGTAAAGGTCGCGAACATAGGCGCCGTCGACCCAGGGTTCGACTACCTCGCCCTCGACCCGGCCGGTTACGTCGGCCAGGTGGATAAAGCCGTCGCGGGGTACGACTTCGAACTTTTGGCCGTCTCGGCGGGGTTCGACACCTACCTCCTCGACTGGGGCGGCCTCCTCGACCTCTCCGACTACCGCGAGATCGGCCGGATCCTCCGGGAGGGGGCGGAGGATAGGTGCACTGGTCGCAGGTTCGCCGTCCTGGAGGGCGGCTATCACCAGGATCTTCCCCTCTGCATCAGAAGCTTCGTCGAGGGTTTTGGGGGAAGGTAGGTTGGCAAAAGAGACTTAAAGGTTATAATCTATCTTATTCAGGTCAGAGGTGATAATATATGACCAAAGTAGGTGAGGTTTATAGGTGTGACGTCTGCGGAAACGTGGTGGAGGTCAAGGAGGCTGGCGCAGGCCAGCTCGTCTGCTGCGGAAAGCCCATGGTCCCGGCCAAGAAGGGCTGATCGGCCTTTTTTTTAAAACCAGAATTATATCAGAACGGCGGCTTAAAACGCCGGATCGTCTTAAGCGTCCAAGGCCGAAAGGCTGATATGCCCTGGAGGGGAGTCGAGATGGGGCCCGATATTGATGCTTGAGATCGGATACCTGAAAATTGACAATCCTCTGGGAATCGTATCGCCTAACGGCTCATCGAACCTCGGGAGCCTAAACGGCTCGGCAGGGCTGGTGATGCTGGGGCGTTTCGACCTATCCCGGGTCTCTCCATCGGAGATGAGGAAGGCGATGGAAGTTTGGCGTAGCCCTTCGGTCCTGGGGTTCTCGACCTCCGGCGGGGATATAGACGAGCTGGTGGAGGCGGGGAGGATGGCCGCGGAGGAGCGGCGGCTGATGGAGGTGGTCCTGCCCAGGACCGACGATATCGGCGAGGTCGTCAGAGCCGTCAAGGGGACGGGGGCCGCCCTATCGGTGAGGGCGAGCCCTGACGCCGTCGGGGATCTCAAGTCCCTGGGAAGAGAGCTCAAAGGAGCTGGGGCCGACCTCCTCCACCTCGACCTTCGGAGGGCCGGCCCCGGGGCGGCGAAGGTGGTGAAGCGGATCTCTGAAGGAGGATCTCCCCCCATCATGGTGAGGTATGAAGTCGGCGACTTCAAGGCAGCCAAGGAGATCCTCTCCATGGGAGCGGATATGATCTCTCTATCGGATAAGGCAGACCCCGAGTTCGTCGATTGGCTCGCCGACGCCCTGAAGAGATACCAGAAGATCGTCGGCTGGTACAACGCCCCAAAGCACATCTGCTCGGGGGGGGACCTGCGGGCCATCTCCTTCTGCTGCCCTCCCGTCAAGAGCTGCCCCCTTCTGGGAGCCCTCAAGAAGATAGGGTTGACCCCCCAGGAGTTCGTCGATATGAAGATCGCCCTGACGAGGGGGACGCCCCTGGAGCCGGGGGAGGGGACCTGCTTTGGAAGCCTAGCATGGTGCTGCAAGATAACGAAGCCCTGTTTCATGAGGGACGCCGTCCTGAAGAGGGGCGGCATATCTCCCGACGAGTACATGAGGCTGAAGAAGAAGCTCGCCGAGGATCTTTTGAAGAGATGAAGACGACTCCCGACCGCATAGCTCAGGGGGCATTGCTATCTATGCTCCTCGAGCTATCCTCTACGCCGAAGCCGGGGAACGTCGACCGGTCCCACGACTTCGAGGAGATCAAGTTTCACCACTTCCTGATCAGCGCCGTCTCCGCCTACCCTGTATTCAGGGATGCCGCCCTAGGCGGAGAGCCGACGGGCGCCCTGATCCGGCGCGCCGTCTCGGCCTGGAGGGGGTGGGGCCTCTCCCAGAACACCCACTTCGGGACGATCGCCCTCCTCGTCCCCCTGGCGAGGGCTACCGGAAGGGGCGGAGATCTCCAGGGAGAGGCGGTCCGGGTTTTGGAGGAGACGACCGTGGAGGATGCCGTCGAGTTCTACGCCGCTTTCAGGATCGCCGGAGCCAGGGTGGCGGAGGTGGAGGACCTCAGCCTCCAGGACCCCGCCTCAACGGACCGGTTGCTATCGGAGAAGAGGACCCTCCTCGACCTGATGCGCCTCTCCTCGGGCCATGACCTGGTGGCGAGGGAGTGGTCGACGGGCTTTGAGAGGAGCTTCTCCCTCTCCAGGATCCTGGCAGAGAGGGTCGCAGATCTGGGGATCAACGACGGCGTGGTGATATCCTACCTCGAGGCTCTGGCAGAGGTCCCCGACGGCCTCGTAGCCTCGAAGTTCGGTACCGCCAAGGCTGAGGCGGTCTCGCAGAGGGCGAGATCGATCCTGGGGGGGGAGGTCTGCGAGACCCTCCGCCTCGCCGGGGAGCTGGACGACGAGTTCATAGAGGAGGACGTAAACCCCGGATCGACGGCAGACCTCATCGGCGCGGCCCTCTTCATAGCTCTTATGGAGGGGGCCATTCTCAGGAGTGAAGAAGGATGATTTATGATCATGGAGATATCGAAGAGCTGGGGATATTCGATGGGATCAACGAGATAATAGCCACCACAAAGGGTGAGAAGGGCGTTCCCAACGCGGCGCCCATGGGGCTGATCAAGGAAGGCGACCGCCTCTCCATCCGGCTCTTCGTCGGATCCCATACCAGAGATAACATACTGGCAAAGAGGAAGTTCGTCGCCAACGTTTCCCACGATCCGATCCTCTTTGTAGAGACGGCCCTGGGCGACATACCAGAAGATAGGTTCGTCGAGAGGGACGGGGAGCTGACCCTCAGGGACGCCGAGGCCTGGGCCTTATTCAGGTGCGAGCCGAAGGATCTGGACATCTCCCTGCCGGAGGCGGAGTTCGTCAGGGGAGAGGTCTTGAGGAGGGAGTTTCGGGCGGTGAACAGAGGGGTTAACCTGGTGGTGGAGGCGGCCGTCGCCGCCACCCGCTACGTCGCCCTGAGAAGCGACATCTACCTCGAGGAGATCTTCAGGATAAGGCGGATCGTCGGCCGGTGCGGCGGCCCGAGGGAGATCGAGGCGATGGACCGGCTCGAAGAGCTGATCGAGCAGGCTGATGGTGATTGAAAAGATATGATGAGATCATGGAGGTCGATCGGGTACGATGCAGGAGAGGCTCTCTTCAGGTTGTGAGGGGCTGGACCGGCTCCTGGGCGGGGGGTTTGAGCCGGGTGTCATAACCCAGATCTACGGCGAGGCGGGGACCGGCAAGACGAATATAATCCTCCAGCTGGCGGTGAGGGCGGTCGGCATCGGCCATAAGGTGATCTTCATCGACACCGAGGGGTTCTCCGTTGAGAGGTTCAGGCAGATCGCCGGGGAGGGGGCGAAGGAGGTGGGGGCGAAGATCGTCGTCTTCGAGCCGCTGAACCTGGAGCAGCAGCACGCCTCCATCAAAGACGCCACCAAGATCATGGGAAAGGAGTTCGGCCTCGTCCTCCTCGATTCGGCAACGTCCCTCTACCGGGCCGCCTTCGAGGGGGAGGACAACAGGCCAGTTCGGAGGGCTCTAGCTGCCCAGCTCGGCGACCTCCAGGAGATGGCGAGGAGGCACAGGATCCCGGTGGTGGTAACAAACCAGGTCTACATGGAGATCGAGACCGGAAACCTCCGCCCCCTGGGGGGGATGGCGATGGACCACGCCACCAAGACCTCCATCTTCCTGGAGAAGAGGTCTGAGGGCAAGAGGATCGCCCGGCTTATGAAGCACAGGTCGATGCCCGAGGGGGCGACAGCAGAGCTTCTGATCACCGCCGGGGGCGTCGAGTGATCTGGCCGCCACCGGTCCAGTCCTCCGATGAAGCGTCAACGATCGCCGTTTAGACCCCCGCTTTGGCTTTCTTGCTATTCTTCTTCACCTGATCATCGGCTCAGTTTAGGAGGATGCAGGGCTAATCCCCGCCTTTTTAAAGGCGGTATACAGCCCTTGCCTACGGACAGATTTATAGACACATGGTGACCATATGTGTAACCTAAGATGAGCAAAAAAGATCATTGGATAAGTGCTAGAGGCTGTGTATACAATGTAAATTATTACTTCGTATGGTCAACGAAGTATAGACGTAAAGTATTGGTCGGGAAGATAGCAGACGATCTCCATGATCTCCATGAACTAATTGCTCGAAAGAAGGGAGTTACCCTAATCACTCAGGAGATTTTGCCCGATCATGTACACCTATTCATAACCGCTCATCCGAAGTTTGCACCTGCTAACATTGTAAAAATATTCAAGGGAATCAGCGCGAAAAAGATCTTCGAGACGCACCCGGAGATCAAGAACGAGCTCTGGAATGGTCATCTGTGGAATCCTTCGTACTATGTAGGAACATGTGGCGATACTACAAAAGATGTAATACAAATGTATATCGAGACTCAGAAGGTGAGATGACTTGCTGAAAGTGTTTCGGTATAGGATATATCCCACAAAGTCACAAAGGACCAGGATGGCTGAGACTCTGGAGCTTTGCAGATGGACCTATAACGAAACGCTGGCCGTCAGAAAGAATGCCTACGATCAAGAAGGCAAATCGGTATCCAACTACGAAACCAAAAAGCTATTGCCTCAATGGAAGGAAGAGAAACCTGAGTTGAAAGAAGTCCACTCCCAGGTTCTGCAAGAAGTGGTTAAAAGAGTTGATCTTGCTTATCAAGCCTTCTTTCGAAGGGTCAAAGCAGGCGAAGATCCCGGTTACCCGCGGTTCAAGGGCTATGGGAGATATGACAGTTTCACCTATACTCAATCGGGTTTTTCTTTGAAATCCGGCAAACTTTGGCTTTCCAAGATAGGCGACATCAAAATCAAGCTTCATAGACCTGTCGACGGAGAAATCAAGAGGCTTAACATCAGAAAAACGCCAACTGTCAACGCCGGTTTAAAACTGTCCAATTATGGCGAAATAAAACTGTCCATCTATAGATAAGCCTTCTGCTTGACCTGACTACTTCTCTCAATTATAGAGAATAGTTCTTGGGGATCAGTCCCTGCCGTTTTCGTTCCTTC
>Ga0334887_1000553_pt1 | contig 58608 bp, 46 predicted proteins | sample GraSluR1_MG_10_FD_207217 | JGI IMG/M metagenome (GOLD analysis project Ga0334887, IMG submission 207217) | Sludge microbial communities from methane-producing bioreactor in Wageningen University, Netherlands - Granular Sludge_18_07-R1 | ecosystem: Engineered > Bioreactor > Anaerobic >...
TCGTTGGTTGCATATTTCTCTCCTTAATGTTTTCTTGTGCGTAGAGCAAGTCAATTCATTATTGGATAAGTAAATATGCAACCTTTTTTCCGCTCGTTGTAGTTCTACTGCATTATTTGGGATAAATCAGAGCAGGTAATAGATGTGTGAAAATTATGAGAGGAAAAAAATCTGGCATGTTGTTGTCAAATGGATTCAGTATTTCTTTTTTCATACTTGGAAATTGCGAAAAATCTTCCCCTAAAGGGTTCCTTCCACTATACCCTCTGAGAAAAATCACGCTGAAAAACCTGACGTTTGATAAGCTTCAATCAGCTTATTCCTATCTATTCTCATGAAATCCTCAGCACCTGATAAAGTAACACTCCTTTCCAAACTGCTGGCAGCCTCCCATATATCAACAGAAAACCGGAAGCTGCTGCTTCGTTTCACTCTGATCTGTCTTTTTATCGGCTCTCTTGTTCTGTTTTCCTCTTTCCTCGTCTGGTTTCTGGAAAAGGGCGGTCAGGGAGATAACACGATAAAATCATTCTGGGACGGTATCTGGTGGGCTATTGTTACAATTGCCACTGTCGGTTACGGTGATAAATTTCCGATTACTCATGCCGGAAGAATAGTCGGACTGATCCTGATTATCGTCGGTTTTTCCAGTCTGTCGATTTTCACCGGTTTGATCGCTTCCCTGTTCGTGGAAGATAAATTAAAAGGAGCAAAAGGTTTGAAACAAATAAGAACCACACGTCATATTGTTCTCTGCGGATGGAATAAAACAGCAGAGACTATGCTAAGAGCAATGGTAGAAAAGAATATTCTCGAGACTGAAATAGTGATAATTGCTAATAAGACTCCAGAGTTTTTCGAGAATATAGAATCTCTCTTTCCAACTCTTCGCATCCGGTTTGTCCGAGGCGAACCGACCTCAGAAGAGATTTTGCGCCGAGCTTCAATCGCGACTGCTGCTCAGATAATCATCGTTGCTGACCAGTCACTTTCCCGGGAAAATGCCGATGACAGAACGATATTCATTACCAATGCCGTTCATTATCTCGCCGGTAAAACGAATATCACGGTTCAGCTGATAAACGGAGAAAACCGTAATCTGCTTCACCGTCTCGGGATAGATAATATTATTGTTTCAGATGATCTTAACGGCTATATCTTAGCCAATAATGTCATTGAACAGGCAAGTCTCTCTTTATTCAATCAATTAGCGAAAGATCCGGCAAATTTCATCCGAACAGAAAGAATCGAAGAGCGTTTTATCGGTAAAAAATTCGAAGAACTCTTCGACTACTACTATCTGGAAGAAAAGCATTTGGTAATTGGTCTGATGTCAAAAAAACCCGACATAAATCTTGAATCTATCTTCACTGATAATACTTCGGCGATTGACCAGTTTATCAAAAACACCCTCCAAACATCTCGCTGCATCAGACAGGAAGACAAGGATAATATCCGCTGGAATCCGGCGGGCGACAGTATCATTCAGGAGAATGACCATGCAATTTTCTGGTTTAGGAAGGGCTTATGATCAACCTTGAACTGTTAAGAAAAATCCGTCTGTTCCAGGGGCTCGAAACGGAACAGTTAAAAGCTATCAGCCCCCTGCTAAAAAAGGAATTTGTTCCCAAGGGACATTACCTTGTTCAGGAAAACACTTTCGGAGAGATACTCTATATTCTCTGTGATGGTACGGTTAAAGTCACGAAAGAATTGATCAAAGGTATCGATGATGTGGGGATAAAAGAAAAAGTTCTGGCTACTCTCACTTCGGATATCCTTCCTACTTTTGGCGAAAGCGGTTTATTAGTGCATGTTGTTCGCACTGCTAATGTCATAGCTCATACCGATTGCACTGTCTGTACACTCAGCAAGTCAGATTTCAATGATTTTGCCGAAAAGAACTCCCCTGCCGGATATCTGATAATGAAAAATATCGCTTGTATCCTCTCAGAACGCTTATATGAAACAGATGATAATCTGGTAAAGCTGGCAACAGCTTTTTATATTGCTGTTCAGAGATAAACAGACTTTTCTAACTGACCGGAAGTAATGGGATAAAACAGAAGAATATCAGACCTCTGTTCATACCCGAAAAAGTTTTTTTTAACTTCCCCTCAGGCAGCAAGATAGAGCACTGCAGTCTCATTGGTAACTCTATTTAAGAACTTCGGTACCGGAGAAATCCCTATAGAGAGAAAAGCTCTCCAGAATCTCTTTATCCTCTTCTGATATTTCACCAAGAATCAATCTGGTAATCAATTCTCCTAAGCCTGGTCCTAACATAAATCCCTGCCCGCAGACTCCGGCGGTGTTAATAAAATTAGGATACTCTTTCACTCTGCCGACTATCGGAAAACCGTCGGGGGTCATCGGATACTGTCCCCGCCATGTTCTCCTTACTTTAAGATTCGCCAGTCTCGGATAGATCTCGAGCATCCTCTTCGTAATCTGGGGCAGAAAGATAGAAGTAGAATCGTTATCTATTCCCCAGAGAGGAGGATCGGGAGTTAAGCAAAACACAACCTGTCCTTCATAATTCTGATAGAAATAGAAATTTGCCGATCCTTTGGCAGGTCTGATATCTACAACCATTGGTCCGAAAAACCGCTTTACCGGTTCTGTGATCCCAGCTTCGTGATTATCGGGTTTAACCGGTATCTCGATACTCAAAAGAGCAGCTATTTCGGCAGCATAATTTCCGGCAGCATTGACGATAAAACTGCAGGAGTAATTGTCTTTATCGGTCTTCACAATGAATGACTTATCTCTTACGATCTCTATCCCTGTCACCTGTTCGTTGAAGTGATAACGTGCTCCGTCCTGCAAACTCTTGAAATAGAGGGCATTCAGCGCTAATAAAGGTGAAGCCGAACCATCTTCCGGTGAAAAAGTTGAGCCTCTTAAACCATCTCTCTTGATTCCGGGCACCAATTCTCCGTATTCTTCAGGAGAAATCCATTTGATATTCAAACCGAAAGCATGCTGAATCTTCATCGTTTCCTTCAGCTTCTGCTCATCCTTCTCCGTATAGGCAGGGAAACTGTATCCATTAGACATCCATTGTAGATCATCACCATAGGTCTGTTTCCAGGTTGAAAAAACTTCCAGGCTCCGGAGGCAAATTTTTATCTTCCCTTTGTCGGAATGTGTTGCCCGCAAGCCCCCTATTGCTTTTTTATTGTTACCCTGACCCACCGAAGGGAGTGCATCTATGACTAAGACCTTCAGCTTCTCTTCGGCAAGTGCCATAGCAGCAGGTACTCCAATAGAACCTGCTCCAATTATTACTACATCATAAGCTTTCTTTACCACATTCATCATCCTATCTATTCCTTCGTGCTAAGTTATCAGAACTACAGGTATATTCCCTTCCTATATTTCCGGACTCTCTTCTTCTGCTACTGCATAAAGTGATCTTTCTCTATTTTTTCCGGTCGCTATCAACAAAATTTTTCAAGGGGGCTTCAATAAAGACCGGTCTCTTTGTATTTGCCACTATCTCTGTGAAGGAAACGCCCTCTTCTCTGAATATCTGACGGATAAGAGTATCGCAGGTTTTACTTCCACAGGGACCCATACCGAGTCTGGTTAACGCCTTAATCTGATTGATATCAGTTATTCCCTTGCGGATCAATGCTCTGACATCTCCCACCTTCACTCGTTCACACAAACAGACCATTGCATCATCGGCTGTCTCAATGGGTATCACCGCCTCTGCTAATGGCTTGGTCAGCTCAATATCCTGGATCATAAAAGACACTATTCTTTTAGCTATCTTCTTCGGGGCTTTGATTTTGACCAGATTCGTTTTTGACTTCTTATGCTTCACCACATCAATCACCGGTAATTCAGCAAGAAGATTTCCGTCAATATCAACAGCCTTGACCGTATCACCCTGCTTCACCGGGTAATTGGAGACCTCATAGGGTATCGTAACTACCGGAAACTCTCCATCCTGACGGTAATCAACCAGAGTTATAGCTAATCCGGGACAGATTGTCAGGCATTGCATACATCCCGAACATCTGCCTTTAAACCCGGGTAGCCCCATGAGTGGATCATCAGCGAGTTCTATTGAAGAAAAGGGACAGACTGTGGCACAGGGATTACAGGGAATTTCCTGCAAACAATGAATAACGGGAAATACACCTTCTTCGGCTTCAGGAAAGGTCTGAGAAAATATTTGACCCGGTTCCTTTTTTAACTCTTCTGCCTTGGCATACCATTCCGGTGGAACATCCTTCACCTTTGCTCCTAAGACTTTGGCAACTTTCAGTCCGGCAATCTTACCATTAAACATAGCAGATGAAGCCTCTGCTATCTCATTCGCATCTCCGGCTGAAAATACTGTTATTCCGGAAGTTTCCGCCTCCTGCGTGAACTCATTGAGCGGCTCCAGTCCTACTGCGATCAGGATCGTATCACAGAGAAATGTCTTTTCCGTACCTTTTAGCGGCTGAAAATTCTTGTCAATCTCAGCAATGGTAACGGACTCGACTCTTTCCTTACCCTGAGCAGAAATAACTGTATGTGAAGTATAGATTGGAACACCGAGCCGTTTTAGTTTATCGCTGTGTACCTTATAACCACCGCAGGCCGGCATTACCTCTACCAGTCCGACAACAGTAATCCCGGCTTGCAGAGCGTGATATCCGGCAATCAATCCGACATTCCCCCCCCCCACGATAAACAATCTCTCTGAAGGTTTAACCAGATCTCTGTTTACCAAGGTCTGAAAAGCACCGGCTCCGTAAATGCCGGGTAGAATATTACCTGGAAAACGAAGAAACTTCTCTCTTGCCCCGGCAGTATTTAGTATGATTCTTGGTTCGATTATCTTATAGGAATCTCCCTGTAATATTCCGACCTTCTTATCCTTAAAAACAAACAGCGCTGTAGAGTTTAACCAGAGTGAGCAGTTAGAATACTTGCTCAATTCTTCTGCTAACTTCTCACCGATATCAATACCTCTGGTCCCCGCATAAGAGTCTTCGACCGACCCGAAGAATTTGTGGGTCTGTAGAACCAGTTTACCGCCAAGCCGGTTTTTATCATCAATAAGGATTATCCGAAAATCGAATTTTGCCAGTTCAATGGCAGCAGAAAGACCCGCAGGACCTCCTCCGATGATCAGAATGTCAGTTTTATATTCCCCGATATCATTCATTGTTACCGGATTATCTTGCAAAGGGAGTTCCGGTAAGCCTTCCATACTCTCTACGATCATATTTTCCGTTACTTCCACCATGCAGGATTTAACCGGGACACCATTCGCAATGACACCACATTTGGCACATTGACCATTGGCACAAAACATACCCTGAGGACTGTTATCCTGAGAATGATGACCAAAGACAGCAATTCCGTTAGCTATCAGCGCTGAGGCAATCACTTCACCCTTGAGGGCTTTTAGGGGTTTATTGTTCCAATAGAAGGTTATCTCGGCCTTTTTCCCTGTTTCCAGTACGTGATGTTCCCGAATACGGTTTTTATTTTTCATCTATCACTCCAAAGTCTTTCAGAATCATTATCTTAAGTTAACAATTATAGTCTGTCCCAGCAAGAAGCTTCTGATAGCTGTCTTGAGCTTTAAAAATAAAAATACTACCCATGTCAATAAAAACATAGTGCCTTAGGCATAGAGAAAATTGCTTTGGCTATTCAATATAAATGCCTTACAATTTAACCATGAGTTAAACAGGTACAAATGAAGAACAGAAAACACTGAGCTTACTTGAGATGAAAAATCAGAAAAAATTGATAAGCTTAAGCATCCCTTCCGGTTTACTGTAGAATAACCCGGTTGTCTCTTAGCCGTCTGGTCAGTCGAAAAGATGATTTAGTTTTTATCCTTACCCGGCAGAATCTCCTGGTAAATCTATGTAAATAGTCAACAATACTCTCCCAGATTAACTCATCAGAACGTCAAAACTCCGGCTATTTTCAGACTCAATAAAAGAATGTCTCAACTATTCCGTTATAAAACGGGGAATATTCCGGGGCAGACGGCAGAGTAGCTCATAATTGACAAGACTTGTCATCTCACAAAAAGAAGAGACCGTTATTTTCTGCTGCCCCTGATCTCCAATAACAACAACTTCATCCCCCTTCTGGACTCCGGGGATAGCCGAAACATCGACAATAAACATATTCATATTGACTAAACCGATGATTGGGGCTTTCTTTCTTCGGATCAGAACATGTCCGACATTACTCAAGCTCCTGCGGTATCCATGATAATAGCCGATAGGTATAGAGGCAATAATGGTTTTCTTAGTTGTCATGAAGGCGTGTCCGTAGCTGATAAATTTGCCGGCTTCGACAACCTTCGTGCTCATAACCTTTGCTTTCCATTGCAACACTTTTCTTAAGGGATCTCTGGTAAAAGTACCTTTGTCAGAAAGCAGATTATGCATTCTTGTCTCCTGAGCCGGCCAATAACCATATTGAGCTATCCCAATCCTGACCATATTCATTCTTGTCTGGGGATAAGTCAAGGCTGCTGCTGAACAGGCTGTATGCTCATAGCGGGCTTTAATACCTTTCCGGGCAAGCATATCCCGTAACCTGATGAATTCATCGAACTGATTGTTGACCCGGACATGATTGGCAATACTTTCAGCACCTGCATAATGGGTACAGAGTCCTTCTATTTGCAGACAATCTCTGTTCTTATCAATGAGCGGTATAACCTCTGCCAGTTCAAGTTCATCAAAACCTGTTCTATACATCCCGGTTTCCAGTTCCAGATGAATTTGAGCTGTCTTTTTCATCTTGCGGGAAGTTTTGATCGTTTGCTCCAGTCTGTCTAATTCGAAAACATAGTAGGAAATATCGTTTTCAATAGCCCATTCTAACTGGTCATTATCGATCATGCCCATAATGAATAGGCGGGAAGAAGGTTGCTTTACCGAAAGGGCAGTTTCGGCTTCCCAGGCATCAAAAACGGCAAAATGGTCGATCCCTGACTGCTCTGCTAAGGGGAGAAATTCTTCTATTCCGTGCCCGTAAGCGTTTCCTTTAATGACGGACACAAATTTTGTCTCTTTCCCTATTCTTTTTTTCAGGTAGTTCAGATTCTTCTTTAATGCTGCTGAACTGAGTTCTATATAAGAAGTAGTTTTCATTGTTCTCCCGTTAATCTTGTAAGCAACTCATCAAATATGCTAATCCCGGTAGCAATTAATTCGTCGGGAAAGTCATAATTGTCATTATGTAGTTGGGGATGATTTAATCCTGCCCCCAAACCGAAAAGAACACCCGGAGTTTGCTGGGCAAAATAGGAAAAATCTTCTGACCAGGAGAAAGGGTTATCTCTCTGAATTACCGGCAGATCCAGTTTGCCTGCTGTCTCTATGACTTCGTCAGCTAATCTCTCGTCATTTATCATGGCGGGATAGTATTCGACCCACTCTATCTCATGGCGTAAGCCATAAGCCTGGGCAATACCCTCTGAGACCCTTACTGCCTGCTCCTTCATTTTCTCGAGATCTTCAGCTTCATGGCAGCGCATCGTTGCCATTATATGAGCATAACCGGGAGTAGTACCAAAGGCAATTTCACCCAGACAGGCATGGATAATTGTCAATAAAGCTGCTCTGTGGACCGGTATACACTGCTGAGGTAAAGAATTCAGAGAATTCATGATAGCGGTCATCCCCATAATCGGGCTGTTACCGTTTTCAGGATGGCCGGCGTGGGATGTAGCTCCCCAAAGCCGGATAATCATCCCTGTGGTGGTGGATGTGAAAGTCCCCTTTCTGATGATCAGGCTATGTCTTTCATAACCCGGAAGATTGTGCAGAGCTAAAACATAATCGAATTTAACCTTCTTTAATCTCTCGTCTGCTAACATCTTCGCAGCACCTGTACCTGTCTCTTCCTCAGGTTGAAATATCACAGCTATCGAGCCGGCAAAAGAATCCCTTCTTTTCGCTACCTTTTCAGCAATCCCCATGACGATAGCCATGTGTCCATCATGTCCGCAGCTATGGGCAACTCCTTCCCTTCTGCTTTTATGCGAAAACTCGTTACTTTCGGTTATCGGAAGAGCGTCTAATTCCGCTCTGACTGCGATTCTCTTTCCCTGTTTATTCCCATGGTAGAAAGCCACAACACCCTTCCCCCCTACACCTGTCCATAACTTATCAGGTCGAGTGCTCTCCAATAAGCTGGCAATATGAGAGGCAGTTTGATCCTCTTCCCCGGGAAGTTCCGGGTTCATGTGCAGATATTGCCGTAACTCAATCAGCTTTTCATTCATATTTACTCCTTGATATCCGTCTGAGCCTTCTATTCCAGTCTGACAGCATATTTTATTAAACTGCCGGGAAGTGGACTTGACCAAAGAACCCTGTCAACAAATATATGTTGGAACATATATGAGCAGAGTCTTTCTTTTCTTCGTTTCTCTTATTTGTTATGATAGTTAGGGTGAGACCAGCTGAATCTATTTTTGACGAGTAGTTCTTCATCTCAGTTCCCGGATAAAAGAAATATTTGTCATTCAGATAAAGAGAATTAGATTAGTAAGTGTCAGTTGCCTTCTGTTATTTGTTATCTGAGGATATATTAATTATTGCTGATAGCTTGAAACTAAGTAGAGGATGTAAAGATGGATTTATCATTAGAGAGGTGTAACCTCTGTCCGAGAATGTGCCAGGTAAACCGTTTTGAAACAATTGGTTATTGCAATGCCGGGGCAAAGATAAAACTTAATCTTTTCCAGCTTCATCATGGTGAAGAGCCTAATATAAGCGGAAAGAGAGGGAGTGGAACAATATTTTTTGCTCATTGCAATCTGAAGTGTATTTATTGCCAAAATTTTACTATCAGCCATTTTGGCTGGGGCAGAGATGCGGAAGAATCAGAGGTCGCTGATATCATGCTCGAACTTCAGGAAAAGGGTGCCCATAATATCAATCTGGTAACGCCGACTCATTTTAGTCTGCAGCTCATTGAAGCTATAAAAAAAGCTAAAAAGAAAGGCCTGCAAATTCCGATTGTCTGGAATACGAATACCTATGAAAGGGTGGAAACACTGCAAGCTTTATCCGGTTTGATTGATATTTATCTTCCGGACTTTCGCTATTATGATAATGAAGTATCCAAAGCTTATTCTGATGTAGAAAACTATTTTGAAGTTGCCACTGAAGCTCTTAAGGAGATGTACCGGCAGGTAGGAGATATCAGAAACAAAGGAGGAATAGCCGTCAAAGGACTGATGATAAGAATACTGATCATGCCGGGCAACAAGAATAGAGTAGATAAAATCCTGGAATGGATCGCCCAAAATATCGGCAAAGATACTCATATAAGTCTGATGGGTCAGTATTACCCTACCTACAGATCTATTGCTTTCCCCGAGATTAACCGGACAGTTACTCAGGAAGAATATGATTTTGCTGTTAAACTTCTCAATGATCTCGGTTTTGAGAACGGCTACATTCAAGATCTCGGTGGTTCTGACGACTGGACACCAAAGTTCATCAAGCCTGAATAAACCTTAATTATGAAAATTATGAGAGTGAATAGTTGCTACTCAATAATGTAGATGATGACCGTCATTGGCTGCTTGCTGTTGTCCTTTTTTATCCTGAGGGAGCAATAGATTTCACATCACTTTTTCCCCTGGTAAGATGAGAAGCTTAGCTAAATAAAAAAAGTAAGAATAGAGGATCAACAGATGCTAAACGAGAATTTGAATTATGATGTTGCCATTATTGGCGGCGGTCCTGCCGGTTTAGGTGCCGCTATTTATGCTGCCAGGGGTGGGTTAAAAACAGTTGTATTTGAAAAAGGATTGATCGGCGGGCAGATCCTGCTTACTGCTGATGTAGATAATTATCCCGGTTTTGATGAGACGGTTTCCGGTTATGATTTGGTTGACAAGATGCGAAAACAGGCGGAAAAGTTTAACGCTGAATTCAGAGAAGAAGAGGTCACTGCTATCAGCCTGGAAGGATTATGTAAGATCGTTGAAACAGATAAGAACACTTATCGGGCAAAAACCATAATTTATTGTGCCGGAGCTCATCCCAGAAAGCTGGCAGTTCCAGGAGAAGAGAGATTGACCGGACGTGGTGTTTCTTATTGTGCCACCTGTGACGGCGCTCTTTACCGTAGTAAAACAGTTGCTGTCATTGGTGGGGGAGATTCAGCGGTGGAAGAGGCTGAGTTTCTAACCAGATTTGCAGATAAGGTCTATGTTGTTCATCGCCGAGATAAACTTAGAGCAGTCCATGCGGTACAGGAAAGAGCGTTTAATAATCCGAAGATCGGATTCCTCTGGAGTAGTGTAGTGCACGAGATCGTGGGAGAAGAGAAGATAGAGAAGCTGATCCTCTTCAATAAAAAGAAAAACACCTTTGCCGACTTAATGGTTGCCGGTGTTTTTATCTATGTGGGGATCATACCAAACAACAGTCTCATCGAATCAAGATTAGAGTTGGATTCTCAGGGTTTCATTCTAACTGATGATAACGGACAGACAAACATCCCGGGAATCTTTGCTGCCGGTGACATCGTACATAAAGTACTCCGGCAGGTCGTCACTGCTGTTAGTGATGGAGCCGTTGCCGCCTTTTCTGCCGAAAGATGGATTCAGGATAATCTAACCGGCTTCGAACAAGTAAAAAAAATCCGTTAATTCTTAGCGACTACCGATCAGAAAGAAAAAAATAGTTTTTCACCTGAACAGGTTTAGTTCCAAAAAATCATTTAGTGGTCAATTAAGATCATTTATGATTGACATAAATCAGCTACTCAACAGAAATATACCTCAATTTGTTCCGTTATAATACGACAAATTTGAGTAGCTGAAACTCACGTTTATCAGATGTACAGTAACAAGAGCAAGAACCAGAAAAAACAAAATTAAAAAATAGAGTAAAGAAATGATAATTATCAAGTACGTGATCGCTGTATGGATTATCTTCACACTTCTTTTAGCAGATAATCTCAGCTGCATGGAGAAGAAGCAAGATTTTATTACCATTCAAAGCAATAAACTCACTGAACTGGCAAATCGTTTAGAAGAGCGGGATGTTCCACAAGAATGGTTTTGGCAACAGGTCCAGCGGGAAAACTTCCAGTTTTACGAAAAGATGGATGAACTGTTTACCAACTTGATAGAGCACCGTTATAGTAGGGGAGAAATTGATTTAGACGATTACAAAAATCACTTCAACGTTCAGCGCCGGGCAGAAACAGGAAAACGCTTTATTAAAGAGCATCAGCATCTGCTGGATAGTGTTCAGGCAAGAAACGGAATAGATTATGAACTGATCGTTGCCATTCTCGGCATGGAAACTAACTTTGCCCAGCAAAGAAACAGGGGCAATTATTATGTCTTCGATGCTCTGGTTTCCCAGTATCTTCTAATCCCCCGCCGGGAAAGTTTTGCCGTTAATCAGCTGGCGAGTCTATACAATTTTATCGAGAAAACAGAACTTGATGTTGACTATTTTGTCGGTTCTTTTGCCGGAGCAAGCGGTTGGGCTCAGTTCATTCCGACCTCATTAGACAGTTTCTTTATCTCTGCTGACGGAAATAACCGAAACATCGATATCTTTTCTATCGAAGATACTCTGGTCAGTATTGAGAATTATCTCCTGAAACACGGATTGAAAAAGGCTACCATGTCTTCTGAATCTCACCTTCATCGGGCAATATTTGCCTATAACAGAAGCGAAGCCTATGTTCAGGCTGTTTTGCATCTCTATCGGGAAATGAAATAGTTGTTAAGCCCCTTACTTAACCCTCTCATCTATGAATGACTGTATAATTATGACCGGGGATACGCTAACCCGTCTCCCCGATGGATCTATTCAGCTAAATTGATAGTCAAATAGGTATTTATCTGCTCACGATTCAAGACGTAAAGTAGAATGATACTCTTCCCTTCTTCTTCGTAGAGCTTTTTAGCTTCATTGATCAGAGCTTCAAACTCAGCTACAGAACTAACCTTCTGATGGTTGATCTCCTGAACGACGTCACCGGTACGTAATTCAGAACGACCTGCCGGACTGTTACTCTCGATTGACGCAACTACAACTCCGTAAGCTGCCCTGATTTGCAGTCTCTCGGCAATTTCGCTCTGCAGACTGCTAACTTCTAATCCTAACCAGGGTGTTTCCTCAGGTTCCCTGACATCTTGTGCCAAGTTCTCGTTCGGTATCTCACTTAGCTCAACAAACAGTGTTCTTTCCTGTTCGTTTCTGATGACCGTGAGTGGTATTCTTTTGCCCACTTCGGCATTTGCTACAAGTATCCTGAAACGGGCAACATTATGAACTTCCTTGCCGTCAAGAGTAATGATTACATCTCCGTTTCTCAAACCCGCCCTGGTTGCTGGTGTATTATCTTCAACCCGGGCGACCAATACACCCCCAATTCTCTGTAAGCCAAGACTTTGCTGTAACTCCGGAGTAATCTCCTGGGGAAGTATTCCCAAATAAGCTCTGACAACTCTTCCAAACTCCAGAAAATCGGTTATTACTTTTTCTGCCAGATTGATCGGAATGGCAAAACCAATTCCGATGTTTCCCCCTGTGGTACTTGTTATCGCTGCATTAATCCCGATGACTTCACCCCTAATGTTAATGAGAGGACCGCCACTGTTCCCAGGATTTATCGCAGCATCTGTCTGAATATAGTCCTGATATAAAGGAGACCGTTCACCAAAATCAAGAGACGCCCGGCTTGTTGCCGAGATGACCCCTACAGTAACTGTTCTGTCCAAGCCCAATTGCCCAAAAGGATTTCCTATGGCAATCGCCCAATCCCCAATATCAAGATTATCGGAATCACCAAAGGGAAGGCTTACAACTTTCTCTGCAAGTGGAACGTTTATCTTGATAATCGCTACATCTGTCATGGGATCCAAACCTACTATCTCTGCCTGATATTTTGCCTTATCTGCTAAAGTAACTGTGATCGTTCGATTGTTTCCTTTGTCAATAACATGATTATTGGTTAGTATATAGACTTCCTGGCCTCTCTGTTGAAAAATAAACCCGCTTCCGATCGACACTGATTGGCGTGTCTCTGGCATCGGCCCGAAAAAAAATTTATACAGGTCTTCATCAAAGGGAAATCTGCCGCGGGGAATTCGGGTCTCAATTTCAGCCTCCACCTGGATATGGACTACACTTTCTCTGACATTACGGACTACTTCCACGAAAGGACTCTTACCTTCATCGGTCAGAGGTAATCTGGCTCCGAGATTAATCGCTGCAGTCATCATCAGTATCATACTTATCACTATTATCATCCTGTTAAACATCAATCTCCTCCGTTTAAGTTTCGTTTTTATCTTCATCCTTTACCTCTAAAACATTTCTTTGATCTTGTCACTGTTATATTAACTTTTTACCAAGATAAGTTGTTACAATTATTCATTGCGATAAGCTATAAGCCATAACAAAGAAAACCTTATCCAAGGGCAGCAATAAAACTTCAGGACTTTTAAATATCTCCATCTGCTAACTTGATTGAGATCATGAATAATCCCTGTTTACACAATACTATCCCAATCGATTCACTATCGAACATCTAATCTTGTCAAGACTCAGAGTCTTGTCGTCAAACATTCAAGACTACCCCGACTGCTTATCCTTTTCAATTGTTCTCTGGTGATACGAAGCTAAAATATTGACAATTCGGGTCAGGTTTAAAAAGATGAATTCCATTTTCTTTGAGGAGGATTCTTGATGAGTCACTGGTTCGTTATTGCACCGTTCGGTGCTTTAAGCGCTCTGTTGTTTGCTTTGTATTTTTATCGTTCTATGAAAAGTAAGCCTGAAGGCAATGAAAGGATGATCGAAATTGCCGGATATATCAGAGAAGGAGCGAAGGCATATTTAGCGCAGCAATACAAAGTAGTTACGATTTTCTTTCTTATCGCATTTGTTATCTTTGTGCTATTGTCCTTTTTCTTTAGTTTTCAGCACTTTTGGGCACCTTTTGCTTTTATCTCAGGAGGATTCTTCAGCGGTTTAGCCGGTTATATCGGGATGAAGACCGCTACTTATGCTTCCGGTAGAACTGCTGAAAGCTGCCGTACCAGTATAAATTCCGGTTTGCTTATTGCCTTCCGTTCTGGTGCCGTGATGGGGCTTAGTGTCGTCGGACTCGGTTTGATCAATATAGTTTTTTGGTTTTTACTTCTCAAACATTCTCTGAGTTTTCCTCCCACCCATCTTCTCCATATTGCCAATTATACTGAACTTACCTCCGTTCTGCTCTCCTTCGCAATCGGGGCTTCTTTTCAGGCATTATTCGCCAGGGTAGGAGGCGGTATCTTCACGAAGGCTGCCGATGTTGGAGCTGACTTGGTCGGCAAATTAGAGAGTGATATACCGGAAGATGACCCGAGAAATCCTGCTGTTATAGCTGACAATGTCGGCGATAATGTCGGCGATGTTGCCGGGATGGGGGCCGACCTCTACGAATCCTATAATGGTTCTATTCTGGCGACTGCCGTGTTAGGGGCAGCTGCCTATTATGCCAGACCGGAATTGCAGCTGAATGCTATTATTTTCCCATTATGCCTTGCCGGTTTAGGAATCATTAGTTCTATTGCCGGTATTTTTGTAGTGAAAACAAAAGAATCTTCCACTCAAAAAGAGCTGCTTAAAGCCCTTTCCCGGGGTGTTTGGTTGAGTTCGATAATTATCATTATAACTTCATTTTTTCTTGTCAGAGCTTTGTTACCTAACGCAACAAATCTCTGGTTAGCAATAATTATCGGCTTACTAACCGGTATCATCATCGGTAAATCCACAGAATTCTTTACTTCTCACGATTTCTTCCCAACCCGGGGAGTTGCCAGACAAGGGAGGACAGGAACTGCAACTCTAATCATAGATGGTGTTTCGGTCGGAATGATGTCAACCAGTATCCCGGTTATAACACTCGGTTTAGGAATAATCCTGAGTTTCGGTGTTGGCAGCCGCTGGAATCTTAATGATCTGGCAAACGGTCTTTACGGTATTGGAATCGCTGCTGTCGGAATGCTTTCTACTCTTGGAATCACCTTAGCTACTGACACCTATGGCCCAATCGCCGATAATGCCGGCGGTAATGCCCAGATGAGTAATTTAGGTTCTAAAGTCCGCGACCGGACTGATGCTCTTGATGCCTTAGGTAACACCACCGCAGCAACCGGAAAGGGCTTTGCTATCGGCTCAGCAGCCTTGACGGCTATGGTATTGCTCTCTGCTTATCTTGAGGAAGTAAAGATTGCTCTGAATAGAATTGGAGTTGAACAATTGGTTTTAGAAGGGGGAAAGGTTATCCAGACCTCCTCTGCTTCGATCCAGCAGTTCATCGGTTACTATAATATTACACTTGTTAATCCACAGGTATTAATAGGTCTGTTTATCGGTTCAATGACCGCTTTCGTTTTCTGTGCTCTGACCCTGAAATCAGTCGGAAGGGCGGCAGGCGAAATGGTAAAAGAGGTAAGAAGACAGTTCGGAGAAAAAGGCATTCTGGAAGGGACAGTAAAACCAGATTATGCCATTTGCGTGGCTATCTCAACGAAGGCAGCGCAAAGAGAGATGGTTTTGCCTGCCTGTATGGCCTTTATTATACCCTTAATTGTCGGTTTATTGTTAGGAGTACCCGGAGTTATGGGTCTCCTGACCGGAGCTTTGACCTCAGGTTTTACCTTAGCGATAATGTTGAATAATGCCGGAGCAGCTTGGGATAATGCCAAAAAATACATTGAAAGCAATAAATACGGGGGTAAGAGATCCGTGGCACATAAGTCGGCAATCGTAGGCGACACAGTCGGTGATCCTTTTAAAGATACATCAGGACCCTCTTTAAATATTCTGATAAAACTAATGAGTATGGTAAGTATTATCTTCGCCGGTATCATCGTCTCCTACTCACCACTAATCGTCTCACTTTATGATAGATCGGAGACTCAACAAGAAAAAGTTATCTCATATCCGGATTCTGATTGACAAAAACGTATAGGTAATTTTCTCTCATATAAAAACTTAGCTTAGATTTAAACAAAGAGAGGGTCTGAGAAGTTGGCAGCACTTTTCGCAGGTAAGATAAGTGCACTTTATTGACAGTAGGATGAAAAAGCGCTTAACTATAATTATCTCGTTACTTTGTTTCTCTCTTTTTCTGAAGAGCGAAACACCCAAGACCGGTCTGGCTTTAAGTGGGGGTGGGGCAAGAGGACTTGCACATATTGGAGTGCTAAAGGTCATTGATGAGTTAGATATTCAGATCGACTATATCAGCGGGACAAGTATGGGTGCAATAATCGGAGGATTTTATGCCGCCGGATACACTGCCCTCGAGATAGAAGATATTGTCCTTAACCAATTCGACTGGAATTTTATGCAATCCGAAACCATCCCCAGAAAAGATTATTATATCGGCGAAAAAAGATGGGCCAACAACTATAATTTCTCTCTCTTGCTTAGCGATAACTTCAATATTTCGTTTCCTCAAGGTTTTATTAGTGGTAATCAATTCTTGAATCTGTTCTTTGACTATTTTTATGAGTATAGCCATGTTGCTGATTTTTCCCAGCTCCCCATTCCCTTCGCCTGTATAGCAACAGACTTATTAACCGGTGAGACTGTTATCCTTGACTCCGGAAGTCTTCACGAAGCAGTTAGAGCTTCGATGTCTATTCCCTCTGTTTTTAAGCCCTTCGAGTTGAAGGGAAAATTGCTGATAGATGGCGGCATTAAAATGAATCTCCCCTCCTCGCTCCTCTGGGGTATGGGAGCAGATTATGTTATCGGAGTCCAGGTCAGCTCTGAATTGAGAGAAAAAGAGAGATTAACTAACCCTATTGTTATCCTCGACCAAACCATAAATATCAGTACCGCTGAAAGTAAAGCAAAGGCAATTGCCGACTGTTCTCTGGTTATTGAGCCAAAGCTGGAAAAACTCAGAGCCATAGATTATCAGAAAGCCGCTGAGATTATTGCTGCCGGAGAAAAAGAGGCCAGACGTGTTCTCTCACAATTCACCACTTTGGGGCAGAATGGGAATTCAAACAACGGCAGCAATACATCCGAAAACTTCTTAACCGGATCAAAACCACCAGATAGCGAAAAGCTTCAACCTCTGCCTGAGAATATTATTTTTAACGAGATCACCGTAGAAGGGAATCAACACATCAGCAGTGCCAAAGTAAGAGAATATACCCGGCTTGATACCAATACCGGATTGAAGAAAGAAGATATTATTAGGGGGGCAAAAGCTGCTTATAACTCCGATCTTTTCGAAAAAGTCTATCCTGTAATAAGTGAGTCCGCTGAAGGTTTCAAGCTTACTCTCAAAGTAAAAGAAAAACCACGTAACCGCCTGGGGATAAGTATCCGCTATAATGATAGGGACGACCTGATCTTGGGCGGAGTCCTGGAAATGCGGAATTTTCTCGGTAACAATTCTAATCTTATGCTCGGTATGAGTATTGGGGGACAGAGAGAATTTTTGGTTGATTATGTTAAGAATTTCGGCAGGGAATTCGGAGTGTACTTCAGACTTTTCCCCTATGTAAATGAGCATACCCTTTATTTTTACAATGATAAACAGGAAAAGATCGCCAGCAGCAATTCTTTGGAATATGGAGCAGTATTCGGTATTGGAGCATATACCTTCAACCGTTACATTATAGAATCCTTTATCTATAGCTATCAGAAGATGCTTTACCGTGATATTGCAGAATATTTTACTGATAAGGATTTCTTTTCGTCCGGCATAGGCCTGAAATTCTATCATGAAACTCTTGATGATCTGGTTTTTCCCATGAAGGGTAAACAGATGATAACGAAATATACCTATGCTTCTGAGGACATCTTCAGTGATTTCTCCTACCATCGGTTTTCCGGTAGAAGTCGTTACCTTTTACCTATATTAACCTATTACTCAATGGATTTTCAATTCGATTACGGTTCCTTTTTCGATACTGATCCGGTCGAATTTGACCCTTTTTATGTCGGGGGGTTCGACAGTTTTTTAGGAATGCATTCTTATGAAAAAAGTGCACCCATAGTAAAGATATTCACTTTTATCAACCGGTTTGAAATATTCGAGAATCTTTTTGTCGATCTGCAACTGAATATTGCCAACACGGGTAAGTATGATCTCTGGGATTTTAACTCGGCAACTCTCTCTGGGGGAGGCTTGAAAATCGGATATAAAAGCCTGTTAGGACCTTTAAGGGGTGGGATTGGATTGAACAGAGACGGAAATCTTTTGACCTACATTTCGATTGGATATGATTATGATTTTTTCGAATTCTCCCGCAGATAATCAGAGAATCTGTCCTGTCTTAAGCTAAAAATGAGAGGGAACCCGGATAGATAACATATTGATACCGGAAGCCTGAGATTTACTTTCTTGCCATTCTTTGAATAAAAGAATCGACAATCCTGAGTTGATGGTAAAAGCAATTTATACTGCAATTATTATCAACATTGATATCTGCCTTCTTCTGTTTAATCTCATCCGTTAACTGGAATCTGCTTCTCTTCCTGATACTCTCTTCAGTTACACTGTCCCGATTTTCTACTCGTTTAATCCGTACTTCCGGCTCAGCGATTACATTGATCGTTAGATTGAACAGTTTTTCAATACCCGCTTCAAACAGAAGCGGGATCTCAAAAACTAAGATCTTATTATTAGAAACCTCTATCCGCTGTTTGATTTCCTTGATTATCTCCGGATGTAGAATGTCATTCAAGATTTTCAGTTTCTTTTCTTCGGAAAAAACAACACTACCGAGCTTCTTACGGTCGATTTCTTCTCCCTGTAGGATATCCATTCCAAAAGCATTAACAATCCTTGTTTTTATCTCAGGAGAGAGAAGAAGCTTATGGCTGATCTCGTCAGCTGAGATACTTTCGTAACCTCTCTTCCGAAACCAGTTAAGGGCGGAAGTTTTACCACTTCCAATAGTCCCGGTGAGGGCAACGGTAAAAGGTTTATTGTTTGTCGTTTTCATAGATTTTTACTGAGGTTACTTGGTGTAATCAACGATTTTCTGGGCTAATTGTTCTACATTGATCCCTGTCTGGATAACTCCGTTGACAGCTACTGAAATTCTACCAGTTTCCTCAGAGACGACAATCACCAAAGCATCACTTTCTTCACTTATCCCGACAGCTGCCAGATGGCGGGTACCAAATTGCCGCCGGTATTCAATATTTTGTGATAAAGGTAACACCACTTTTACCGCAACTATCCTATCCTTACGAATTATAATCGCCCCATCGTGTAAGATGCTGTTTCGATCAAAAATAGAAGTGATAAGCTTACTGGAAAGAATGGCATCGATCTTCTCTCCGGTCTCGATGAATTTATTCAACTTTATGTTATTTTCAATTACAATGATCGCCCCTTTTTTCAGAAAAGCCATCGTATCGATCGCATTAGTCAAGGGGGCATATATCGATTTCTTGGGTATCCTTTGAAAAGGGGTAAGAATATTCGCATGACTGATCTTGGCTAAAATGTTCCTTATCTCAGGTTGGAACAGTATTATCACCACCAGAAGCCAGTAATCTCTCAGAATCCGGATAACCGATAAGAGCATTTCCAGCTTGAGTAATGAGGCAACAAAGAAAAAGATAACAAGTAAACTCAGTCCGATAAGTATCTGATATCCGCCGACCTTCTTAACCAAGATAATAAGGCGATAAAGCACCACCCAAACAATGAGAATGTCTATCAGATCAGTTACATTCGGCAACAAGAATTCCATATTAGATTAGCTCCCGTCCTTTGTTGACAATACTCAGGGTTGTATTGTTTTCAGAGTTTGTAAAAACTCTCGCTGTTCCTGGACATCGTGTACCCTTACCAGACTTAATTTATGTTGAAAAGCAAAAGCTGAAACTGCTAAAGAACCACTCAAACGTTCTTTGGGTCGGGAGGAATAGATGTTATTGATAAACCCTTTCCGTGATGCCCCGATCATTACCGGTACTCCTAAAGCATGAAACTCAGTAAGCCTTCTGAGAATCTCCAGATTATGCTCATAAGTTTTCCCAAATCCAATACCGGGATCAACGATAATTCTCTTTTTTTCGATACCTGCCGACTGACAAAAATCAATCCGTTCACTCAGGAAATCCAGGATATCGTCCACGACATCACCATACCGGGGATTCTTCTGCATTGTTGCCGGGGTTCCCTGAATATGCATCAACACGACAGGAACATCGGGAAAATCTTGCAGGATATTAACCATATCCCTATCAAAACGGAGAGCGCTGATATCATTGATTATATCTGCCCCCGCCTTCAGCGCTTGAAGAGCAACCTTTGCTTTGTAGGTATCTACCGAAAGGATGATTTCCTTTTTTTTCGCCTTGATTCCGGAAACTATTTCGATAATTCTCTCTGCTTCCGTTTCCTCATCCACCGGTGAGGCCCCGGGTCTGGTTGATTCACCACCTATATCAATGATCACTGCTCCGGCTTCATGCATCTGCAATGCCTGGGCAATCGCTGTCTCCCGGTCGGTAAAATCTCCTCCATCGGAAAAAGAATCCGGGGTAATATTCAATATACCCATGATCTCAGTCTGGCTCAACTCAAGAGTATAGTCTCGACATTTCAATTCATGCTTAAACCGAGACAAATAAGTCGTTAACAGAGAGTCTAAATCTTTCCTGATCTGGGGAAGACCAAAGGTTGTGTAGTGGGAAAGCTTTCGTATTACTTTGCGGATTTTGTCAACCGTTCCGAGCAGAATAACATCGGTCTGTTCCCTGATACCTTCGACCACTCCTCTGGCTATTGCTGCATCAGCACCCACTGAGAGCATTTCCTGTTTGATAATATTGGCTCCTCCTAAGGGGACTGCTGTTAATCTGATTGGAAGGGAGAAACCCTTTGGTACCATATTTTCTACGCCCTGAGAAGAAACTTCAGCTTTGTTTAAAACCTTACTCATTTCCGCAAAGGAATGTGGTCCGATAATTCTGTTCATAATTTTCTTCCTCTGATATAAACCCACAGACAAAAAAAGAGGTAACAATCGGGTGAAACCTATGTTTTTTTCCCTCTCTTCACACCATTCATACCCCCCTATTCCTGTTTACAAGATCAGGGGTTACTTGTTGAAAAATGGCCTCGTAGTTTTCTCCTTAGCTGTTCTCAAGAATAATCATACTTCTCAAGCAATTCTTTGCTTATTACTGTAATTGATAAATAAAAGTTATTCTTCCTTTCTGAACGACATTTTGGGGTATCGGATTGAATTGCCACTGTGCTAACGAATTTATGCTTAACTCCTCTAAAAGAGGTTCATCTCTTCTGGTTACTATCAGATCTGATACCGAACCGTCCGGATGGACATTGAACTCTACTGTTACCGTCGCGTTTCTTTGCAAACCGATAGGATACTCGGGTACAACCTCTTTCAGTATCGTCCTTTGTAGTATCTCTCCTTCCAGATAATATGCTGTGGGAGAATCACTCTTCTCTCCGATTACCGAACTCATATGTTCCAGATAATCAGTCCCCGCTGATACTAAAGGCTGCTCCTGAATTCTCCCCACCTCCAGATCCTGGGCATCCTGAGCAACAGGACTCCTTACCCCGGTAACTATATTTCCTATCTGATCGTCTAATTTTATAGGAGTGGTAGCAATATCCTGGTGTTTAGGTGTGTCTATTCTCTCCAGTGGGTCATCAAATTCTGTCATTACTTTCGGAAGCTCAACTCTTTGCGGAGCCAGATTAGTACTCTGTCCCTCACTGAAATCCCTTATACCGGGTTCCCCGACGCTTCTGACCGGTCTGTATTCCGTGACCCGGGTAACCGGAACTCTCTCCATCCTGAACTCCATAATCTCGATCTGCCTGATTAATTGTTCCGGAACTATTTCGTAATATATCAAGTAGCCAATGAAGATCAAGAGGATATGAAAGGCGAGAGAGATCATTACCGCTCTTTTCAGATCAATCATTGAAACTCCTCAGATCTGACTATTTCAGTCGCAATAAAGAAACGGTTCGTTCCTGATAATTTGGCAATATCAAGCAGTTTTACGATCTGTTTCAGCGGTATTTCCTGATCAGCCCTGATAACTACAACCTGTTCGGGATCATCTATAAGTCTCTGATTGAGGACAGCAGGGAGACTCTCCCAGGTTACTGAGAGATCATCAACAAAAATATCTTCTTCACGGGTAATAGTCACACTGATATTGCGATTGTATTCATTCTGCATAGTACTGGATGCTGGAAGATTGACCTTAATCCCGGAATGAGTGATAAAGTTGGAAGAGATCAGCAAAAAGATGAGCAGCAGAAAGATCACATCGGCAAATGAGATCAAGGTTACCGACGACAATCTTTTTTTAGTCAGCTTTAGTTCCATCTTTATTTCTCCTGAAACCTAAAATGAAATAATTGGTATAATCTTCAATCTCTCTGGCCAGACCCTCTATCTTACTAACGAGATAGTTATAGAACAAGATAGCTATGATACCGACTGTCAGACCTCCCACCGTTGTTAAGAGGGCTTCCCAGATACCCTGAGCCAGGAGACTGATATCTACACCGCCACCGGTCTGTTCGATATTCATGAAAACTTTTACCATACCGGTTACTGTTCCTAAAAAACCGATCAAGGGAGCTATTGCTGCAATTGTAGCCAGTCCACCGAGATTCTTCTCTAACTTATGCATCTCACTTCTGGCAGAAGATTCAATGACTTTCTCCGCATCTTCCAGGCTTATGGAATAAGCGTCTATTCCTCTGGCCAGAACGTTAGAGAGAGGGTTTTCAGGTAGTTCTTCACAAAGCCTTATAGCCTTTTCTGTTTGTTCATTCTCCAGACACTCTTTTATCTCACTGAAAAAACTGTCGCCTGGAATAGCAGCTTTTTTGAGTTTCAAAATTCTTTCGATTATTATAGCTATCGCTATTATCGAAATAACTAAAAGAACGAGCATCAGCCACCCGCCTTTCGCTGCAATAGATATCAAGGTCATATTCCCTCCGGACATGAAATTCTATTCATATTCATCTTGTATTTAGTCTTCTTGAATTTGTTAACAAACTTACTCCTTTCAGAGACAGCAAAGGGTACCTGTTTCATACAGCTTAATCAGAACGGCATGATCCACAAATCCTAAAAGAGGAGCTTTCCTCATCTCGGGTATAAGAATAGCTCTTCTTTCTCTGGTCAGTTAGTTCTTTTAATCAAAGAAGGTTCTCTTTGTCTCCTCAATTAACTGGTTTAGCAGCTGTTTCCGGGATGTTATGTCTCTGTTTATTGAAGGTTCTGCTGTTTTAGTTGAAGCTGTATCCAAATATTGATTTGCTCTGGTAAACAAATCATTAGCTCTATTCTTCGCTCTGTCTCGCTCACTGACCAGTCTATCTGCTTCGCTGCCGTAAGCACCTCTCGCCTCTTCTTCTAATCTGATAAACTTCTCATATTCTTCGTAGCCTCTGACTTGATAGATCTGAGAAAGGATCATATAGGATTCATACATATCCTGATCAAGGGTAATCGCTTTATTCGCATCGTTTTCTGCTTCAGACAGCCTGTTCAGCGCTAATTTAGCATCAGCAAGTCTGATATAAACGGTCGGATTATCTTTCTCTATCTCTAAGAGTTTATTCAGGGTATTCAACGCTTCCTGATTACGCTCTAAGGTTCTGTACGCTCCGGACAAATTAAGATAGGCAGTAGTGTTCTGAGGATCTCTTTCTATCTGATTTTGGTATTTGATAATTGCCTGATCAAGCTGATCCGTTCGTAAATAGGCTGTAGTTAATCTCTTATTGATAAGATCGTCTTCAGGATTAAACTCAGAAATGAATTCCAGATGAGGGATCGCTTCTCTGTAGTGATTGTTATCGAAGTGTAAGATCCCGAGGCGGTAATGGGCTCTCTCGAATTCCGGATTGATCTCCAATGACTTTTCGAGAGCTTCAATAGCCTCATAAAGATAATTCAGGTCTGAATAGATGTTTCCAATTCTAAACCAGATCATCTCATCGTCATTAATTCCAGCTAACTGCCTCAGAGTAGCAATTGCTTCTTCTTGTTTCCCACCGAGACGCTGGGTTTCAGCCAAATTATTCAATACTCTTTCATTATCAGGGTCTATCTCTAAAGCCCGTAAATAGTAATCCTCCGACATTTCGTAATCATTCAGCATGTATTTTATATATCCCAGATAAAAATAGGCATCGAGATGTTGAGGATCGATATTAACAATGCGTTCGAATGTGTCACGTGCTCCTGTATAGTTCCGGGCAGTTAATTGTTGTTCTCCTATACTGAACAATCTGTCAATCTCTCCTCCAGCCATTTCCGAAATCTTATCAATCAATTCCACTTTCAGCCCTTGCTGTCTGTCATCAGTTCGCTTGCGTAAATTGAACCTGAGTTGATTGACCGTTCCCGATCTCACGTTCATTACATTAGCAAGTACCGCAACTTCTGTATCTGAAACATCAGAAACAGTTCCCCAAATCACTATATCAGCTTCCAGGCTGTTGCCTATTTCCACTGCCTGACTGCTGGAGATGTTCCTGATACTCGATAGATTAAGATCTGAAACTGCTTTATTCGCTGCCTTGAGATCTATCAGTTCAAACTGGGGATGTTCATCCAAAAGAGTAGTAAAATCTCCCCTTCTTGGATGAAGCATCTGACTTGCGGTTGTCCGCACTGCTCTCTCCTGCGGTTCAAAATCGAGTACAGCAATCTTCTGGACTGTTGCAGTTAACATCGAAGTTGTTATTAACAGCAATGTTATGCTTATTATTGATATTCTAATCCTCATCTATTCCTCCCAGATTTTAACTCCATTCGGGTTATTCATTATCCGTTCTGTTTCCTGTTAATGACCAGTTTCTTGTTATACCATCACTTATTGTCATTAATTCTCCAACCTTTTTCTTGTAAACAAAAAACTCTTTCAACCCCATATCTACTTATAACAACAGAATCTCATTGTTTCAACCTGGTGTTTCCTTCAATCCTTTTAAGTTTGTCCTCAATCTTAAAAAACTACCTGGGATGTTGATAAATTGAGCTTTAGCTTCCTCTGCTCTGCTTTTCCTTTCTTAACGAGATAGGAAAGTCTGAGAAACATACCTCAACAAATGATTAATAATATTTCTATCTATTTCGAGCTGTTGATATCATCGGTCTGTTCATTACAGATGCAGGATTTAATTGCAAGTCCTGGTATTCGTAGTAGATTCCGTTCCTTTCGGCCTAATTGATCTTATTCCAGTTTACTCATATCAAAATCCTCTCCAAGATGTCTATCCCAGTTACTCGCAGTATGCTCCATATCATCATTTCTACTGTAGATAAGACGGAAATTTCCATGACCCTGGATATCAATAAAGAGATAGACCGTATTCAAATCCCGGTATTTCCAAATTTGATATTCCTTTCTGGTTAATTTCGTGTCCGTGTCCGTTATGTTTCTTTCAATTTCTGAAGGTTCGCCATGCCGGATATAGATCCGCCCCATATCTGTTTCCCACCCTTCTTTGAAATGAGTAAAGTGCTGATTGGCATATTGAATTCTTTCTCTAACGGTCTCTAAAAAATCATTGCTTCCGGAGAGCGGGTTAGGATCATTTAGAGTCCAAAAGCGGTCAACAAAATGCCTTTTACCTTCATTATTGAGGCTTTCCCAACTTCTCATACGAGAGGAGGGGAGAAAATAACGGAGTAAATAATACTCCTTCTCCGGATCTGCAAACAAACTCTGGGTGGAGAAAAATCTCTCTGAAACAACAAAATAGTCAGCAATAGAATCGATTCTGTTTGTAACTCTGTCCTGAACTTCTACTTCAATTTGATAATATCCGGTTTCTAAGGTATCTACCGGAATTCGATGGATCATATCAAGAAAGGTCGTCTCTCCTCTAATATTGGTTGATTTTGTTGCTGAATACTGTTCATTGAAAACTGTTATCTTCTCAGTAATGTACGTATTTTCATCTACAGCAGGATAGATATTCTGGATTTCGTAGTAGAGGAAGAGGGTGTCATTCAGAGATCTTTCATAGATATGAGCCGGATCAACATAGAATTGATAATCTCCACGGCGAAATTTTTCAAAACCGGGGGGAATTTCTTCTTCTTTAACAATTCTGTGTGAGAATTCCAAATCACTAAGTAAAGAATCAGAATCCAGATTCTCTAAAACATTAGTCCAAGTATATTCATTTCCGGAAGTTTTGTCCTGGAAATTGAGATGTAGTTTTAATCCACTTTGGGCCTGTGAAAGGGTAAGTTCGATCTTATCGAGATATTGGTATGTTCGGGAAAGAGCTGTATCTTTATCTCTGACCCCAATGTAATGCGGAAATGTATTGATTACTGTTAATTCTCCTTCTTCGTCTTCAACGCTGATGACCACTTCAACCGTTGCTAAAAAACCTTCTTCAAATTGGACAAAAGCTAATTGATCATTGGGGATTTTATAATTAAAATGATACACCGTATTCCCTTCGTTATCAAGAAATCTGTTTTGCTCAATATGCATCTCAATCTGCTGAGCACTTAAATATATCGGGGCTAACAGGGTCAGGCCCACCATAAAGAATCTAATCCATCCACCTATTCTTAAGTTCATAATGTCCGTAACCTCTTAGATCATAGAATACAAATACCTTATTCAGGCTGTAGTAGTGCCAGGTAATACTCGGCGGCTTTCCGATGGGAAAAACATCATTAACAATATGGTCGGGTTCTCCATAGATTATGTAAATTCTTCCCATATCTGTCCGCCAGCCGGGAGTGAAATCTCTGAACCGGTAGTTGTTGTTAACGTAACGAATGCGTTGATAGAATGTTTCCTGATAGATATTGTCCAAAGTGTAAGGATCAGGGTCTTTACTAAGCCAGTACTCGTTAATACCCTGCTGGAGTTCGCTTTCGGACAAGGATTTTAGATAATTATACTCATTTTGATTCACAATATAACGGAGTTGTGCCAGCTGTTCTTGGGGACTGTATCTGTTTTGGAAAAAATATGCCGGATTAGGATAGATCGGCGAGCTAATATATTTGGTATCCTCGTAATAGTATTCCAGTCTCAGATTAAAGGCATCTATTCCATCTAAACAGGAAGAGATTTCATCTAACTCTTCAGGAGTGAAAGATTCAACTTCTCCGTCATGATCAATTACAATAAAAGTGGAATCAGGTTGAAAAGCAAGAGTCTGTATCGCCTGAAGAGAGTCATATTGATAGTAGAGATAACGCTGATCTCTGAGGACAAAAAGAAAGCCGCCAAGCTCAGCGGTCAGAAAAAGGTAACCAATCTCTTTCTGCCTCCCCGGAAAGGAGAATTCTTCCCGGTATTCCCTTTTCTTAGAGGTCGAATTACCGGTAATCCCGATATGCAGCATATATGAACCTTCTTCTAGCTCCGTTTCGAAACTGAGAGGATAGTATTCACGATTGAATTTAACCAGCGGCAGATCATCAAAAAGGGAGCCTTCCACTGAAAAAGAAAGATCAAATTGCTCATGGAAAACTATCTCTTCGTTATCGATATAAATGGCTATCTCTATCTTGTTGCGGTAGATTCGCTCCTCTTGAACAAGCTGAAAAAACAGATCACTATAAGGAATAAGAACAAGATTCTTAGCTTCATCATTGATGCTTTCACTGATAAACTCGATACCCATAAGAGCTGAAGAGAAGAGCAGAGAAAAACCTATCAGGAGGCTAAGGACTATCGTTAACGGAAACGAAAACTTTGGCATTATCAAAGCACTCATTGAGCAGGTTGTTAAATGTCGTACTGGGAAAAAAGCGATACTTTTGCAAAGTTATCTGCAAATAGTCATAATTAGGGGTTTTAATGTTAAAATTCAACTGAAAGTTGCCCGGAGCTTCGCGGGCAAGATCTTCGATATTTTTTATCACGGTTTGGTTGAGTAAATCGTGTGACACATCCATAGTAATTTCCCCTTTGCATTTTTCGGCTAATTCCTCAAAACGAATTATTTTATCGGGATAGAGACGCAACAGTGAATTATCATAATTACCGTTTGAATATCTACTGCTCTCATTCGTTTTACCTATTATCAGGTATATCTGACCCTCTTTGAGATATGGCTCAAACATTTCCAGGTTCCTGGCCGAAAAGGCAACTTCAAATCTACCGTATTGATCTTCCATGAGCATTACACAGGGAATCCGGCTTCTGCTATCTTTCTTTCTGATTACTTCGCTCACAATACCAGCAATAGCAATCTTTCTCTTCTTGTCATTTGTTTTCTTCGGTAAATAGCTCTTCGTATTCATATTGGTAAAATATTGGATTTCACTTCTGTATTTGAAGAGTGGATGCCCTGAAAAATAGAATCCGAGAACCTGTTTTTCTTTTTCTAATTTCTCTGTCAGAGACCATTCCGGCATCCTGGGAAGCATAGGTTTAGAGCCGTTAGGTATTTCATTCTCGTTCTCTTCCTCCTCCAGAAATGTGAAGAGAGTTTGTTGGCCTCTTTTCCGGTCACTACTTGTATTATATCCGAATTCTATGGCACAGTCAAGTCCCGCTATCTTTTCCGCTCTGTTTCCTTCCAGTTCGTCAAGAGCTCCGGCGTAGATCAAACTCTCCAGAACAGCCCTGTTTACCGAACTTAAATCTATTCTGGAGCAGAACTCAAATAGATCCTGAAAGGAACCGTTTTCTTCCCTCTCTGCAATAAGTTTTAGGATAGCAACTTCTCCAACATTTTTTATTGCCCGGAGACCAAAGAGAATTTTCTTATCCCGGACGGCAAAATCTTTCAGACAGAGATTGATATTAGGCGGAATGACTTCAATTCCCATATTTTTACACTCTTCGAGAAAATAGGGAATTTTCGCGGGATCATTTTCCAGGGAGAGAATTGCTGTCATAAATTCTACCGGATAGTGGCTTTTTAAATATGCAGTTTGGAAAGCTACATAGGCATAACTTACGGAATGACTCTTATTGAAGGCATATTTTGCAAATTCCAACCACTTATCCCAGATCCTCGTGATCGTATCTTCCGGTACACCGTTGTTCTTTGCTCCGGAAAAGAATTTCGGTTTCAATTTGTTCATTACCTTCTGATCTTTTTTTCCCATCGCTTTCCTTAAAGTATCTGCCTCTCCTCCGGAAAAACCAGCCATTTCCCGCGATATCTGCATCACCTGCTCCTGATAGATAATAACTCCGTAAGTCTCTCTAAGAGCATTTTCCGCTAAGGGGTGATCATACTCAACTTTGTCCAAACCCTTTTTCCGTCTGATATAGGAATCGATATATTGCATCGGTCCCGGTCGGTAAAGAGCTACCATGGCAACAAGATCAGAAAAAGTATTCGGGCATAACTCCTTCAGATACTTTTTCATCCCGGATGATTCGAACTGAAAGATCCCGTCGGTCTGCCCTTCGGCAAACAGCTTATATGTTTCCGGATCGTTCAGATCAATCTTATCAATATCTATCTCGGTATTTTGTGATTCTTTGATCAGCTCTATTGTTCTCTTGATAATGGTCAGGGTCTTCAAGCCCAGAATATCCATCTTCATCATCTTCAGGAAAGTCAGCCACTTACCTTCATACTGAACAAGAACAGCCGGTGGTCCCCCCTTTTGGTTGCTTACCGCCAGGGGAACATAGTTGGAAAGATCATCCGGTCCGATAACGACTCCGGCAGCATGTATTCCGTGCTGGCGAATCAAACCTTCAAGAACACAGCCGTATTTGAGGATCGTCGAGTAGAGAGGATTGGTATTCATTAATTCTCTAAACTCCGGGTATTCCTCAAGACATTTTTCTAAAGTAATTTTCGGAACATTGGGCATCAGTTTAGTTATCTTATTTGCTTCGACAGCAGTAACTTCCAGAACTCTGGCAACGTCCTTGATAACAGATTTCGCAGCTAAAGTATTGAAAGTGATAATTTGGGAGACACTCTTTCTCCCGTATTTATTAACCACGTAGTCGATAACCTGGTTTCTTCCTTCGGCACAAAAGTCAATATCAATATCAGGCATTTCAATACGGTCAGGATTGAGAAATCTTTCGAAAAAGAGATTATGCTGTAAAGGTTCGATTTGGGTTATTCCAAGAAGGTAGGAGACAATACTACCTGCAGCAGAACCTCTCCCCGGTCCGACGGGAATATCAAGATTTCTGGCAGCATCAACTAAGTCTTTCACTACCAGAAAGTAGTTTTCATAACCCATGGAGTTTATTACCTTCAACTCATAGTCTATCCGCTCTTTGATCTCCCTTCCTCGGTTCCTTTCCTTTTCTTTGAGATTTTCTTTTGTTAATCCCCGGCCTTCTTTTTCTTCAACTGAAAGCGGAATTACATCCTCTTGATTTTTCTCAGAAAAATTCTCTTCTGTAGAGAGTTCTGCCATAATTTCAGGATATTTCTGTTTTGCCGCATCATAGCATAATTTCTGCAAATACTCTCTTTCACTGCTAAAACTCTCCGGAAGATTACTTTTAGGAATCAGAAATGACTGGTAATTGAACTTGAAATCAATCTGTTCGGTAATCCTCAGTGTATTCTCATAAGCTTCCGGCAGATCGGGAAAAAGCTCCCGCATTTCGTTTTCTGTCTTAAAGTATAACTGATCGGTTTCATATCTCATCCGGTTGATCTCTTTATGAGTCTTTCCGGTCTGAATACAGAGCAGGATATCATGGGCTTCAGCATCTTCTTTGTGTAAATAATGACAGTCATTCGTTATTACCAACGGAGTTTCCGTCCTTTTGGCTAATCTGATCAGCTCGGGTATTGCAGTTTTTTCTTCTTCTAAGCCATGGTTCATTAATTCCAGATAGAATCTGCCGGGAAAAATATCTTTATAAAAACTGATCGCCTCTTCGGCTTCATGAAGTCTGTTTTCTATTATCAGCGAAGGAATTTCTCCCTTGATACAGGCAGAGAGACAGATCAATCCTTCCGAATATCTTTTGAGCAGCGTTTTACTCATACGGGGTTTGTAATAAAAACCTTCGAGATATGATATCGATGAAAGTTTGATTAGGTTCTGATAACCTATACTATTCTGCACCAGCAGAATGAGATGATGCCTTTTCTCGGCTTTTTTGTTAGGGCTGTCGAGTTCTCCGTTGATGACATAAGCTTCTATACCAATTATTGGTTTTATCCCTTTCTTCTCAGCAGTATTGTAAAAATCTATCGCTCCCGACATCGTGCCGTGGTCAGTCATGGCTACTGCCGGCATTCCGTATTTCTTAGCCAGGTCGATCATTTTATCGGTACGGCAGGCACCATCCAAGGCACTGTATTGTGTGTGGTTATGTAAATGTACAAATCCCATTTCTTGTTCCTATCTTTCTGTTAAGGCTTAATTTACGCATTGAATAAGTTTTACTACCCGTAAAATCACATACAAGTTATAAGAACTCACCTTTCCTGTCAAAAGGTAATTAGATATCTGTGTGTTTTTTTTGCTTTTAATTTCTAATTGCTTAATTACTAAGAGGTTACAGGGGTTAGCAAAAGAACAGAGTTATAACCTTTATCTGCCTAACCTTTAAATATCTGATAAAATAGAAAAGGACAGCCGTTGGCTGTCCTTTTCTACGTTTATTTAACCCAATTCTCTTGTTAGTAACCAGTCTTTTCAGAGACCCTGAAAAGCCTCTTCTATTTGAGATTCTTTATATGTCCCTTCCCTACTCCTTTGACCTTGCATCCTAAACGTAAATATTTCTCTATCTTCTCATCGGTCAGAAAGTTAGAACAATCTATGATTAACGAATTCTTGCCGGATTGCCTGATTATTTCTTCCGGTTCATAATTCCTGTACTCTTCGTGTCCCACTGCATAAATTATGACATCGGCATCCTGAATAGTTTTACTCCGGTCACTTAATACCGGTATATTTTCCATCTCAGCCCAATAATCTACATAAGGATCGTGAACACGTACTATAACCCAAGATTCATTGAGAATACGGACCAGAGTCTCAGAAGGAGAGTGCCGGGTATCACCGAGTTCTTCAAGATAAGAAACCCCTAGAACGGCTACCACTACATCCTCCAAAACAGGAAACTCTTCTTTGATCAATTCTATCGTATGCAATGGCATGGTATCGTTTATATTAACCGAATTTATTGCCATCTCCAACGAGCCTGGTATATTAAAAATCGCCCCCATCGACCAGTTGGCTAAGACGGGATCTTTTGTCAGACAATAGCCTCCAACGCCAAGACTCGGACGCAAAAGATTATCATGTGTCCCCTTTCTCTTCCTGATCGCTTCTCTGACTTTGAAAACATCAACCCCTACCTTTTCGGCGAATTTCGCCCATTCCAAAGTTAGGGCAATATTGGTCGCTCTGTAAGAATTCTCCATAACCTTGGACATCTCAGAGGCATTAGTATTCTCCAATTCGGTAAGAGGATAATTGTCTGTATCCAAAACATCAGTTAAGAATTCTTTAGCCATGGCTTTGCTCTTATCATTTACCCCGGAATAGACTCTCCAGAAGTCACGGATCGATTTCACATAATTAGCTCCGGGCATGACTCTTTCGTAAGAATGAGCTACGAGAGGGGGATACTCTTTGACATCGATTCCTCTCTTGATAAATTCCTCTTCAATTATCGGTTTAACGACTCTTTCACAGGTACCGGGAGGAACTGTAGTCTCAACCAAGATCATACATTCAGGCTGGATATGTTTACCAAGCGTCCTCATCCCATCCCGAAAAGCCGAGAGGTCACAATAACCCCGTTCAGCTTCTCCAAAAGCAGGTTTAGTCGCATCCAGCTGAATATCAACAACCACAATGTCAGCAACTTCAAAGGCATAATTGAGCCAGGTGGCTCTGAAAGTCTTCTTTTCTGATACAGTTCTTTTGAATATTTCCGGTACTTCAGCATCGGATGATTTTACCGGTGAGTTCCCCGTATTTATTATCGGAACTTTCCAGTAAGAACGGGCTGAAGCTCTCTGCTGCCCGTGAACAAAATATAATGGTTTTCCTGTCTCATCTTCGGCATCGGCAATCACCGTTGCCATAACACACCCTACAAATCCCATACCCTGAACGGCTACTATCTTTCTCCCAAGTTCTTTCTGTTCTCTGGTAATCTTTTCCAGGATATCTCTTTCCTTTTGAGACTCTTCTTCCGTCGGCAGCAAAAATTCTGTACCGTCCGGTGCTAATGAAATATTCTTCATAACATACCTTCCTTATCCTTGAATTGATATTTGAAAAAAATCTGCTCAATTTATTTGGCAAGAAAAACTTGCTCAATCACTATCTGTTGGCCATTAACTATACTTTCTTTACACTGCCTAAGGTTTTCCTCTACTATTGTCCAACGGTATGAAGCAACGGTTGTCTTTTGCTAGATTGGGAAAGAGAAAAGAAATCTCTTAAAAGTATTGACTGAATTTCCCTTAAAAAAATAGCGTTAAGAGATATGAAATCTAAACTAAACCCTTGGAGGTGTAAATGATAAGAACTGCGGAATGTGTATCTCCGATGCACCCGGACAAGATCTGCGACCGGATTGCGGATGCAATTCTCGATGCTGCTCTCAAAGAGGATCCCCATACCAGATCGGCAATTGAGGTTATGGGGGGTCACGGTATTATCACAATAACCGGAGAAATGAGCACTCAAGCTTATGTCAATGTCCGTGATATCGTTAACCGAATTATCAGGCAAAAGATCGGTGTTCAGGCTAACATCGTCCGGCAGTCTCCGGAGATCTCCCGGGGCGTGGAAGTTGGCGGTGCAGGAGATCAGGGTATCATGGTAGGTTATGCCTGCAACGAGAACGAAGCTTTGATCCCTCAGGAACTTTATTTAGCCAGAAGTCTCTGCCGTCATATATACAATGAATATCCCTATGACGGGAAAACTCAGATAACTCTTGATGATGAGAGGCGTCTTACTGCTGTGGTAGCAAGCTTTCAGAATACGGAACAGGAAACACTCTTTGACCTGACAAAGGAATGGGCAGTGGATAATAAACTGCGACTCCCGGAAAATGCTCTCTTTTTCAATCCGGCAGGAGATTGGGAGATCGGCGGTTTCGAAGCCGACACCGGTGTTACCGGAAGAAAGCTGATCATCGATAATTACGGACCAAGAATACCTATCGGCGGCGGTGCTTATTCCGGAAAAGATGCAACGAAAGTTGACCGCAGTGCAGCATATATGGCCCGCAAAATTGCCGTTGATCTTCTGCATAAAAACAAAGCGAATGAGGTCTTAGTCTATTTGGCTTACGCGATTGGAGTTGTCCAGCCTGTAATGGCAGTTGCCAGTATTGATGGTAATCAGGAAGCTATAGAAGGCTATGATCTTTCCCCCCAAGGAATTATCGATTTCTTAGAACTCGACAGACCGGTTTTCGAAAAGACAGCAGAATGGGGTCATTACGGAAATGGTAACAAGTGGGAAATCTGAATTACTGATTAATTTTCGGTTGAAAGAACCTGAGATAGCGTAAAATTACCTTTCAGTCTTCTCTCAGCCTACCTCTTCTATTGATCAAGAAATTAGGTTTCAGTCAATTTTATAACCTAACATGGCTTCCAGATTCCGGGAAAGTTTCTCGGTTATCGGAACACCCTCGTTTCTGACTCTTTTTTCGTTAAGATACTCCTTTTCTCCGGCTACAAAAATTGTCTCCTGCCCCTCAATTTTGGCAGCAGATTTCAATCTCCGGCAGATATCTCCGGTGATCTGCTTAAAAATTGCAGGGTTGATAAATGCAGCGATATCAATAGCCATAAAGAAATGACCTAATCTATAAGGGGCTTGCTTTTCCCCTTCTTTCCCCTTCAGTTGTTCCAGATAACTACCGTTTTGCAGAGCGGAACATAAAATCTCCACTAATGTTGCTAAACCATAACCTTTATGACCACCGCTGATTTCGGAATCACCCCCTACCGGCAGAAGAGAGGCTGTTCCCAGAGTCAGATCATTCAGAAGTTTTAGTGTTTCGGTATGCGGTTTCCCCTCCCTGTCAATTGCCCAGCCATAAGGTGTCGGTTTATCTTCACGGGCTAAGACTTCGATTTTTCCCCGCTGACTGATAGAGGTTGCCGCATCATAGAGAAAGGGAAAATCCAAGTCAGTAGGCGCTCCGAAACAGATCGGATTGGTGCCTAAAAGGGGTGTCACTCCAAAAAGCGGAGCAATAGAGGGTCTGGCATTAGAAAATGTCAAGCCGATCATATTGTCTTTTATCGCCATTCGGGCATAATAACCGCAGATCCCGTAATGAGTGGAATTTCTGACAGCAACTGAACCCAGACCATATTCTTTTGCCTTGGCTATCGCCGTTAACATAGCCCGGTGTCCAATAACCTGTCCCATACCATGATTTCCGTCCCAGACAGCTGTAGCTGCTTTGTCCGAGACTGTCTCTATTCTGGTAATGGGCTTTTGAATCCCGGCTTTGATTCGGTCGTAATACATTTTCAAGCGACCTATACCGTGTGATTCGATCCCACTCAGATCGGAAGCAATAAGCACATCGGCACAAATACCGGCATCTTCTTCCGGTACTCCGAGTTGAGCAAAAACCTTCAGCATTATGTCATACACTTCATTAACTGGTAAATATTTTCTCATCGTGCCTCTCTCTTTTGTTTTTGGAAGTTAAGATTTCTGATTCAGCGGTTAAAATCTAAGACCTATGATCGGTTTAGTAAAAAAACCCCTGTGTATTGATTCTCCTAATTGTAGCAATCCAGTGACTTGACCTTTCTCGTGAGTATATTATAAAGAGCTTTAAATAGATAGACAGCATCTGTCTTGATTGGACTCTTCTCTCTCCGCTCCAAATATCTTCGTTCCGAGTGAATCAATTCTAATAGAGTTGTCACTTTGTCAGCGGTGTACACCGGGATAAGTCCCGGTTTGGTCCGTAATCTCATCTCTCTGACATCAGCGGGGTATTGAGATAAATAATGAAGGCTGATCGCTCTCGTTCCGATAAGCCGGATATCTCCTTTAAAGAGGTTAATAAACTGAGGGATCTCATCTATCCAATACTTACGTATTATTCTACCCCATTCGGTTATCCGGAAATCATTGGCAAATTTCCCGGATTCGGAAACCGAATACATCTCGTGAATGTATTCCTGCAGATATTCGGAATAGGGGTGCATTGTTCTGAACTTATAGCAGTCAAATATCTTGCCGTTAAGACCTACTCTCTTCAACTTTATCAGAGGTCCGTAAGAGGGATTAGGGTCTTCCCGGTATTTTTTTTCCTTTATCGCTACGAAATATGTCAAACCCTCAATCTCTTGATAGCCGATAACTTTAAAACCACAGAAAAAGAGCCTTCCTAAGATCTCTGTTTCGGACAAAGATCTGTTTCTTCCTTTGGTCAGAGCAAAGTAAATACCTTGAGTAAAGGGTATTTTCGGACAGATGCGCCTGAACAGAAAATCGAAGAAATAAAAGACGTTTCCGAAAACTTTTCCGTAACCGGAGAGAAATCCCCGATAACGCTGGGTAATGGTTTCACCACAGCAAACATATACTCCCCCCGCCATGAGATTTTGGTTAACCTTGATAAAATAAGCATTTATTCTTCTGATATCATTTATCGGATGAAGATTCAAAAAAAGATGTTCGGATTGCTCCTCGACATGCTCGATGTTGAAAAAAGTAGCACTCTTCAGAATCATACTTCTCTTTTCCGAAAAGCCGGTAAGATTCAACATGTCATTGAGATAACTGAAAAGTTTGGAATTCTCATCCAGATATTTCCGCCATAGTTTCACCATGACGGAATCTTCCTGAACGGTTTTCCCGAAAGCCGGTGTATAGGGAATTCCTACCGAAGTATCCTTTTTCTGCACGGTGAAGAAACTACCGGATACTTCCTCCATCTTCGCCGAAGCTGTAACAAAAGCTGTTTTACCGACGATATCACTGTCCCTGAGGAATTTAAATGAATAGAACAGAGATACAAAAAGGATGAGTTCTAAGGTGGTAGTGATCAGTATTGTCCCGAAGACAATAAAGCGGGAGTAGAAAAAAAGCTGAAAAAAATACATCAGCAGGAAGACCACACCCAAAGCCATAATATTGATCTTCATTATATTCGGTATTAAGTTCTTTAAGCGCTTGGGTGGTCTCAGATCATACTTACCTCCCAAAAGGGACATCAGTATCCAGATCGCCAAAAAGCCAAAAAATGGTCTGTAGTATTGAAGCAGGATAACTCTTGTCCCTGAACGATACCAGGCAACCATAAAGAAGGCTAAGCCTACTATCAGTATGTCAAGCAGACAAAAAAAACCACTAAAAATCTTATATTTCATAAACTCCTGACAGGTTTTAAAAGTAACAACGATCCTCAGCCGTTAACATTCTTTTCTCAATTAATCTTTCAATCAAAAAAAAGCTAACCGGATGACATTTAAGCTTCCTCAGTAAAAAAGAAATCTATCATGAAATTGCATCAAATATACTGCTTATTTTCAGTCAAGAATTTAATTGCTTCCCAAAAATGCAGCCCTGTAGTTCTTTGGCAGTCATCTTTTTATCTGGAGAACCGCTTACAAGCTAACCATCATTAGAGTGAATAACCTTTCTTCTTAGCAATTCTGTCTGTTTCATAATGATGATAAGGGGATCAATCCCCGATTCTTTTCTTTTTCAGTATAATCATCCAGAAACCGAAACTCAGCAACACCCCTAAAACATTACCAATCATATCATATACATTATAACCTCTATAGGGCAGAAATTTCTGGATGAGTTCTGTTAGAACTGCTAACAAGATTCCTATCAAACCAAAAACGATGATAGATTTTTGCTTATTCTCTGATACCTTTATGATACATAATCCCGCAACAAGACCCCAGATAAGGAAAATTGCCGTATGCAGTAAATAATCCAGCCTGAAAAAAACTATGTTTATCTCATTTAAGCTCTGATCTGCTTCGTAAGAAATTGGTAATACAGATATTGCTACTACAGGCAGTGAATATCCCCAAAGAAGCAATAAATCCCTTCGTTTCATTAATCTAAACTACTTCACTGCATAAATTTTTGCGTCTTGATCATATCTACCCTCTTCCTTCTTGGATATCAAATTTCAATGAATCTTTACTGTTCTGAATGTTTGTCTCTCTTACTATCAATTATCTTTACCATCTCATCCAATCCTTTCACTGCTTTCCATCCCATCTCATTGGCAGCTTTTGATGCATCAGCATAACTGATACCTATATCACCCTCTCTTCTATTGCTGAACCGGAACGGTACGTTGACTTGGTTTACTTTCATAAATTCTTTCACTACTTCCAATACAGAATATCCCTTTCCTGTTCCAAGATTAAACACCTCCAGTCCAGTATACATTTTCATGAATTCCAAAGCCTTAATATGTCCTTTTGCCAGATCAACAACATGTATATAATCTCTCACTCCTGTTCCGTCTGCAGTTTGGTAATCATTGCCATAGATGCTTAAATATTCTGCCTTCCCCTCAGCTACTCTTATAATATAGGGAAACAGGTTGTTAGGTATTCCCATTGGTTCTTCTCTAATCAATCCGGAAGAATGACAACCAACAGGATTAAAATACCGCAAAAGAATAAAGTTCCATGCCCTGTCGCTTCTCTGCAAATCTCGGCAAATACTCTCAATTATCAGTTTGGAGTTCCCGTAGGGATTTGTTGCCCCTGTAGGATACTCTTCAGTAACGGGCATTTTTTCAGCCTCTCCATAAACAGTTGCAGAGCTACTAAAAATCAGATTTTTCACATCATACTTTCTCATCGCTTTAAACAGATTAATTGATCCCAATACATTGTTTTCATAGTATTTCATAGGTTCGCGTACCGATTCTTCCACTGCTTTCAATCCGGCAAAATGTAGTACTGCTTCAAAACAGTTGTCACGAATAAACTTATCCAATTCTCTATAGTCAAGTAGATCAATCTTATGAAACTCAGGCTTTATTCCGGTGATTTTTCCTATTTTATCGACCACTTCAATATTACTGTTTGAAAGATTATCAATAATCGTTACATCATAGCTCTTGTTTTGTAATTCAACCACTGTATGGCTGCCAATATACCCTGTTCCTCCGGTAACCAAAACTTTCATTTTAATAACCTCCCCCTATATATAATAGGATAACAAATTGTATCCGATTACTAATCTTCTATCTCTCTTTTTCACTACTCATGACCTTTCCAGGGATCTATACTTTTTTTTCTACATCATCTCCCTGAAACATCTTTTATTTTTTATCATACCGCGTTACAATAACTACATTTTTTACAGTAAACTACTTTTACTTTTTTCATTCTACCTTATACATTATTTTCAGTGAACCCCTTTTTCATCTTTCTCCGCCTGCTACTCTCACGCCAGACCCTATATCATTTTTCTTATCTGCGGGTTCTTTGTCTTTTATCTGCGTCAATCCGCGTGAACCCTTTTTTTCTTTTTTTCATTGTACATTATAAATCCTACATTATTCTTTCACGAAGTATTCCACCGTTCTTCTGAGTCCTTCTTCAAATCCTACTTTCACTTCATACCCCAGCAATTTCTTAGCTTTCTCTATCCCTGCTAACGAGTGTTTAACATCCCCCAGTCTTTCATTTTGGTGAACAACTTCTACATTCTTTCCCAATATCCGGTTCAACATTCTCACCAGATCAAGTAGGGTATATCTCACATTAGTGGCAATATTGAATACCTCTCCCGCTACATTATCAGCTGTGCAGGCAAGAATGTTAGCCTGGACATTATTTTCGACAAAAGTGAAATCTCTCGATTGTAAACCGTCACCGTAAACAATTGGCTGCCTCTCTTCCGATATGATGTTGATAAATTTCGGAATAACGGCACTATATTCAGAAGTCGGATCTTGTCTTGGACCAAAGACATTAAAATATCTCAAAGATACTGTCTCTAAGGCATAAATATGATAATAGATCCGGCAATAAGTCTCCGCAGTATATTTTGTCAAAGCATAAGGAGACATTGGGGCATCGGGCATTGTTTCAATTTTTGGCAGAGTCTCCGAATTACCATAAACTGATGACGAAGAGGCAAACACTACCCTTTTAACACCGAATTCTTTAGCAGCTTCCAAGATATTTAGTGTCCCCAGAATGTTTACATCGTTAGTAGTAATCGGATCGTTTACCGAACGTGGCACTGAAGGCAAAGCACCTTGGTGCAGAACAAAATCAACTCCATTCACAGCATTTCTCACGATATGAAAACTTCTTAAGTCACCTTCAATCATTTCAAATTTCGAGTTTTTCATAAAGGGGATTATGTTTTCCCTTTTTCCTGTTGCGAAATTGTCGAGAACTCTTACATCATATCCTTGCTTTAATAATTCTTCAACGATATTGGAACCAATAAACCCGGCTCCACCGGTCACTAAAAACTTCATTTGATTCTATCTCCTTCTCTATTCTCGTGTTTTGTGGTTTTGACGTTTTGTCGTTTTGAGGATTCCAAGTATGATATTAAGTTTATGATCATCATTCTAATTCGTTTAATCAATAGGTACATCTCAGCAGTTTCTTTAATATAGTCAAGACGATTAGCAATTTCAATCTGTGTTTCAGGTTCTGATAAAGATCTTCTTGATATGTTAAGGATTTGAAAAAACTCTTTCGGGTTTTTCCTTCCAGAACCTTCAGCGATATTTGGAGGTACTGAAATGTATGCTCTTCTCATCTGTGAAGTCTATCTATAAATCTCTCTCTTCGGAAACTCATTTGTCATCCGATAGATACCAATAACCAAATCCATACTCAATTTCCACATTTCCAAATCTTTATAACCTTTCATAGTTCCTTCATTCTTTTTAAGCTCCAAAACGCTACAATGACACAACCTCTTGATTAATCGCCACAACGACACAACTCTTTTTCCCTTGATACAAAAAACGAAGCCTTATGCTTCGTCCATCTTTGCTCCTTATAATTCATTGTACGACTATTTAATCTACTTAAATTTCCACTGATAATCAGGATCATCCTTCATTATTTGATAGCTTTCCGGAAAATTCTCAAAAAACCAGACAAAGAAAGCTGTTACATCTATCTTATCCTGTAACATTTTTTCTCTTCCCTTTGTCATCATTTTTTGAAGCTTCTCGTTTGAAAGAAAATCTTCGATTGTTTGAAGCAACTGCTGCGGCTCCTCCGTCCTTATCCCTTTTGTTAAACGGTATTTGTGTTCTAATTCTTCCAAAACACCAATTTCACCGGCAAAATCTGAGTAACGTATTGAAGGTACCCCCAGCATGGCAGATTCGACCGACATGCTTTGACTGTCACCTATAAACAACTTTGCCTGTGAAAGAATTTGATGAATATCATTGAGCTCGATCTTCAGCTTATATTCCTCAAATTCTTCCGGTAACGGTCTTTCACTCGTAATATAAGGCTTTACCCCATGTTTTACCACTGTTGCAATTATCTGCCGCGCTAACTCATCATTAATTCCTTTTATCCCTTCATCATGATGGGCAGTCAGCTTAGCAAAGCGAATAATTGCATAAGGCTTTCTGATTTCAGGATATTTCTTTAGGATATCTGAATCTTTAGAAAATCGTTTAGGATGAAGATAAGCCAGTTTATGGTATCCTTTGTAGGCTATCGTCTTGTTATTCCACTTTCCGTTATCACATGTTACCGGAGATAAGACACATTTTGCAAAAGGATAGGTCATGAGAGCAAATGTGCGGATTACATGATAGTCATCTTCACTGAGAACTATCGAAGGAATGTTCAACAGTTTCCCGATATGACTAATCTCAGCAGAAGTACCAATCAATAAACCGGGTCTGTTCTTCCGGCAAAAACTGAACAGCTTGATATCTTTCTCCAGCACCCCTAAAGCTATTCCGAGTTTGGTGTCTTTTCTCCCTTGGGGTAAGATGTTCAGATATGGAAATCCGGATTCCTTGAGTAGGTCCTCCAGAATATCCTTTTTTTTGATAACAATTGTAATTCTGTTATTTTTTTCTTGTAATAAGGCAATCGTGTTCTTAAAAAGATGGAAATGAGCCGGATGACCGAGATGAAAAAGGTAATGCACTTTGGTTCTCTCTCTTCTATTTATTTTGCCAATAATTATTAATCGAGCTGTTGAATACCGGCATTATGGTGTTTTTGAAGCGAGAAAGGCTCATAAACATAAACTCCCAGGCGGTAGTCATAGTCTGGATGATTTTCACTTTCATCGTTTCTATCCCAGATAAGAGCTTCAATTTCATCTCTCTCTGTGGTTCCCCAATAGTTATATGTCGCAACAAAGTATCTGATTCCATCACCGATTGAGAAATTAGCAATAGTTCTTACAGCATAGTTGGAACAGTAGAAGTTGTTATAATTCAATGTTGGAAATGCCCACTGAAAACCTGCTCTGTTATTCACAAAACCTACTTCTGTGTTAAAAAAGGAATATTTGAAATCGATATAACTTCTCGCTCTATTGTCTATTCCGACATTTCCTTCGCTGAAGACAGAATGGAGTACTGAAAGATCTGAGTCATACCAGTTCAAAATACCAATACTCCTGTTTCCGCTAAAGTAACTGTTTAATATTTTGTTATTCAGACCAGACTTATTACTGATGCCGATATCGTTGTTCAGGAATATCAAGCTTTCAAACAGACTGTTATCAACATAGTCAAGGTATAATGCAGCTTGACTGTCAACCAGTGTATTGTAGAAATTTGATTTTCTCAGTACAACATTAGCGCATTGATTAAATGAGCAGCCGCTATAGTCTCCGCTTAAGATAGAGTTTGTAACGATAGCACCACTTACATTCACTACTAATGTATAGTTCCCAAAAGTAAAAATTCCGCTTGAAATCATGCTGTTTATTAATGTCGTCTCCGCTTTAATGGATAAGTGCGCGTAGTTACTGATTTCTTGCCGGTCTTCAAAAAAACCATCATTGGAAGTCACCCTGAAATATTGACCCGGCTCACTCTCCACAGTCAATGTACCATAGATAGAAATACTTATTGCCGGATTGATTCTCAAAAATGACTCCGGTTGAATTATTAAGTGAGAGGATGGATGAAATACGGTCTCATCGGGAAAAATGTAGTGTCGATGAGGTTCGCAAACAAATTCATCAAAGATATGACTATCTACAATTACTTCAGGATAAAGCTGTAAGGGATCAGTTTCATCAGAAATATCGTATGTACTCCCTGTTATATTGATATCATATCTGTACAAAAAACCCCATTCTTTCCTGGAGAAAACAACATTGTACAGACCTGCCGGAATATTTTTTATCTCAAAAAAACCGTTTGCATCAGAAATTGTTGATAAGACCGGGCTATACTGTCTATGGTCAAATTCCGTTTCCTGGGATATATGGACACCGATATGTGGATACTCTTGATTAAGCCGGACTATGGTTGTATCAAGTGCTACCTTGTTATACAGAGCTACCGTTATCTCCGAATGATCTATTACATCCTCTTCTGCTAAAACAACATAACCTCTTAAAGTACCTTTTTCTGTCCCGGTGCTGTCAGTGCACGAAGTTAACAGGAATAGTAAGAAACATGATATGGCTGTTGTATATAGTAAGTTCTTCAGACTCATAAATACCTCCCAAAAGGTTCACGCAGATTAATAGTGATTAGATATTAGAGATTAGCGGATAGATTCCTTATCAAAGATGACGTCATTTTACTTAATTCCGTTAAATCTTCACTTAGCATTTTGAAAGATTTGTCGTTAAGATATGATAAGTTGTTTGATATTATTAACTGAGTATCCAATTCCATTATTGATCCTAATGCGATGTAAAGAAATTGGAGATATTCTTTTTGGCTCTTCCTGGCTGAACCTTCTGCGATGTTTGAAGGAATCGATACCGCAGCTCGTCTGATTTGGTTTGTAATGCCATATACCTCTTCTTTAGGAAATGACGATGTGACTTCATAAACAGTAGTAACATAATTGACACTTTTCTGCCACAGAATCAAATCTTTATGCGTTTTTACTTTTTCCATTTCTAGTCTCTAATCCCTGATCCCTAATCTCTAAAAATACTGCCAACGCATACGCCATAGCCGCATCACTCCATCTGATATACGGTATCTTATTCGTAAACAGCGGATACTTTAAATAATAGAAATGCCCGTCTTTATCCTGCATATTCTTTATCGTCCATTCTGCAATAGTTTGGGCAAAGTCAAGATATTGTTCTCCAAAACCAGCTTTAGCTGCCCTTGAGAAAGTAATGATACCCTGGGCCTGATTATGAATGTTTACCGGCCACTTCTTGGGGTGGCGATAAATACCCTGTCCGTTAGGATGAAACTGTTTTTCATGATAAAATTCCAATCCCTTTTTATATGATGAGATATATGGCTCAACAAAGCCATTTATCTCCATATATTCTAACAGGGCATCAAGGATAAAACCCTGGTGGAAATCTATTTGAGTCCTTTCAAATTTAGTCTCAAAATCGAAACTATAGCCCCATTCACCTTCTGGTTTTTGTTTGTCAATAATATCTCGAATAGCATCTGCCGCTTTTTCGTTAGAATCTTCTTTTAAAAAACAACTTCCTGACTTTTCAATGTATATTGCACATAAAATTGAGGCATTATAACACCATTGATGTAACTTCGTATTTGGCTTGTAACGAAAAAAAGTGACGCCTGAGTTCTTTGTCATCAATTCTTTCAAAAAAAAATCTCTTACATTAAGGCAAATTTCTTCATTTTCGCTATCTGGCTTTATCTTGTTTAGAAGCAAAAAAAAACGAGCTATAGCTTCTGTGCCAATTATATCGACCATTCCTGGTGAAAACAACCCTCTTCTCATTTGTATCTTAAAACCATGACTGTCCCAGCAGTGGTAACCGTGATCTTTAATAAGACTTTTATCCTTCAGATGCCGGGTTATCTCGTTAATTTCTTTTTCATATCTATCAGGACGATAAAGCATAGCTCTTCCTATGAAAGCAAGAGCTTGATTTTGTTTCGATAGTGGTATCTTTAATAATGGCCTTATGTTCAAGGGAGAAAATTTATTTATGTAGGTTGATAATAATCGAACCGGGTAGTTATTGCTGAATGGAAGCGTTATATTTGCTCCATCGTAGGGATCATAGCTTTTGAACTCAGAGGCTATCATAAAATCAACGACTTTATCGTATGCTTGTTTTACAGAATCAATTTGTTCCATGTTTCCTGAATAACTTAAGTGAAATTTTCCCCTTAAATGATGTATCGGTAACCTGATAATAAACAATAAGCTCAGGTCCATATTTCGATTTGTGCTCACAAAGATGCCTTGTATTTCCACCTACAATATCATAGCTATGAAAACCTCTCTCACAATAATCTTTCATTTTCTCCCAGAGAACTCGTTCTCCGGCACCGGTTACCTTTCTGTCTCTGTCAACCGATCCAATCCAGGCATAAGCTTTTGCTTTGTCTGCCAGAGTGATATCTCCTCCAGCAAACTCACCATCAGCTAAAATGGATATAACTTCGATTTTTTCACCGATGCTTGATTCTTTAAGATTGTTGATGTATTGATGACTGATCTTGTACTTTCGGTTTTGTTCCCCGTATCTTTTCCCAACCAGTGTAATAATATTATCAATGAATCTATCCTCACGGCTTATGGATATGTTTTCGTTGTTCAGTGCCTGCTTAAGGGCATTTTTCGTCTTCTTGTATATACCGCTGTGTACTGTTTCCATGCCCTGAGTAAGATCAATGGTATAAGAATACAACGGTTTAACCTGAAAGCCCTGCCAGAGATAAGGTCTCATATCGGGTAGATCTTCGCTGTTAACGATCTTTAGATAATCATACCCGATCTCTTTCCGAATGAATCTTATTATTTCATCAAGTATTCCAAAATATGTACTCTCATAATTATGCCTGTTTCCAGCTGGAATACTGAATACCGGCCCCAGATAAGGCAATCCGCAACCGGGAGGTGGAGAGAAAACAAACTTCAATCCTCCCCTGGTCATTTTGAACAACGGCAGTTGACATACCCTCTTGTTCCCTTTGGTTATAATCAGAGGTATTAATTCCGTTCTCGAATGCTCTGCTGCTATCTTTAACCAGTCGTAGTAATGAAATATTGTGCCGTTGTCTCCCTCTTCTATCAGTTTGTTCCAACTATCTTTTTCATCTTCTCTCAAAATCTTCGTAAGATATTCTGCCATTTATCTCTTTCCCTGAATTCCCTTATATCTATCGTATATCTGACGGCAAGTAAGAAACTCAGCATTACGTCCCCTGGCTTCCCTAATAATCTTGTCATATACCCTGTAGTATCCGGGAAACTCCTCTTCATTGAACATCCGTTGATGCCATAAAACAGTATAAACTCCACCCTTTTCCTCTGTCCCGTCCATCAGAGCTATTGCCTCTCTTATTGCCCTGTCGGGATTACTATTCGTCTCTGCAAAAAGATTACTTTCCATGAAAGTCAGAGGGATTATAAACATACCTGAACTCTCATCCGTAAAAGGCTTGCTCCTTTCATCCTTGTACCCAATACCCCTTTTCTTACCCAGTGAGGCATCGTACTTAAAGCCTGCTTCTTTTTGATAAATCCAGGTCTCCGGTTCCTTCATATTCAAATAATGCTGCCTTATTCCGATGATCTCGTCCCCGATAATTTCTTCTAGAACACTCTTCTCTTTTACCAACAACTCCCGATTCAGATATGAATTATAACTGCCGTGAACTCCTATTTCCCATCCACCCCGATGAAACTCCTTGATCCTGTCTGCAATCCTCTCCTCTCTGATAGAATATCTACCGAGCGCAATCTTCCACTCTTTAGGTTTTAAAGGCGAAAATGAGAGCGATTCATTTAGAAAGAAAATCGTTGATCTGACACCATGTTTCTCTTCTAAGTCTGCCATAACATCAAACATCCAGTAGGGATTTTCTTTCTTAAAAAGTGAATTCAAACCCTTAAAGCTGTATTTCATAACGTTATGCGTAAAGTATTGATATGTTTTACGGACGCGATCAATATCGTGAGTGAGACATATTGTAAGTTTCTTCATCAAACTTTTATCTGTTTTAAATAATTATCTTTTCCCCGTTTTTTAGCCGGATAATAACATTTGTCACCTTGTAGCCATCTTTGGCATTGATTTTTAACATTGGAATATTGTCAAATTGGTTCGAAACATATATTGGACACTGTCGATCAATCTGAGCATAGTGTTTTATCTTTTGCTTTAGTTTAATACCTAATCCCTTACCTCTGTATTTTATCTCTGTAAAAGCAGGGCCGGCAATATAGTAGTCTTTGTCTCTTACTAAACTAACATCACCATCCGGATCAAAATCTTTATGAAGCCAGGTGTAGGAAACAATTCTGTTATTATCACTCAAAAAAAACAAAATAGAACCCTGAGAAAAATAATCCTCTCCTAAAAGCTTATTTAGGCGGCCAGGAATCTGATAGTTTTTTAACTCTTCAAGGTTGCTCACAAGAATTATTGTAGTGTCTTCGGGGCATTTATGATCAGTATCGTTGTCGTTTTTTAAAACCAAAGATATGTTACAAATACCGTTTAATTTCAGCAGCTGCTTGTAAACAACTCTGATTACATAAAACAGTGTGAGATTGTCAAATCTTGCCTTTGGAAAAATAGCCCTCAAAAGTCTGCCAAGGAAATTACAAATATTACTCATGCTTCAATTTACAATAAATATTGCAGACTTCGATGCTTCTCAAAATGCTGAATAATGACTGGAGAAATAACTCTTGTTATTAATGAGTCTTTCATATACGATACTCCTTGAACATAATAAATTCCTTGATGGCACATTCTATAGTAACCACATGATCTTTGGGGCGATATCTTTCATCCAAGCTTCCTTTAAAAATCAATAATTCCTAATTCTTAAGTCCTCTGGAAGTCGTTTATAAATTCTGCAAATCACAATCGGTAGCTACTCAAGGCTTTAAAGTGAAACACATTAAAAGTATGCATTTTAAAATTTACTCCAGCCATTATTACTGCGTTTCGAAATTGGAGAAGTAATTTAACTTGAAATTCTCGATACCGATTGCAACAGTAGGAACATCATATATGATATAAGTACTGGTAATCCACAATCGAAAACATGCCCAACTAATACACTTTGGCTTTTCATGTATATCTTTTCCAATTCTATATTGTTCAATAATAATGCTGATTATTTTTTTAAGCTCTCTAAAAACGAAGAGTACGTAGCCCGGTACAATGCTCTCTCATATAAATCATTTGATAACTCTTGAAAGCTGTCGTAATCTATTGTACTTAATGTTCTGATGAAGGGTTCAATCTGGATTTCATATCTGTCAAGACATGCTATCGGATTAACCCCGGGCCAGGAGTAGCAGCTTATGACAACCCTACGGTTTTTGGTTGATACTTCTTTGGGTATCTTATCATATATTGGATCGTCAGGTCTAAAAACAAATTGCCCGAGATTCCCTGTAGGAATACCTTCAATCCCCTTTACCTGTATAGGCCCTATACTTGTATCATAATCATCAGCCGAAAGATCGATAATGAATGCATGTTCAGGCAATAAACCAACCATTTCATTGGATACGATGATCTTTGAGGTATTCTGGCGTTTAGTGGCATCAACGAGAATGTCAGTTTTTTTGATTAATTCAGATAGATACTCCCGGTTAGAAGTAACAGATATTCCAATTGCGGTTACAATTATCGGCCTATTCGTTTGATTTACTGCAGTATCTACTGCTATCTTACCGATTTCTCCAGTTCCCAATACCAAAACGTTCACAGGATTTCTACTCTTATATTCAAGAAAGAAATCTTGATAAGCTGCTTCAAAGGCATTTTTGACTGTTCCTGAAAAATCCTGAATCATTCTAGTCCCAAAATCATCAGTAACAGAATCAAGGGCTATCATTTTCACCCCTTTTTGCTCAAGATAGCGATTACGTTTTTCATGAGTGATATAATGAAGCATCGAGACTATTATAGCTCCCTCCTTCATATACTTTAACTCTTCCAAGCCAGGTGTTCTGACCGAAAAAACACAATCTGCATTCAATACTTCTTTTCTGTCCACAAATCGAATAGAACATCCTGTATCCAAATAGTCTTTATTACTATATCCGAGCTTTTTGCCATAATCATAATCGAGTAAAATATCTTGTTTTAGATTTTTTAACCCCGCAAAAAAGCTTGGTCTGAAATCTCTTTTTTCTTCGGATTCAAACTCCATCGATAGAAATCCAAAATTCTTGATCATAATCATCTCCCTATTCTTTTTCTTATTATCTTATAAGTATTTTTCTCTGCCGCTCCATCAGCAACAATGTATACTTGATCTTCTTCCTGATGATAAAGATTAAAGGTGTGCATTTTTTTCCGACACCACTTTTCCTTACCTGGAAATAATACAGGCGATCTCTCACTCTCTACCTCGAAATATTTTTGAGGTGTACACTCCTTAATTATCATGAGTCGTACTTTTTCTCCATAAAATTTTGAGCAATCTTGCACCGGACGGTATAAATCATCCTGGAAACAAAAAATCTTTCCTGCATTTCTTGCATACTTGGCATCATTTCTTACAAAATGATGATTGGGATGTTCCCTAAATTCTTCTTCAAGGTTTGCTGAATAGAAAAGATAAGCATCATTGCCATTTGATGTAATCAGAAAAAACCCTTCTTCTGTTCTTAACAATGAGGGATCACTATGATATCCTTTAACTAATACTTTCAACAATTCCCACTTTGATGGAAATTCTTTCGCAATATAAAGACGGACTTCTTGCTCATAATAGCTGTTTAAAGTCATGTAGTACTCATCGTTGAAATTATAAATTATGGGAAATGATAGTGATGTTTCTCCAGAAATGATTATCGAATGCTTCTCGTAATTAATACCATCTCTGCTTTCAGAGAAGCCAATTTCTCCTTTGGCATATTTGTCAGTGGACTTACCTATTTCATAGAAACAATAGTATTTATCAGCTTCATTAATTATAAACGGATCTGCAACAAAAGTTGCATTGCCAATACCATTACGGTCGATGATGGGATTTACTCCTTTTACAGGTTTAGTTTCAAAAACATTATTACCATGAAATATTCCAATACTCCAAACCGCTGGTCGTTTAACAATCTTTATCATCAAGAGCGACAATATTGCAATAGACAGAATGCCAATAGTAGCTACCATTATAGCTAACAAATTCATTGCTCTTCTCCTTTATGTGTTCATCAACAGTTTAATTATTGTCCATTAAATATTCTCTGTTATTTACGACTAAATTATAAGAAAACGTAGTTGTAAATACTCATTACTATTTATATTATTATCTTAAGGACTTGATTATATGCTTTTGCGGATCCGTTAGACTCGGGTAAGATCTTCTTATAATCCTGAATCCCAAATTCTAAGGTTTACAATTAAACCCCTCTTTTTAATGATAAGGTGAAAATTCCTTTTATCTGTTCGATTCGTCATTACCGCTTCGAAATTGCCAATATCAATATTTGCCTTTTGAAGAATTTTTTTAGTTATCCGCCAATTCGTAAGTCCTTTAATTTGGCAAATGATATATCTCCAGCAAAGGTAATCACGCCCATTATACTATCTCAAATAAGGAAAGAAACAAGTCAGTACTGAGAAACAGATTTTATCAGTATCTTTTCTATACTTAGGTCATTGGTCCCTACAAATTCAGCCCTCATTATTGCTGACTTAGACAGAAATGATCAGCTTCACTATATTCTTCTTATAATAAAGGGAGTTTTACCTGAACCTTTTTTCTCCAGTTCATCTACTATGGCAAAATCTACTTTGATGCTCTGACCAATCCTTTTCTGTAAACCCTTCTCTATCTCATGATAATACTCTCCCATAAAATCATCATCAATTATGAGATTTATCTTTAGGTGGTCTATCCTGTCCTGAATATATTGAGCTGCAACTATTCCCTTTGCGTACCCCAGGGCACCTTCGGCATAATAGATCTTACGTCCGTCAGGGAGTAAAATATAATCATCCACTCTCCCCTCTATGAACTCAACCGGTTTTAAAGCATATCTATATTCCCTTGTCGGATCTGCAAGCTTGATCATGTCTCTTGTCTTGTAACGGATAAAGGGCATTGAGTAATTGTAAAAACTCGTTGCTATCAGTTCTCCATAATCACTTGCTGTCTTATTTCCTTCATGATCAACTAATTCGGGAAAAAAGAAGTCTTCAGTCATATACATCTGATTGTCAGGCATCTGACTAATTGCAGCAACATTTTCAACAAGACTATAGAAATCGTATAGCTTACTGCTATATGCTTTTTCAATGTATGCTCGTATATCGGGGGTGACAGTCTCTCCATAGCAAAATATTCCTTTAGGTTTCGGTGCAGGGATACCAGCTTCGTTGATATACTTATAAAAATCAATAAAAGACCTTACATATCCGGCAAAAAACTTGGGTCTAAATTTTATTAGTTTTTCCCCTACAGCAATGCAGTTTTCTTTTGTTAAGCGGCTCGAGTTAAGATAATACATGTTTTTCGATAACTCAAAGTCATAGTCCTTAGGCTTAGACTCACTTAGTCCTTTTAAAAGGAATATTTTCATTCCTATCCTGTATCCAGCCCATTGATAAGCCCTAAAAACCACAGAACTCTTATTAATACTGCTTTGTTCATCTAACATAAATTTCAATGGGGTACCGGTGGATCCGCTTGTTTTTCTCCACCATTTGGTATTGTTTTGATCAATATAATCAGCAATAAATGCAGAGTAATTTTTCCTAACCATTTCCTTATCAAGCAAGGGAATCTTATCCATATCCTGACGGCCTCTAAAACTGTTGATATCAAGACCAATTTCTTGAAATAGGTTTCGATAATATGGAATATGTATTCCTGCATGTCTAATTATCTCAATGAGTTTTTTATCCTGATATTGTTCAATTTGTTCTCTTGACCAGTATTGACTCTTACGATAGAAAGAATATCTTTCCAGTCTTCGCAAATTTGCTTTGAGTTTGTTTATCATATCGTCCCCCTAATTGATAAATTATATAACACAATATTTTTTCTTTTCCTAATAGCTGTTTGCCGTTCAAATGCCATTTTTGGTTGCATTTGTTATTCTCGACTCTGTATTCATTTATCGGAGAGCATGAAAGCTATCATAAGCTCATTATATAACTAATTTTTTCTCAACATGCGATAATAGGTTTTATAAGTCTTTATCTTGAATTCTTGCCAGTCACTAAATAATATACACAACCTTCTAATTATTTGTAGATACTTACATCTGGGCTTTTTAATGAATTCTGGATTATTCTGCTTTTCAGCATATTTACTGTTAATTTTTATGCCACCAGATTTGGTTTTATAGAAGATTCTATTGTACTCTCGTCTGGATAAGTTGAATTGTTGAGTAACCTCATCAATACATTTTAATACTGTTTCCTTACTCACGTTGTCAAGTAGTTCATTCTTATGCTCACTTGTTACATAAGGTAACAAGTCATATGTATATTCAAGATTTTCTTTAACTATCAATTTTACAATAAAAGAGTGAGTGAGTAACCAGTTAACTTTAGAAAAATCTTTCATGCTGAAAATAAAGTTACCCAGGCTGTAAAATACTTGCTTTTGGCTAATAGTTTCAATACCCTGCAATTCATGGGGATGAGAACCGACAACAACATCTGCTCCAGCATCTATAAATCTTTTAGCCAGAATACGATCACGAGGGCTGGGATATGGAAAGTGTTCATACCCCCAATGTGGCATTATGATGACAAAGTAGTTGTTTTTTTTATATTCCGTTATTTGTCTAAATAAGCGAGAAGAATTCATGTTTGCTGTACCTGCTTTTCTAAAAATTCCTGCGCAAAGATAATGAGTTGCTCCAAAGCAGGCAATTTTGATACCGGAGACTTCTGCGAGATATGGTTTTTCCGCTTCTTGTCGTGTTAAGCCCGCCCCAAAGAAAGTCTTTCCGTTACTTTTCAATAGATCTAATGTATCTATCAAACCTTCCTTTTTATAATCCAAGAGATGATTATTTGCAAGCGAAAAGGCATCAAAATCACTCAATACTTTGATAAATTTGGGGTCTGCTTTTAAATGATAGGGACGTAGATTCCATTTATCTGTTCGATTCGTCATTACCGCTTCGAAATTTCCAATAACAATATCTGCTTTTTGAAGAACTTTCTCTAACTCTCCGCCAATACGAAAGTTATTTATATTGGCAAATGATATATCTCCGGTAAAAATTATCTCGACCACTATACCCCCTTTAATAAGGAAAAAAACAAGTCTTTTATGATACAGAATTTATCATTGTATTGTCCAAGTCTTAGGTAATTAGTGCCTATTGATTCAGACCTCAATACTGCTGAGGAAGACAAAAACGACAATGCTTTACGATATTCTTCAAATAACAAAGAGGGTTTTACCTTAACCTTTTTCTCCTGTTCATATACAATTGATGAATCTAACTTTATGATTTGTTCAATCCTCTTCTGTATTACTTTCTCCATTTCTTGATAATAATCATCCCTAAAATCATTATCAACAATAACATTTATCTTTAGGTGATCTTGTCTGGCCTGAATACATTAGACAGCAACTATACCCTTTACCTGTCCCAAAACACCTTCAGTGTATTAGTTTTTGCGCTTTTCAGGGAGTATAATATCTTTTAAGCTTTCGGTATCTTGTTCTTCTTGCTATGATAGCCCCCCCGCTTTCCTCTTTGTCTTAAGAAACCATCAAATAATAAACCTCTTGTTAGTTCGATCTGATCCAAATGTAATCAAATCTGCTTGTATCTGCTATGCTCAAAATTTTTTCTTCACCTTTATCGGGATAATCAGAGAAATATTCTTCTTTGAGGTCAGTAAAAACTATTCTGTTTGACGATCTCCGTTTTTTCCGTAAAAAGTGTCCAGAATATTGTCATATTCACTCACCCTCTTTTCCCATGAAAAGAGGCTTATGTCATATTCAAAATCTACCTGTCCATGGCTTATCTTCTCCTTGAGGTCTTTCAAGGCAGTAATAATCTCATTTTCGTTATTTTTACACATAAAGACAAAGGGAATTTTTCTGTATAGTTCCAGAATGGGGGAATTGTCATTCTCATAGATGCAAAGAACCGGCTTGTATTTGCATAATACTTCATAGCTCTTACCGGGGGTCTGAAGTCCGTAAGCATTATCTATGTAAACTATAATATCTGAACTACCAAATCTTTCCTGTAGATCCTTATAGCTCAATGAACCCTTGTAAAAAATATTGCCCTGATTATCTTGAGGCAAATGCCGATACGGAATGCTGCCAAAAAGATCAAGTTCAAAGTCGTCTTTAAGCTTCTTTAAGGCACTATACAAGTGATAAGGTTCCCTGAAACCATCATAAAAAGTCCCGGCATAGATCAATTTCAAAGGCAACTTGTCATTTCGCTTTATCATTGGTCTTTCTTTATTCTGATCAAGTATAACTGCTCCATGGCGGTGTATTGCAACATTGTCTTCCCGGTAAGGTTTATATCTTCTGACATAGTATTTTTTTGTCGCTTCGTTTGTAACTATCAGATAGTCAATATACTTAGCACATTTCTTTTCATAAAGGAACCCTAAAAACGACAGGATTTTTACTGTCAGGTACCTGTCGTATGGTGATTTGAAAGGATCACCAATGTCCTGGATCCAGATAATACCCGGCTTAATCTTTTTTGCATAAGAGGCAAACATCTGAGTTGTATGGGGATTGGCACTTCCCACAACTATGTCAAAATCATGCTCAGAAATTAGTGACTGTAAAGCCCTTTTTATGGAAAAATACTCAACAATAAGCGGGTCAGGAAAAAACAGTGCCCAACCCTTTAGTTTCCCGGATAAGCGCCGAAGAGAAGAACTCTTATACTCCTGCTTCTTCCCATTTTGGATAATTTTTACTCCGGACTTCACAAAGATCTTTCTTCCCATTTTTGAGTAAGGTATTTGATGTATCGTCAGATTATCCTCGGACACCTTATTTTGAACTGTTCCCCGGTAGAAACACAAAACGTGTATTTCATTCTCTCCGGATAGATCTGGGAGAATATGCCGAAATTTTACTGATGTCGGATCAGAAAGTTTTAAATAACGCGGTATAAAAAATAGTATCTTCTTTTTTGATTTTTGCTTCATCTTATCTCTTTTAACTAAATATTTCTCTTCTTCTCATTCTCTAACGCTCTTGTTAAATCAGCTTACCCTTGGATTTAAGCCAGAAGAAAGGCAAGTAAACCCCGGATAGTTAAATACAATAAAAAAAGAATCATAATTTCATCTAATATCGTTTAACTCTATACCTGCCCATAAATTACTCAGTTTCGCAGTTCCTATTATCAAACTGACTACACGCTGTGCAGTATCACTAACCAGATATTCGAAAGGTAGAGTACGTTTCTGCCCTTCGCATTGCTGCGATAACTCAATTGCCGATATTATTGCCTTCTCATTCAAACCTGTTAAGACTATTGAGGCAGCATCCATTGCTTCCGGTCTTTCCATGGCATTTCTGATTGTAATTGCAGAGAAATCGAGGAGCGATGCTTCTTCACTGATCGTACCGCTGTCAGAAATCGTAGTAAAAGCATTTTTTTGTAATGAGACATAATCAAAATAACCAAACGGTTTCATGAAGATTATATTCTCATTTGTATTTGTATGTCCTATCTTTTTTAACCTGTCAGCAGTTCTCGGATGAGTTGAGACGATAACTTTTTTACTGAATCTTGACTGGAGCATTTCCAACAGAGATAGGAGTTTGCTTAGAGAATCTTTTCGGTCAACATTTTCTTCCCGGTGAGCGCTAAGCAGAAAATATTCCCTCGGTTTTAGTTTAAGCTTAGCCAGTATCTCTGATCTTTCTATGTTCTCCTGATAATGATCCAGTATCTCCTTCATTGGAGAGCCGGAAAGATATATCCTTCTGGGAGGAAATCCTTCTGCTAAAAGATTTCTCCGGGCATGTTCTGTATAAACAAGATTAAAATCAGCAATATGATCAATTATTTTACGGTTTATCTCCTCAGGAACATTTAGGTCAAAACAACGGTTACCTGCTTCCATGTGATAGACCGGTATTTTCAACCGTTTTGCAATAATAGCAGAGAGGGAACTGTTAGTGTCTCCGAGAATCAGAACTGCATCGGGATTCTCCTTTAACAGAATCTCTTCTGTTTTTATCAAAGTATCACCATATACTCTGCCAAATGATCCGGTATCAACTTCCAGAAAATAATCGGGCTTTCGCAGTTCAAGTTCCTTGAAAAATAACTCATTTAACTCATAGGCATAATTCTGACCCGTGTGTACCAAAATATGATCTGTAGTTTTATCGAGCTTAATAATTACCCGGGAAAGCCGTATTATTTCAGGTCTTGTCCCAACAATTGTCATTACTTTTAATCTTTTCAAGATTGAACCCCTCTGTACAGGGAATTACTGTCAATATACCCTTTTAGTTCGATGATCGCTTCTTTCATAGGTTGAAGCGGGAACTCAAGATATTTAGATCTCAGTGTTCTGTTTACTGCTTTACCAATATCGTCTCTCTTTCTGATCTTACAAGATTTTCCAAAAACCTCTGCGAAGATATTTAACAGCTCATATTTGGTTACATCTTCATTGTAGATAATGTGAACTGCACTATTCATATCACGGTAATAGGCAAAAAGATCTTTGTCTATCAATTCCGCGCAGAAACGGGCAAATTGTAAAGTCGTTAATCCATTCCATCTATGATGGTCGAAACCATCCAGAACAGCATCTCCTTTCTGATTCAGAAACCATTCTAAAAGACTGAGCCGATTTTCTAATTCAGGTCCTATAATGGAACATCTTACATTTAGAAGATTCGCGGCAGTCACCTCACCCAGGCTCTTTGTCTTCCCGTATACATCTGTCGGATCATGTTCCGCATCTTCGTCATAATAACCGATATTACCCTTATAGACACAATCGGTAGCAATCTGAATTATTCGTGCCTCTGGGTAATTCTCAGTGAAAAACTCCGATAGTTCGAAGGGAAATAGAGCATTGACTTTGATTGCCAGCTTAACACCCTGATAATTATGGTCGAGACAGTAAGGTCTGATCAAACCGATGCAGTTGATTACATAGTCAGGAGAGAAATCATTAAGGATATCTTCCATCTGATCTTTCATCACTTCGATGGCATTAAATCTATATAGCTCTAATCCCAACTTCTCGATCTTCTGACCCGGATCTTTTTCGGTAGCCCTGACTTCATACTTATCCGTTTGTCTGCAAAACCAGCTCGTGATCATTGATCCGAGCATTCCTCTGCCCCCGAGAATCAGTATCTTTTTTTTAGACTCCATTTTCAATTTCTCCCTTTAAGGCTTTCTGTATATAATCAAGCCTAAGCAGCAGGTCTTTCGTGCCCTGCTGATCAAGTCTCTTTGTATTGTGAGAATTATAGTCTTCCATTGTCGCTACTTTCTGTTCACCTTCAACGAAAAACTTATCATAATTCAAGTCTCTGCTGTCTGCCGGTATTCTGTAATAATTTCCCAGGTCTTCCGCCTTTGCCATCTCTTCTCTGGTTAGAAGTGTTTCATAAAGTTTCTCACCATGCCTGGTTCCAATGAATCTGATCTCGCTTTTCGAAGAGAAAATACTTTTTATGGCTTCTGCCAGGTCCCGGATAGTTGAAGCGGGTGCTTTTTGAACAAAGATATCACCGGGGTAGGCATTTTTAAAGGCAAATAGTACCAATTCGAGCGAATCATCAAGCGACATCATAAATCTGGTCATTTTCGGATCTGTTATTGTTATCGGAGCATTCTTTACTGCCTGCTTGACAAATAGAGGAATAACCGATCCTCTGGAAGCCATTACATTACCATATCTGGTAGCACAGAAAACCATTTCTTCCGGATCCAGTAATCTTGACTTCGCAACCATCAATTTCTCCATCATTGCTTTAGACATACCCATAGCATTAATGGGATAAACTGCCTTATCGGTGCTCAAAACGATCAGTTTCTTCACTCCATTCTCGTAAGCTGCAGAGAGCAGATTTTCAGCCCCTAAAACATTGGTCCTGACTGCCTCCATCGGATAGAACTCACAAGAAGGTACCTGCTTCAAAGCTGCTGCATGAAAGATGTAATCAACCCCTTTGACCGCTTGATAGATACTGTCATAATTACGGACATCCCCTACATAAAACTTAATCTTGCTATCTTTGTACAGATGCCGCATATCATCCTGTTTTTTCTCGTCTCGGCTGAAAACCCTTACCTCTCCAATATCAGAACTAAGAAATCTTCTCAAAACAGCATTACCGAAGGATCCTGTTCCTCCGGTAATCAGCAAAACCTTATCTTTGAACATATTATCTCCTATCAATATTTAGCTAATAAACTCAGTATTATGAAACACATGTCAACGGAATTTTAAAGTGCACCAGTTTCGGAACCGAAAAGTGCACCACTTTGTTACTTGATTAGTCCATTGTTTTACAACTGACTTTCTTTGCTTTTGAAATTTACTGAGGGTACTTTTGA
>Ga0334887_1000554_pt1 | contig 58576 bp, 51 predicted proteins | sample GraSluR1_MG_10_FD_207217 | JGI IMG/M metagenome (GOLD analysis project Ga0334887, IMG submission 207217) | Sludge microbial communities from methane-producing bioreactor in Wageningen University, Netherlands - Granular Sludge_18_07-R1 | ecosystem: Engineered > Bioreactor > Anaerobic >...
TCACAGGCCTGGCGGGCACTGATGGGATCGACCTCCGCCCGCCCTGCGGCAAAGGCCCGGGCCAGGTCCAGCAACGCCTCTCGCCAGAATTCCAGCAGGGACTGCCAGGCGCTGCCGCCTGCCGGCACCGGCAAACCCCCATCGGTCACTGCCGCCACCCGGGGCAGGATCTCGTCCCGGCAGGCCAGGCCGACAAAGCCGCAGTCACCACGCCGCACCCGGCCGAAGGCCACGGCCGCCAGTTCCTCCTGCTGTCGCCCGACTCCATAGAGGGGCAATTGCGGTTCCACCGGACGTCGGCCAAGAAGGTCGCCCAGGGCGGGACGGCCGGTTTTGTAATCGATGATGAGGCGGCTGCCATCCGCCAGGCGATCGATGCGATCAATGCGGGTCTGAATGGTGAGTTGCGCCAGACTTTCCTGGTGCCACCGCTCCAGTTCTTCCACCACAAAAGGCGCCCGCGCCCCTTCCACCAGCAGCCATTCCGCCAGCAGTTCCGTCAGGCGCCGGGCCTCGATGGCGCGCAGCGCCGCCGGCAGGTGGAGCTGTCGATCCTTTTCCAGACGCTGCAAAGCCCGGTTCACGCAGGTCGCCAGCCGGGATCGTCGCGCCAACTCCGACAACGCCTGAAGCTGGTGCCAATCGCCGGTCTGGCGCCAAAAATGCTCCAGGGCATCGTGCACCAGCACGCCGCGATCCAGTCCGTCCAGACCGAGACTGCCGACGGCCAAGCCGTCGGCCGCCAGACGATGGCGCGCGTAGGCACGGAAAGGACAGAGCGCCTGGTCCTTGAGGATGGCGGTACCGCCGCTCACGTGCACCCCGGCCGGCAAAGGCGCGCCCAAGTCATCGACCCAAGCCTCCAGGGGGCCGGATTCCCGACGGACGATCCGGGCCGGAGCCTGACTGTCGGCCAACTCCGGGTTCCACTCCGGCAGGTGTCGGACCAGGGGACTGATGCGGCACGGCTGCCCGTCCTGCCGGGCCGGCCAGCTCACCACCACTTGGGGCGCCGCCGTCAACAGGCGGTCAAGGACGCGGCCGGCGAAATCAAGTTCGCGGGCCGCATCGGCATGGGGCATGCCGTGGCGGCGTTGCAGGTCCAGCGGCAAAAACGGGTTGGGGCGGGCCGGGGCCGGCAGGGCCTGCTCGTGCAGGCCGAGAATCCAGCCGTGATCGAACTGCAACCCGGCCGCTTCCAGGGTACCGAGAATCTGCAGGCGCTCTTCGGAGCCCTGAGGCTGGAAGAGGGTCTCCCCGGCCGCCCGTTTCAGCAAGGTCAAGGCTTCGGCGCGCCCCATGGGAGAGCAGACCTCGTCATAGGCAGCCAGCCCGGCCAAGACTTCCTTCCAGGCAACGAACAGCTGGTAGTCGCGGCTGTCCAGTCTGCGATCCCCCGGCCAGTGGCAATCATCGAGCAGACGGGCGAAAGATTCGGCCCAGGCTCCCGGCCGGCGCCGGCTTCGATCCTCCAGGGCGGAGTGGACGTTTTCCAGCATCCGGGCAAAAATATCGCAGCGCCCCAGTCCCTTTTTAAAGCCGCTGCGGGCGCGCTTGACCAGTTGCGGGAGGGGCCAGGCAGTCTGGCGCAGCTGCCGCAGTTCACGGTCGAACAGGGCCCGTGCCGAGGACTCGGCGAGGTACCCCCAGACGAAGGGGGAACGCAGCAGGTAACTGATCCGGTCCAGGGAAACCTGCCGGCCGAGGGACAGCAGTTCCAGGGCGGCGACCACCATCCCCGTCGCAGCCAGGGGTGTGCCCAGGGAGAGATTGAAGGCTTTTTCCTGCGCGGCACCCGGCAGCAGGGAGGACGGTGCCAGCTCTTCCCGAAAGATGCGCTGCAGGGTTTTCTGGTAGGCTGCCAAATCGACAGCGATGATGCCGATGGTCGCATCGCTTTGAGTCAGCAGGTTGCGGGCCCAGCGGGCGCAGCGACGCACTTCGTCTTCCGGATCCAGGCCCGTCACCTGCCCGGCCCGGGAGGGTGCCCCCGGCGCCCCTCGCCAGCTGCCGACGGCAGCTCCGCCTGCCGCCAGGGCCGCGGTCAGCCTGAGGACGGCGGGCCGCAAGTCGTCGAACCCGGCCAGCCAGACCCGCTTGGGACAGATCGCCTCGCCCCCTGCCAGAGCCGCCGCCAACCGCTCCGGCAGGCGGGCCGGATCCTGCCAGCCGCCGCGCTCCAGGGCCGCTTCAAACGCCCCCTGCCAACGCAGGAACACCTGGTGATCCTCGCCACCTTCGGCAGCGTTGAAGGAAACCCCGTATTCGCACAGCAGGGCATGGGCTTCGCCGGCCAGCTTCGCGGTCTCGCCGACGCGCAACAACCCGGCGCCGCACTGCGTCAGGTCCTGCTCGATGATCTCCTCCCAGAGGCGCAGAGCCTGGGCGGGAGTCAGGCAGGCGTGGGCCAGCCCAAGCTGGTCGCATAACTCTTTCTGCCAACGACCCAGGGAACGAATGGCCGGTGCCGCCCAGGCCTGCTCGCCCGCCGCGCGGCACTCGTCATCAAACAGCCGTCGCAGGTATCTTTCCAGGCGCTGGTTGACGGTCAGCACCAAGGCGCCGTCCCGGGCCGCCTGCAGCAATTGGGCGAGAGGAAGCCGGCTCTCCGTCACTGCCGCTCCTCCTGACTACCGCGCAGCAGGCGCGCGACACCGAATACCGCCGCTGCGCCCAGGGCATTGGCCAGGGCATCGGCCGGATGGCCGCTGCGGCGGCCGGACAGCAGAAATTGCGCCACCTCCATCAACCCCCCATAGGTCACCGCCAAAAGCAGCGCCCAGCGCCATGCGCGCCGCGCTCCCAAGCCAGGGGTAAAAGCCCAGCCGCCCAGCAGGGTCAGAAAGGCGTAGGCCAGCGCGTGTTGGAGTTTGTCCCAGCCGAGCAGACCGCTCTGCGGCACCGGCGGACGATCCATGAGGGATAGCAGCATGATGGTCAGGGCGGTCAACAGATAGATGGCAACGCGGATGCCGCTGCGGTGTGACATGAGGGGAAAAAACCTTTCCGGTTCTGCATCTGACAACAGGGGCTGTGACATCCGGGTTAGAATACGTTATTTGGGCGACGAATAAAACCCCGATTCGTGACCGCGGCTCGTGGGGAATGCGCGGGGACAAGACACCCTCAGGTTTCGCCGTGCTGCAGAAGCTTGACTTATCAGTGCGGATATAACACAATCAGGGTCAGGATTTTATCGACTTTTTCCATCAGGTTTCACTCTTGCACCACCGGGAGGTCCGCTGTGCGACTGTCAACCAAAAGCCGTTACGGCCTGCGCGCATTGTTCGACATGGCCTACAATGCCGGGACTCAGCCGACTCAGGTCAAGGATATTTCCCGTCGGCAGGATATTTCCCCCCGCTACCTGGAACAGATTTTCCAATCCTTTAAGAAGGCCGGCATCCTGAAAAGCAAAAAAGGCCCTCAAGGCGGTTATTTCCTGGCTCGCAAGCCGGATCAGATTACCGTCAAGGATATCGTTGCCGCTGCCGAAGGGGATACGCTGCTGGTCAGTTGCACGGCGCCGAAACCCAAAAGCGGTAAAGGCTGCAACCTGGCCGGTCAATGCGTCACCCAGACCGTCTGGCAGGAAGCGGCGGAGATTCTGGGCGATTACTATAGCTCCATCACCCTGCAGACCCTCTGCAACCGGGCCGATGACATGGGTTTCAAGCGCGAGTCCGATGAACACCTGATGTATTACATCTGAGACCAACATCCCCATTGACCCCCGACGGTTTTCGTATAAGCTAGGAGCCACACCTGTTTCCGTCGTGCTCCGACCGGATCCGGCTTGGCAATGCTAACTGCCGCCAAGGGGTCCCGGGGCGCCCTCGGGATGGGGGCGCAAGGCCTTTTGCCCGGGAAAAACAACACCTTTCAAGCGAGAACTGGCCGTCATGAGCGACTGGAAGTCCTACCTAACCGAGCCGCGCATTGCCTATTTTTCCATGGAGATCGGCCTGACGGCGGACATTCCCACCTACAGCGGCGGTCTCGGCGTGCTGGCCGGCGACACCATCAAGACCGCCGCCGACCTGAAGCTGCCCATGGTCGCCGTGACCCTGGTACATCGACAGGGGTATTTCAACCAACGCCTCGACCGGGAAGGCTGGCAGCAGGAAGAACCCAGCACCTGGAGCCCGGAAACCGTTCTGGAATGCCTGCCGAACAAGGCGCTGGTCAGCATCGAAGGCCGCGACGTCAAGGTTCAGGCCTGGCTGTACCGGGTCAAAAGCCCGACCGGCGGCGAGATCCCGGTGCTGTTTTTGGATACGGACATCCCCGGCAACGCCCCCGAAGACCGCCGCATCACGGATGTCCTGTACGGCGGCGATCAGGCCTATCGCCTGAAACAGGAAATCGTCCTCGGCATGGGTGGCGCCCGCCTGCTCTCCCAACTCGGCTTCCGGGTGCGCAAATACCACATGAACGAAGGTCATGCCAGCCTGCTGACCCTGGAACTGTTGAATCGCACCCGGCGGCCGGTGGAGGACACCTGGGATGAGCGCGCCTCCTGGGATGTCCGCAAGGTGACGGTACAATGCGTGTTCACCACCCATACGCCGGTGGAAGCCGGGCACGACCAGTTCTCCTACGACCTGGTGGAACGCATCCTGGGCCATGAAACACCCATCTCATTGCTCAAGGAATTGGGCGGCCAGGAGCACCTCAACATGACCCGGCTGGCCATGAATCTCAGCAGTTTCACCAACGGGGTGGCCAAAAAACACGGCGAAGTCTCCCAGGCCCTGTTTCCCGGCTTCGAGATCCACGCCATCACCAACGGCATCCACCCCTTTACCTGGGCGTCCCCCTATTTCGTCAACCTGTTCAACCACTACCTCTCAAGTTGGGGCACCGAGCCGGAAATGCTGGTGCGGGTGGACAGCATCCCGGACGAAGAAATCTGGGAAGCCCACTGTGGCGCCAAGGCCTACCTGTTCCAGTACATCGAGGAAACCACCGGCACCGCCCTGAATCCGGACCTGTTGACCATCGGCTTTGCGCGCCGGGCCGCAACCTACAAGCGCGGCGATCTCATCTTCCGGGACATGGATCGGCTCCTGGCCATCGCCAAGGGCCGCCTCCAGATCGTCTTCGGCGGCAAGGCCCATCCTCGAGACCAGGAAGGCAAGGAACTGATCCACAACATCGTCCAGCACATCCAGCGCTACAGCGACCAGATTCCCATGGTCTACCTGAGCGACTACAACATGGATGTGGCCGGCCGCCTGATTCCCGGCGTCGACCTGTGGCTCAACAATCCCCTGCGCCCCCTCGAAGCCTCCGGCACCAGCGGCATGAAAGCGGCCCTCAACGGAGTGCCGAACTTCAGCGTGCTGGATGGCTGGTGGATCGAAGGCCACATCGAAGGCGTGACCGGCTGGTCCATCGGCCCGCCGCCCGACGGACCTTCCATCACCCAGAACCATTCGGAACAAGATGCCCACGATCTGTACGAGAAACTGGAAAAGGTCATCCTGCCCCTGTATTATCAGGATCGCCCGGGCTGGATCCGCGTCATGAAAAACGCCATCGGCAAGAACGCCTATTATTTCAACACCCATTTCATGATGCGACGCTACGTGACGGAAGCCTATTTCCGCTGAGGCGGCGAAAGCCGCTTTCGCAACCGGCAACGTCGTTCACAAAACAAGCTTTGGCTCTGACCACGGATTTTCAGCATGCATATCCAAGACATCTTCGCCCGCCACGCCACCACCTTCTCCTTTGAGTTCTTTCCGCCCAAAACGGACAAGGCGGCCTTGCACCTGTACGAATCCATCCGGCAACTGGAAGCCCTGCAGCCCCATTTCACCTCCGTCACCTACGGGGCAGGCGGTTCGACCCGGGAGCGTACCCACGATCTGGTCATGCGCATTCACGGCCAGACCAGCCTCGATCCCATTCCCCATCTGACCTGCGTCTGCAGCAGCGAAGACGAGATCCAGCGCATCCTGGAGCGCTATGCCGCGGCGGGCATCAGCAACATCCTGGCCCTGGCCGGCGATCCGCCCCCGGAGGCAGGCATTTACGATCGCTCCCGGGATGCCTTTCCCCATGCCGCCGACCTGGTCCGCTTCATCCGCCGCTTCAATGAAGGCGGCATGCATCCCGACCGGCGCGGCTTCGGCATCGGCGTCGCCGGCTTTCCCGAAGGACACCCCGGCACCCCCAACCGGTTGCTGGAAATGGATCACCTGAAAGCCAAGGTGGACGAAGGCGCCGATTACATCTGCACCCAGCTGTTTTTCGACAACCGGGATTTCTACGACTTCCGCGAGCGCTGCGAACTGGCCGGAATTCGCATTCCCATCATTGCCGGCATCATGCCCATCGCCACCTTCGAAGGCATGCAGCGCATGGCGGAACTGGCCGCCGGCGCCCGTTTTCCCGCCTCCCTGCTGCGCGCCGTCCAACGCTGCCAGAAGGATCCCGACGCCATCCGCCGCATCGGCATCCACTGGGCCACGGAACAGTGCCGGGACCTCCTGGACAACCAGGTGCGCGGCATCCATTTCTATACCCTCAATCATTCCGACGCCACCCGCCAGATCTACCTCAATCTCGGCCTGGAGCACTTTCCGCGCGACTGATGGCGGCTCGAACCGCCTGCCGAACCGCCCTTCAGCAAATCCTGCCTGTCCCCAAACCATCCGCCCAAGCGGATAAACTACCTGTCTTTTCCGTGGCAACATTCTCCTGTCGCCCGGCGCCAAAAAAAAGTGCGGTTGAAAAATTAGAATTGTTGACAAATAATTTTTTTTCTATAAGCATATCCTTGACAATCACGACAAGAGCAAACCCGGGGTGACCCGGGGACGCAAAGCCACGGATCCTGTAAAGCGATGGCCGGGTTACCGAATGATGCCGAACCACCACTACCGACCTATTTTCGTTCCCTGCAGCACCCTTCCGATCCTCGGAATGGGTGTTTTTTTATTTTATTTTTTCGCTGCCAAGGTTCTTTTCCCTCACCCCTGCTAGGAGGAAACTTCGTGAAACTCAACCTGCGCCAGAAATTGTTATTGCCTACAGCCTTGATCATCCTGGTGTGCCTGTCCGCATCCGGCCTGGTGTCCTATCGCAGCGCCCGCAATGCCCTGCAGACGGCCCTGCGCGGCCAGATGAACCTCAGCGCCACCGGCATCGCCACACAAATCGACAGCTACCTCGGGGATCTGCAGCGAACCTTCAAAACCCTGTCCGGCCGCAATGTGGTCCGCGACCTGCTGGAGGCAGGGACAGGCGCCTCGGGCAGGCAGGTGGATGCCGCCAACGATGCCCTGCTGCAGATGCTGGCCGATTATCCCGAGCAGTTTGAGTTCCTGGCCATCACCGATGCGAGCGGCACTGCCATCGCCGCCACGGACCCCGCCCACATCGGCACACTGCGCATCCACGATCGACAATACTTCCGGACCGCCATGCAGGGCTCCGCCGCCAGGGAACTGGTCCTGAGCCGGGCCACGGGCAACCCGACCCTTGTCGTTGCGCAACCCATTCAGCACAATGGACAAACCGTGGGGGTCGCCCTGGGTACCGTCAAATTGACCTATATCGCCAGCCACTTCATCGCCCCGGCCCGCATCGGCGACCACGGCTACGCCTACATGGTGGATTCCGGCGGCCGCTTCCTGGCCCACCCCCAGCAGGAAAACATCTTCACCAAGTCCATCGGCGACACGGATTGGGGCCAGGAAATGCTGCGCACCAAAAGCGGCATGCTGACCTACGCCTGGCAGGGGGTGCCCAAACAGGTGGTCTTCAAGGAAGTGTCCAATACCGGCTGGATCGTCGCGGCCGGAGCCGATTTCGACGATATCTTCGCGCCGCTGGCGGGTATCCGCTGGATCAGCCTGCTGGCCGGCCTGTTCACCCTGGCCGGCGTCGGCATCGGCCTGTACCTGGTGTCCGATTCCATCGTCAAGGCCCTGAGGCAGGGCGTCGCCCTGGCCGAAGACATCATGGCCGGCGATGTCAGCCGCCGCCTGCGCCTGAACCGCGATGACGAAATCGGCACCCTGGCCAAGGCCCTGGACCGCATGGCCGACGGCCTGGAGGAAAAGGTCCAGGCGGCCCAGAAAATTGCCGCAGGCGATCTGACCATCGAGGTCCAACTGGCTTCCGAGCGGGATGTCCTGGGCAAGGCTCTGCGGCAGATGGTCGCCGGCCTGAGCGACCTGGTCACCCAAATGCAGCTTGCCGGCGAACAGATTGCCGCCGGCAGCACCCAGGTGGCCGACGGCAGCCAGACCCTTTCCCAGGGGGCGACGGAATCGGCCGCTTCCCTGGAGGAAATTTCCGCCGCCATGGCGGAACTGGCTTCCCAGACCAAGCACAACGCGGATAACGCCCTGCAGGCCAATGCCCTTTCCGGCAGCGCCCAACAGAACGCGTCCGAGGGCAACCGGCTGATGTCCGGCATGGTCGAAGCCATGGCGGACATCAATCAATCGGCGGACAGCATTACCAAGATCATCAAGGTTATCGATGAAATCGCGTTTCAGACTAACCTGCTGGCCCTGAATGCCGCCGTGGAGGCGGCGCGGGCCGGGCAGCACGGCAAAGGTTTCGCCGTGGTGGCCGAGGAGGTGCGCAACCTGGCCGCCCGGAGCGCCAAGGCGGCCAAGGAAACGGAAGAGTTGATCGAAGAGTCGGGGCGCCGCACGGCACGGGGCGCGGAAATTGCCGACAAGACCGCCGCGGCCCTGAAGGATATCGTGACCGGCGCCGCCAAGGTTTCCGACCTGGTGGCCGATATTGCCGCAGCGTCCAAGGAACAGGCGGCGGGTCTGGAAGAAGTCAGCAAGGGGCTGGGGCAAATTGAATCGGTAACCCAGCAGACCACCGCCAATGCCGAGGAAAGCGCCGCGGCGGCGGAAGAACTGTCCGGCCAGGCCGAACATCTGCGGCAGATGCTGCGCCGTTTTCAGGTCAAGTCCGGCCGGCAACACCGGTCTTCGGCCGTAACAGGCAGCCGGCAATTCGACGCCCTGCCGACCTTGGCCACCGCCAACGGCGCGGCCGGCCAACCGGCCCGCCTTGCAGCACTGCCGGATCCGGCCGAACTGATCGCCCTGGATGATGGGGAGTTCGGCAGGTACTGAAAGTTTTAAAGGATTGAGTTTGAAGGGGCACGGCATGCCGTGCCCCTTGGCCACCAAATATTGTGCCGCCAGCTGTTGCAGCCGCCCGGCCCGGCGGATTTCCAATCCGGTCTTTCCCCCAATCGCTCCCTTGCATCCCCTGCATGACAACGTATCGCTTAGGACGCCTGATCCTGTACCTTCAACCAAGTCCCCAGCCGGCACGTGGCATCTAATTGCTGGTTTTGGAAAAAATCCGGTAGTATTATCATAGTTCGCACATCGCGTTTCAATTGAACCGGTCCGGCCCCAAGCGTGCCGAGTTCTCCCTTCCCTGCCGAAAGGATTCGTCCATGCGCCCGATGCCCCTGCCGCCCCTGCTGGCCGGCTGCCTGCTGGCATTTCTGACCGCCCTGTCCCTCTCCAACACGGCCTTCGCCCAAAACGATCACGCCCACCATCCGCCCCGGGTGCAAAGCGGATTGCCCTACGATGCCCTCTTCATCGACAGCATGATTGGGCATCATCAGGGCGCCGTCGAGATGGCCAGGGCTCTGCAGAATCAAACCCGACGCCCTGAACTGCTGACCATGGCCGGGGCGATCATCGATACCCAACAATCCGAAATCGAGTTCATGACCGAACTGCGTCGGCAGCTGTTCCCGGATCTGCCGATGACCTCGGGACTGGCCATGGACATGGGCGCCATGGCCGTTGCCCCCGAGGACGGGCGCCCCTATGAGCAACGCTTCCTCGAAGCCATGATCTCCCACCATGAAGGGGCCATCGCCATGGCCGGGGAAGCTCTGCAGTTGGCCAAAAATGCCGACCTGAAGGACCTGGCGGCGGAGATCATCCGTGCCCAAAAGGATGAAATCGCCACCATGCGTCAATGGTTGCGCGACTGGTTCGGGGTGGCTCCATGAGTGTGGAACAGATCCAGCTACCCATCGGCGGCATGACCTGCGCCTCCTGTGTCCATCATGTTCGCCAGGCCCTGCTCAAGGTTCCCGGTGTGTCGGACGCCGCAGTCAACCTGGCCGGAGAACGCGCCGCCATCCGTTTTGATGGCGAGCAGGCCACTTTGAACGATCTCATCGCCGCGGTACGGGCGGCCGGCTACCACGTGCCGGAGCAACGCCTGCAGTTCGAGGTCAACGGCATGCACTGCGCCAGTTGCGTGGCGCGGGTCGAAAAAGCCCTGCGCCAACTGCCCGGGGTGCTGGAAGCCCAGGTCAATCTCGCCACCGCCCGGGCCGGCGTGCGCCATGTTCCGGGATTGGCGCAGGTGGACGATTTCCGCCGGGCGCTGCGGGAGATCGGCTTCCAGTACCGGGCTCTGGATGACTCCCCGACCATCGACCAGGAGGCCGAAACGCGGGAGGCCCTGGCTCACCGCCAGGCGCTTCACGCCATGCTGCTGGCCTGGGCCTTCACCCTGCCTTTGATCCTCTGGATGATTCCCGACATGGTGTTCGGCATCGTCTGGCCGAGCATGACGGTCATGCATCTGGGCATGATCCTGTTGGCGGTCCCGGTGCTGTTCTGGGCCGGTCGCAAGACCTTTATGGCGGCCTGGCGTTCCGCCCGCCACGGCGCCCCCAACATGGACACCCTCATCGCCCTGGGTGCCGGCGCGTCCTTCATCACCGGACCGGCCCATTTCCTCCTGCACGTGCCCAACTACGCCGGCATCGCCGCCATGATCATGGCCTTTCACCTGACCGGCCGCTATGTCGAAGCCCGTGCCAAGGGGCGGGCCTCCCAAGCCATCCGCAAGCTGCTGGAACTGGGGGCCAAATCCGCCCGGGTCCGTCGGGACGGCGAAGAACTGGAAATTCCCGTGGCCGAAGTTGTGCCCGGCGACCAGATGGTGGTCCGGCCCGGGGAACAGATTCCGACGGACGGCCGCGTCCTCGAGGGCCAGAGCGCCGTGGACGAATCCATGGCCACGGGGGAATCCATGCCGGTGAATCGCGGGCCCGGCGACAACGTCATCGGCGCCACCATCAACCAGGACGGCCTGCTGGTGGTGGAAGCGACCCGGGTCGGCCAGGACACCTTTCTGGCCCAGGTCATCCGCCTGGTGGAACAGGCCCAGACCACCAAAGTTCCCATCCAGGCTTTCGCGGACCGCGTCACCGCCGTCTTCGTACCCATCATCGTGGTGCTGGCCGTACTGACCTTTGCCGCCTGGCTCATTTTCCCCGGCTTCCTGCAGCCCCTGCTGGCCTGGAGCGGCGCCTTTCTGCCCTGGGTCAACCTGCACCTGAACAGCTTCACCCTGGCTCTCATCGCCGCCGTCTCCGTGCTGGTCATCGCCTGCCCCTGCGCCCTGGGTCTGGCCACGCCCACGGCCCTCATGGTCGGCAGCGGCATTGGCGCCGAAAACGGCATTCTGATCCGCTCCGGCGAAGCCATCCAGGCCATGCGCGACGTCCGCATGGTAGTGTTCGACAAAACCGGCACTCTGACCCGCGGCCTGCCGGAAGTCACCGACCTGCTGCCCATCGGCGACCTGGCACAGGAACCGGATGGCGAAACCGCCCTGCTGCGCTGGGCCGCCGCCGTCGAACAGGGCAGCGAGCACCCCCTCGGCAAGGCCCTGGTGCGCGGCGCCCGGGAGCGGAACCTGACCTTGGCCGCAGTGGCGGAGTTTGCCGCCGTGCGCGGCCAGGGCGTACGCGGCCGGGTGGAATCCCGAACCGTGCTGGTGGGACGGCGCGCCTTCCTGAACCAAAACGGCATCGCCACGGACCAGGCCGAAGACCGCATGCAGCGCCTTGAAAACGACGGCAAAACCGCCATGCTGGTGGCCGTCGACGGCGCCCTCCTGGGCCTCGTCGCTCTGGCCGACACCCTGAAGCCGGAAGCGGTGGCGGCCGTGCGCGAATTGAAGGAACTGGGGCTGGAAACCATCATGCTGACCGGGGATAATCGCCGCACGGCCCGTACCATCGCCGCCCAGGTCGGCATCGATCAGGTGCTGGCCGAAGTCCTTCCCGAAGACAAGCTGAATCAGATCAAGCAGTTGCAGGCCCGTGTCAGCGGCCTGGTGGCCATGGTCGGCGACGGCATCAACGACGCCCCGGCCCTGACCCAGGCCGATGTCGGCATCGCCATCGGCACCGGCACGGACATCGCCATCGAAGCGGCGGACATCACCCTGGTGCGAGGCGACCTGGACGGCGTTATCGGCGCCTTCAAGCTCTCCCGCGCCACCTACCGCAAGGTGGTCCAGGGCCTGTTTTGGGCCTTTTTCTACAATATCGTCATGATCCCCCTGGCCATTGCCGGCATGCTGCATCCGGTCCTGGCGGAAATTGCCATGGCGACCAGTTCCGTGTCCGTGGTGGCCAACGCCAACCTGCTGCGCCGGGTTTCCATCCGTCCGGCTTATCGTCTGTCAAAAAAGTGACCCATTTCCCCATTTCGGAGTCCGCCCATCATGTTCAAAGGTATCGGCAAGATCATGTTTCAAGGCCTGGTAGCCATGCTGCCGGCCCTATTGACCATCTATATTCTTTACTGGCTGGTGCGTTCGGCGGAAATGGTCCTGGGGTCGTTTCTGGAAATCCTGCTGCCGGAAGGCTGGTATCTGCCCGGCATGGGATTGCTGGTGGGACTGGCCGGCACCTTGGTGCTCGGCATCCTGCTCAACGCTTTTTTGGTCCGCAGAATGTTCGATTTGAGCGAATCCCTCATGAACCGCATCCCCCTGGTTAAAACCCTGTACGGTTCCCTGAAGGATTTTGTCGGCTTTTTCGCCACCAAGCGCGAAACCCAATTCAACCAGGTGGTGGCACTCGATCTGGAATTCGGCGGCCTGCCCATGCGCATGATCGGGTTCGTGACCCGCAGTGATTTTCATGGCTTGCCGCAAGGCATCGGCAGCGACGGCGAGGTAGCCGTCTATCTGCCCCTCAGCTACCAGATCGGCGGCTACACGGTCATCGTGCCGCGCTCCCGCATCACCCCCATCGACATGTCCACCCACCGTGCCATGGGCTTCGTCGTTACCGGCGGTTTGACCACCGACAAGGGCCATGGCAACTTTCACGGGCCGGAATCGGGACACTAACCTTGCCGGCGCTGCAAACTCCGTCTAAAAATACTTGCGCTCAAAAGGCATCAAGCGTATTACTATGCGCGCAAATTCGCCGTGGCGATGGCACCTTGATACCCTCCTCCTTTGGAGATCGACACCATGATTGAACCATTCAAGATGGGCTACACGGTCCTGGGCGGCCTCGGCATTTTCATACTCGGGATGAAATTCCTGTCGGAAAGCCTGCAGATGCTGTCCGGAGGGCTGATCCGCAAAGCCATCGCTTCCGTTACCACCAATCGCATTTTAGCGGTGCTGGTCGGCTTGAGCGTCACCGCCTTCGTCCAATCCTCCTCCATCACCACGGTCATGGTCGTCGGCCTCACCAACGCCGGCCTGATGCAGCTCAGCCAGGCCATCGGGGTGATTCTGGGTGCCAACATCGGCACCACCATCACCGGCTGGATTCTAGCGGTCAATATCGGCAAATACGGCCTGCTGCTGGTCGGCCTGGCCATCTTCCCCATGCTCTTTGTAAAAAATGAACGCATCTCGGGCATCGCCAAGGTTGTGGTCGCCCTGGGCATGATCTTTTTCGGTCTGGAAATCATGAGCGGGGCGTTCAAGCCACTGCGCGATGCGGAGGGGTTCAAAAACCTGATGCTCCTCCTCGATGCCCGCTCGCTGCCGAGCCTGCTTGGCTGCGTCGCCATCGGTTGCCTGATGACCATGGTCATTCAGAGCAGTTCGGCCATGCTCGGCATCACCATCGCCCTCGCCGCCACCGGCGCCATCCCCATGCAGACCGCCGTGGCCCTGGTTCTGGGTGAGAATATCGGTACGACCATTACCGCCCAACTTGCCGCCCTCGGCAGCACCTTCACCGCCCGGCGGGCCGCCATGGCCCACACCATGTTCAATCTTTTGGGAGTCCTTATCGTCCTCGCGGTTTTTGCCCCCTTCATCGGCCTGATCGAGACGGTTGTCCCCGGAGCGGCCGATTACGTGAATCAGGAAGGAAGCCGGCCTTACATCGCCGCCCATATCGCCTTCGGCCACTCGCTGTTCAATATTACGGCAACCCTCATCATGTTGCCCTTTCTTCAATACTTGGAAAAGGTGGTCGTTAAAATCGTACCGGAGACCGGCGAGAAGGGAAAAGGACCGTTCAAATACTTCGGTCCCCCCGGCAGCATGCCGGTGGCCATGGGCGTTTCAATGGTTCATGAGGAACTCAAAGGGATGCAGAAGCGCGTCCACAAGGCCCTGCGCCATGTCGGCAGCCTGCTGCAGCCGGATTTGAAGGGCCGGGAGCGGTTTTGCCAGAAAGTAAAAGCCATCGAGGAAGAGACGGATATCATGCAGAAGGAAATCACCACCTTCACCGTCTCCCTGATGCAAGCCGGCCAGGCCGGCCTGGAGCAGGCGGATCGGGCCTATGCCTACATTCGCGCCGCCGACGAACTGGAATCGATTACCGACTACGCGACCTCTCTGGTCGCCTACTTGAAGCGACTGGAAAAGAACGACCTCGATTTCAGCAAAGAGGCCTGGAAGGATCTGGAGAATTTCCACGCCAGGGTTTTTGCATTCTTTATTCTGGTGGCAAAAACTCTCCACGGCGAGGACAGCGGCAGCAAGAGCGCCGTGCGGGAGGCCGCCAACCGGCTCAACGAGATGGCCGACACCATGCGCGATGCCCACCTGGACCGCATGAAAACCGGCTCCTGCGGTGCCTTGTCGGCGCTCATCTTCAGCGACATGGCCATCGCCCTGCGCCGCATCAAGAACCATACCGTCAATCTCTACGAGGCGCTGGCATTTGAAGCCCGGTGAGACGAGTCATTGCAAGGCCCAGGGCTATGGGGTATGGCCTGGCGGCTTAACTCTGGCCAGGCCCGCGGCGGCGCGCCTTGCCGACAACCAAAATCTCTCAGAATTTCTTGACACGACTGACCGCATGAGACACTAGGGCGGCGTCCAGCATCGGCCACAGCTCGGCATGGGAAGCATACCGCAGGACAGGGATCCGGGGATTGCCGGCAATCATGGCGGATAAGGGATTTTCCGCCCGCGAGTCATACAGCGCCAGCACCGGGATGCCGAGACTTTCCGCCCAGGCGATTTCATACCCCACGCCGATGGACGGTTGCGAAACGTCGGCAATCAGCAGATCCGCCTCCCCGATCCATCGCACATCCCTGGCATAAATGGCCGCGTCATCGACGCCTTCTCCGCTTGCGGGTACGTTGCCTGGCTCGAAATGCTCTGAAATGACCTCGCCGTAGCTCTGCAGAAAGTCGAGCACCCGCAGATAACCTGCCCGATACTTCCCGCCACCGCGAATGGATCCGGAAAAGAATATTTTCACCATGAGTCCTTACCTTCCCACGCCAAAAATCCACGCGTAAGTTTCCCTGCCATCTTCTGCGCCGCCACTCCCAAGGTCTCGGGTACGGGTCAGGAGGTGGCCCCCCATTCCCGGCCGTGTCCGACCCCACAGGGCGAAAACCGGTTGTCGTCCCGGTCACTGGAGGTCGAAGGCAGACAGGGCCTGGCATTGGCGTCCAGCAGGCGACAGTAGATGTGCTCCAATTGAAGAGCTTCTTCCAGCCAGGAACGGACAGTCGGCGTGGGCCGGGACAATCGGCGGCGCCAACCGGGATGTTTTGCCAAGCCTACGGCCTGCCGAAGGAAATCCTGGGCGGAACCGTAAAGCCATCCCTGGCATCCCGGCTCGAAGGCCCCCCGATTGCCGGGGATGTCCCGAGCCAGCACCGGCACGCCAAGACCGGCGGCTTCCTGCAAAACGCTGGAGAACCCTTCGCTGCAGGAATTGTTGAGGACCACGTCCGCCGCCTGCATGACGCTCGGCATGGCCGCTACCGGAACCTCTCCCGCATACAAGGCCCACGGACGGCCGCGCAGAGCGCGAAAAAAACTCATGCTGTAATCCGCATCCAGTATCGGACCGCAGAAAACCAGGCGGCAGCGCTTGGCGCGGACGACCCGGTCGAACATCAACAGCAACTCCAGGTTGCCTTTGACCGGTCGCACGCCGGCCGGATGCAGAAACAGCACCGCCTCCCGAGGGATTTTCAACCGCCCTCGAAGGTCGAAATATTCACCCCCGAAGGTCACCGCCGGCGGCACATGATGCATGTTTGGCCGACCAGTCCGGATACTCCAGGGCCAAAGCCTGACAGGTTACGGGATGGATGGTGATGATGGCCCCGGCAGCTGCCAAAACCTGCAGAATGATGGTCCGCTCTTGGGGACTGTTCAGGTCGTGGTTGACATCGGTGCCGGTCAGGGTGACCGCCAAAGGGATATGGTACGCAGGGCGGCAGGCCAGCCAAGGTTTGCCGCTGCGGTAGGCGTGCAGCAGGTTGACCACGTCCGGCGCAAAGCCTGACACGGTCTTTTCCAGGCCCTCCCCCGGTTCCGCCACTTCGACAATGCGAACGGTATGGCCAAGGGCTTGCAGGCCTCTTTGCTGGCGGCATGCAGCCACCCAGTTGCCTGTTGTGCGGGGTTGACGGGGAATGACGATCAGGATGCGCACAATGGCTCTCCACGGTGACCAGTTGCTTCCGGTGTACCCTGCTCTGCACAGTTTATCAGGCCGGCCCCAAAACAATAAAGCCCGTAATCATCACGATTACGGGCTTTTTGTTTTGTGGTGCCGAAGGGGAGACTCGAACTCCCACGACCCTACGGTCACTAGACCCTGAACCTAGCGTGTCTACCAATTCCACCACTTCGGCTTGAAGCGAGACAACTTATAACAAATGGCCGATTCCGATGCAACAAAAAAATTCGGGCATCGCGAAAGATTGTCAGAGGTTGCCGGCGGTGCCGGCAAGATCCGGGGTCACCCCAACATGCCGCGCAACACGAAGGTCAGCAGCACCCCGTGCAAACCGAGGAAGACCCAGCGAAACACGGGTTGGGCCTTAAAGGCCAAGAGCTTGCAGGCGGCAAACAGCACCAGTCCCTTGAACAGCACCTCGGGCAGGCGGATGGCCAGCTGCAGGTCCGGAGCGAGCACCGCCAGGGACAGGCACATGGCCAGCAACAGAATGTCGAAGGAAGCCCGAAAACTGAAGGGCTCCGCCTGCCGAAACAGGATGCGCAGGCCGATGAGCGCGGCGCTGAACACGAACAGCAGAGTGACGAAGGACTCGGGCAGCATGGCGGATGCCATCCGCGAGGAGTTAAACTGTTCGGTCTGGAAGGCGATGAGCATGCCGGCGCTGAAAATCAGAGCCAACAGGAAGGGGTGGCGGTAATTGCGGGTCATCAAATAGGTCAGACCGCTGACGGCCAGCAACAGGGAGGACAACAGGGTGATCTGCCCGTCCACATGGCCCGGATTGGCGATGGTGTACATCAAAAACAGGGCCAGGGCCGCCGCCAGCAACAGATCGGTCTGGGCAATCCAATGACTCAAGGCCTGATAAACGGCCGTTTCGCGCAGGCTGCGCTCCGAGTCGCGCCGGAACAGGCTCAATCGGTCGCGATAATGCAGGGAAACCCGCAATCCCAGGTAAAACAGCAGAGACAGGGACAGGTACAGAAACAACAGGACGTGGGACGGCAGATGGTGCAGCAGCAGGGCCACCATTACCCAGAACAGGGTCATGCCGTGAATGATGATCACCGTGAAACGGTGGTTGAAACCGAGATCCAGAAACCGGTGGTGGACATGAATGCGATCCGGTTGAAAGGGGTTGCCCCCTTTGAGGACCCGCTCGGACATGACCCGCACCGTATCGACAATCGGCAGGCCCAGGATGATGAAGGGGATGACGGGTTTGACTTCGGCAGCGGGCCCCTGGGTGAGGTAGATGGCCAGAAAACCGAGCAGAAAACCCACCGTCAGACTGCCCGCGTCGCCCATGAAGATGCGGGCCGGATAGGCATTGTAGCGCAGAAACCCGAACAGGCCGCCCATGAGTCCGGCGCACATGAGCATCACCGGGTCGTTGCCGCCTTCCATGGCCAGCACCAGAAAGGCACCCAGGGCAAAGGTCGAAAAACCGCCGGCCAGTCCATCCAGGCCATCCAGCAGGTTGATGGCGTTGACCACGCCGACCATGGCGAACAGGGTGAAGGGCACGCCGATCCAGACCGGCAACACGATGTATCCGGTGCCGAACAGGTTGCCGAGATGGGCGATATAGAGGCCGCCCACGGCCATGGTGACCAGGCAACCCAGGATCTCCCCAATAAATTTACGCTTGGCGGAGAGGCCGTAAAGATCGTCGATGAGCCCGGTCATGAACAGGATCAGGGCACCGGCCAGGATCCCCCGCACCTCGCGGCCGATGCCGTCGAACAGCAGGACGGAGAACAAGAACGCCAGGAAGATGGCCACCCCGCCCAGACGCGGCTTGGGCCGGACATGCACCTTGCGCCGGTCCGGAACATCGAACTGACGCTTTTCGATGGCCCACCGCCGCAACCCCGGCACCATGACCAGGCTGACGAACAGGGCGGTCATGAACACGTAGAACAGCTTGAGCATCTCCATGGAAGAACCTCCTGCGCGCAGGGTTCATTGCTCTTGCCCGCAACAATATTCCTGCAAAAAACAAATTGCAATAATTTTAATATAATTTTCTATCCAAACAGATGGCGGCGCCGCACTCCGGCCTGGAACCGGTTTTTTTCAACATTCCACCCTGCCCTCACCCAGAATTTCTTCGAGGGCCGCCTTCAGGGCCTGCCGGGCCGCGAACTCTCCATGCACGAGGCGTACCCGTTGCGGCCAATGGCGCATGCGCCCCACGAAATTGACCAGATTGAACTGGTCCCCGTGGGCCGAATAGCCCGCCAGCGTATGCACTTTGGCGCGAATGGGATAGCGCTCGCCCTCGAGCAGAACATAGCCGCCGCGCGGCCCGTACACCTGGATATCCCGGCCCGGGGTACCCCGCGCCTGATAGCCGACCAGCAGCACATCGGTGCGCGGGTCACCGAGCAGCGCCTTGAGATAATTGACGATTCTGCCGCCCTGGCACATGCCGCCGGCGGCGATGACCACGCAGGGGCCGCCATGGGCGGTCAGATGTGCGACCTTGCGCTGGTGCTCGGCGTGGTCGTCGATGGTGGTCAGCTGTGGAAAAGACAGGGGCTTGCGACCGCCCTGCAGACGCCGGTGGGCCTCGGCGTCCCAGAACCGGCTCATGTTCCGGTAGACCGCCGAGAACCGGTTGGCCAGGGGCGAATCCACAATGATTTCCAAATTTTGCCAAGTGAGGCCGGAATTATCCGACGGCTTGCGGTGGGCGTGAAGGATCCCTTCGAGTTCATACAGCAGTTCCTGGGTGCGACCGATGCTGAAGGCCGGCACCAACACCACGCCGTTGTCGGCCAGTGCGGTTTCCAGGACCTGTTGCAATTGTCGGCGCCGCAGCCGCCGTCCTGCATGCAACCGGTCGCCATAGGTGCTTTCGAGCACTACCACATCGGCCCGCCAGGGAGGTCGGGGAGCCGCCAACAACGGCGTGTGCGGCGGCCCCAGATCGCCGGAAAACATCACCAGAGTATCCGGCCCCGGTCGCTGGCCGCCCAACCGGACCATGACGTAGGCGGAACCGAGGATATGACCCGCCGGCTGCAGCCGAATCGCCAGAGTCTCGGCAGTCCCGGTGTCAATATTCTGCCAGGCACCGTAGGCTAAAGGCTTGATCTGCCGTTGCAACCGAGTCAAAAACTTGTCAAGCAGCTGCCGATCCCGGGTGACCCCGACCCGCAGGGAGTCTTCCAGCACCAGGGGCAGCAACTCGGCGGAGGGTTGACTGCAATAGATCGGCCCTTCGAAACCGGCCGCCAGCAGGTAGGGAATACGCCCCACATGGTCGATATGCACATGGGTCACCACCAGGGCGCGCAGGTGTTGGACGGGAAATTCGATGGCCAGGCGCTGGGCGCCGGCCCCCTGCCCCGACTCCTCTTCGCCCTGAAAAAGCCCGCAATCCACCAGCAGGCCGGCGCCGGAGGCCAGTCGCAGCTCGTGACAGGACCCGGTGACGCCGTCCACGGCGCCATGATGCAAAATTTGGAAAGACATGGGCAGACAACCGGAGGATGTTCGGTACAAGAAAAAACGAATGAAGCAGCGCTCATGGTTTCACAGAGGGGAAGATTTGTCAATTCTAAAAATATGACCTGGTTAGACACTTTTCTCATGTTATGTGTTGTCGGAGACCGACCTTGGGCGCAGAAGCTCGCCTTATGGTCAGTGAAGAGGTAGCGAACGGTTGTCGTTGTCGTCATGGTAATCGTAGCCGGTCCATGAATCGATTACGAGTACGAGTACGATTACGAGTACGATTACGAGTACGATTACGAGTACGATTACGAGTACGATTACGAGTACGATTACGAGTACGATTACGAGTACGATTACGAGAACGAGAAAGAACTGCCTCTGCTGGAGCCGGGGGCATAAACAAATAATAGTTACGAACCGCGGCCGACCGCCGCCCTGCTGTTACAGTTCCAGAATCTGGCAATCCAAGGCCGTACCGGCCCGGACCGCCTGGCGGTGGTGGGTGAACAGGATGACCTGGTTTTTTTGCGCCAGGCGGTTCAGCGCCTTCAAGGTTGCCAGGGTGCGGTCATCGTCGAAATTGACCAGGATATCATCGACGATGAAGGGGATGGCCGGGTGCCGATCCAGGCGATGTTCGAGGGAGGCCAGGCGCAGGGCCAGGAACAGCTGATCCCGGGTGCCGGAACTCATGCCTTCCACGGCCACCCGATGGCCGTTGCCACGCATGCCGACGATGACCGGCTCCCCCTTGTCGCCCACATCGGTGCGCAGTCCGGCAAAGGAATGCAGGGTCAATTCGGCGAAGTAGGCTCCGGCCAGGGCCAGCACCGGATCCTGATGCTCGGTCCGGTACCGTTCGATCTCCTCCTCCAGGACCCGGGCCGCAATGCGCAGGCGTACAAAACGCTCGGCCAGACGGCGCATGCGCGCCAGGCAGGTTTGGGCTTCTTCGGCCTTCAGAGCGGCGGCGGCGTTGCCGTCCATGCGCTGCAACTCGGTGCGTTCTTCACCGACCTGCTGATCCAGTTCACTGATCCGCCGATTAACCTCTTCCAACTCTTCGCCCAAGGCCTGCACCTGGCCCGGCAGGGCATCGGCGTCCACCTGGCCGGCCAAACCCTCGAACTCGGCGAGGGGCATGCCGCCGGCCAGTTGCAGCAGGCGCCGATCTTCCTCGGCGAGGCGGGCCTCGAGGGCCTGCCGTTCCTGCCAATCGCGCAGGGCCGTCTCCAGTCCGTCCGCGGATTCGCATCCGGCCAGGGTGCAGAGATCGGCCAACTCGGTCCTGACCGCGGCCAGCACGCCGCGCTGGCGGCTGAGTTCGGTCTCGACCCTGCGCAGGCTTTCCCGGCACCCCTCCAGCATCACCTGCTGGGCGCGGGCCCGTTCCAGCAAGCCGTTGAGCTGCTCCATGGCCGGCTCGATGGGCAGTGCCGCAAGGTCGGGGGCCACATGCCCCAGCAGCAGTCGCACCTCTTCCTGCAACCGGTCGTTGTCGCGCTGAATGCCGGCGGCGCGTTTGGCGAATTCAGCGGCTTTGTCCAAATGTTCCAGGCAGGCGGACAGACTTTCGAAAAAATCGTCCACATCGCCGGGAGCGGCCTGGGGCGGCAAGCCCAGCTCCTGCAGAGCCTCGGTCCAGCTCCGTCGTGCACGGTCCAGACCGTCATGGGCCTCCCGTACCGCCTCGGCCGCCGCCGGCAAGGCGGCCGTCAGAGCCGTCCATTGGCGCTGCAGGGTCTGCTGTTCCCGGGCTTGCGCCTCACTGCGATCCCGTTCCTGCTGCGCCAGATGGAGGATCGGAGCCAGGTCGGTGCCGGCCGGCGCCGCCACGCCCCGCTGCGCCAATGCCCCCGCCAAGTCCCCTCTGGCCGCCTCGCGGCGCGCCGCCAGACCCGCCAGTTTCTGTTCCTGACACAGGAGTTGCTCCGCCTGCCCGCGCAGCTTGTCCATGCGGGCCAGCCAGGGCGCCATTTCCTCCGGCGACAGGGGCAGCACCCCGCAGGGCCGCCAGAGCTCCTGCCATTGCCGCTCCTGGGCCGCAGCCTGCTCTGCCAGCACCGGTCGTGCCGTCGCCAGGTCTTCCAGGGCCGCGCGGGTCGCCTCCTGTTGTGCCAACAGATGGGCGTATTTATGCACCCGGGCCGCCTCGCGGCGCAGCCGATCGGCCGTCGCGTCGGCCTGCACCAGGTTCTGCTCGAAGGCCTCGGGCAACGGCAGCTCGGGATGGTAGGCGCTGGCTTCCGCACCGATCTCCTCCCCGTCCAGCCATTGCCGGCGCAGTAGCTGCCAACCCTGGTCCCGCAACCGCCGCAGCCGCTCCAGCTCCCGTTCCGTGGGTACCTCGCCGGCATTCTCGATGGTGGCGATCTCCAACCCGAGACGAGCCTGCTCCTGCTCCAGTTCCTGCCGCCGGCGGTCCAGTTCCAGCTGCGCTTCCCGGCCGGTCCGCCGGTCGGCCAGGAACCGGGCGACGGATTCCTCCAGGGGCAGCGGCAAGGCCGCCAATTCCTCGGCCGTCCCCTGCCATAGTCCCAGGCGGCGCACCGCCACCCGCAGTCCTTCGCGCTCCGCCTGCGTTTCCAGGCCGCGTTCGGCCAGCTCCCGGTCCACCTCGCCCAATTGCTGCGCCGCCAGGGCGGCTTTCAAGGGCTGCACATCGACGGGTTCGACAAGACTCTGCAAGGAGTTCTGCAATGCCTCCCGCTCCCGTTCCAGGCGCCGCAACTCGCGATCGGCCTCGTCGGCCCGCTGTTGCAGCAGGGGCAGGCGCGAGCCCAATTCCTGAATGCCCCGACGGCGCCGCAGCAAGGCCCGCAGGGCCTCCGCCCCTGCCAGATCGAGATCCGGGCGCAGTTTCCGCAACAGCTGTCCGGCGGCGGTCTTTTCCTGGACCCGTTTACCCTCCAGCAACGGCAGGTCGCGCAATCCCTTGCGATATTCGCCGAGGCGCTGATGAAGCCGGCCGATGGTTTCCGCCTGGTCCAACAAGGGTGCATCGAGCTGAATGCCGACGGCCTGCTGGCGCAATTCCTGGCACCGCTCCTCCGCCGCCGCCTGCTTCTGCCGCGCGACGGTGAAGCGTTCCTCCACGTCGCGACGGCGGTCGGCAAAATCCGCCGGCAGGGGGCGAACCCGCTGCAGGTCCGCCAGTCGCCGCCGCAGTTCCCGGCGCGCACCGAACACCGGCAGGGCCTGCAGCAGGCGCTCCAGGCGCCGTCGCTCGCCATCGAGTTCGCCGCGTCGCAGACGTGCCCGCTCCAACTCCTGCAGGGCCTGCCGCAACGCCTGATCGTGCTCCTGCCACTGGCGTCCGGACAGGGACAGTCCCTTGATATCCTCCTTGAGGGCGGCGAATTGCCGCAGTTCGCTGTTCAGCAGCGGCTTGGCCGCACGCGCCTTGTAGATCTCATCGCTGTCCGTCTGCAGCCCGGCCAGTACCTCGCGCAGGGCGGCAAAGCCGGTGCCGGCGGCAAACAGGGTGGTGCCGGCGCCGCCTTTTTCCAGCAGGATATCCGTCGCCCCCTGGACCAGGCTTTCATGATTGAGTCCGAACAGCTTTTCGAAGGTCGCCAGGTCGATGCCGTGCAGCAGGGCCGCCGGCAGGGCCGGGTCCAGAGGATGGCCCGCGGCATCGAGGAGATCGGCCTTGCGGCGTTTGCGCCGGGCGAAATACAGCTGCCGCCCCGCCTCTTCCACCAGACCGGCCACCAGCAACTGGTCGTTGGGGTGGAGGAAGTTGTCGCGGGTGCGCTCCTCAAAACCGTACAGCCAGGCCTTCAGGGCGCGCAAGGTACTGCTCTTGCCGGCCTCGTTGGGGCCGTACACCAGGTGCAGGCCCGGTCCGTCGCCGGAAAAATCCAGCACCTTGCCGGTAAAGGGGCCAAACGCCCTCAGCTCCAAGCGCCGGATTCTCATGCCACCCTGCCCTGCCCCAGCAGCCGTCCCAGGAGCAGTTCGCGCACCTCCTCCTGCAGCTCGCCGAGGCGCTCCGGATCGCGGCAATCGAACGGATCGCCGTCACCGGTCAATTCGACCGGCAGCCGGCTGCGCAATTCGGCCAGTTCCCCGACGCCCATGGCCGCCGGTCCGCTCAGAGTCAGGTCCTGCACCGCCCGGATCAGGCCGGCCAGGGGCGAATCCTCCTCCAGCCCGGTCCACGGCGTCGCCACCGGGCGGGTATCCAGCATCAACTTCTCCAGCCAGACCGAGCCCAAGCCGGCGGCCAGCGCGCGGCATTCCTCCGTCCAGCGGGCCAGGTTGCGGTGCAGTTCATGGTGCAGACAGGTGGCGCCGGCCAGCCGCAGGCGCAGGGCCACGACGCGGCCGTCGGCCTGGCTGAGGGCCGCCTCGAAATGCCCCTGAACCTTTTGCAAGAGGGTGTCGAGGCTGTCGCAGCCAGTCACATCGAGGCGGCATTCCTGCCAGCGCAGGACATCCAGCTGGCATTCCGCCACATCCTGGACCCGCCCTTCCTCGACGCTGACCAAAACAGCGCCCTTGCTGCCGGCTTCGCGAATGTGCCGGCCCTGCAGACACCCCGGAAACACCACCCAGGGCGTCTGGGAAACCACCTCGCGCTGGTGAACGTGGCCCAGGGCCCAATAATCGTAGCCCTTGCCGGCCAAAATGGCGAGGGAGGTGGGCGCATAGGGTTCATGGCCGGCACGGCCGTTGAGGGCCGTGTGCAACAAGCCGATGTTGAACAGCCCCGGCAGGGCCGCCGGGTAGGCCGCCGCCATATCCTCGCGATTGTCGCGACGGGCGTAGCCCTGGCCGTGAATCGCCACCCCCAATGCATCCAGACGCACCGTTTCCGGGTGGCGGGTGGCAAAGACATGAACGTTGTCCGGAGGACGCAGGGCGCGGGCGATGACGCTGGCGGCGTCGTGGTTGCCGGATATCAGAAAGACCCGGATCCCCGCTTCCCGCAGGCGCCCCATGCAGCGGGCAAAAAACAGCGCGCTGTGGTAATCTTTCCATTCCCCGTCATAGATGTCCCCGGCCAACAGCAGAAACGCCACTTGCTCCTCGATGGCCCGGTCGACCAGGTTCTCCAGGGCCCGCCGCGTGGCACCCCGGATCTGGTCCAGGGGTGCATCGGGATAGGCTTCGAGACCCCGCAGGGGGCTGTCGAGATGCAGGTCGGCGGCATGCAGAAAGCGGAATGTGGACATGGATGGATCATTCCCGGACCGGTAGAAAAGAATCGCTGAACCCGATCCGCACTCTACCGAAGGGAGGGGGAAGTTGCAAGGTCTTCAGCCTGGAGCAGGTCGCCCCGGCCATGAAAATTTTGGAAGACGGTTGACAGAGAGTTCGGGCCTTTCCAGAATAGACGCGAGCCCGTGACTCTTCGGAAACTGCGCAGAAGGGGCTCGCACCCGCCACGCCAAGGGACGCATGAACCCATCCCTGGGGCTTGACCGGCGCCATCCAGGCGCCAGACACCCTTGGCGTGGCGGGCCCGAGCCCCATTAACGAACAGTTCATTCAACCCTGCATCGACCTGCCTTTCAACCCAAAGGAGTATGCCATGCCCGGTTCAGCAAAGACCCGCATCGCCATCAACGGTTTCGGCCGCATCGGCCGGACGGTCTGCAAACAGTTCCTGCGCAACGCCAACTTCGAGGTGGTGGGGATCAACGATCTGGCGGATTTGGACGACCTCGCCTACCTGCTCAAGTACGATTCGGTGCATGGCTGGTATGCGAGCAAGGTGGCCGCCGCGGAAGCCGCCCTGAGCATCGACGGCCAGCGCATCCCCTTCTTTTCCCAGAGCGACCCGACGGCCCTGCCCTGGGGCGATCTGGAGGTCGACATCGTCATCGAAAGCAGCGGCGCCCTGCGACCGCGGGCCAAGGCCGCCGGCCATCTGACCGCCGGCGCGCGGCGGGTCATCGTCTCGGCCCCGGCCGACGACTCTGACGCCATGCTGGTGATGGGCGTCAACGAAGACGCCTACCGTCCGGAGGCCCACCGCGTCGTCTCCATGGCCTCCTGCACCACCAACTGCCTGGCCCCGGTGGCCAAGCTCCTGCATCACCGCTTCGGCATCGCGACCCTGGTGTTCACCACCGTGCATGCCTACACTTCCAGCCAGTCCCTGATGGACACCCCGGCGCGCCACCGGCGGCGCGGCCGGGCGGCGGCATTGTCCATCATTCCCACCACCACCGGCGCCGCCAAGGCGGCGGAGAAGGTCCTGCCGGAACTGGCCGGGCGCATGACGGGCATGGCCATGCGGGTGCCGGTGCCCGATGGCTCCATCACCGATATGGTCCTCACCCTGGAGCAGGACGCCTCCGTGGAAGAGATCAACCGGACCTTGCGCGACGCCGCCGCCAACCCCGCTCTGCAGGGCATTCTGCGGGTTACGGACGAAGCCCTGGTGTCCCAGGATATCGTCGGCGATCCCCATTCGGCGGTCATCGACGCCCCTTCCACCATGATGCTCGGCCGCCGGGTGGCCAAGGTGCTGGCCTGGTACGACAACGAATGGGGCTATTCGGCGCGCCTGGTGGATCTGGCAAAGCATATGGCCGCCCGGGGTTGCTGAACCTTATTTCTCGGCTGCAGCGGCCGGGTCAGCACAGGGGCCGTTCCGGCGCGGCACCACACAGGGACAGTTCCGGGGCCGGATGGGCGTCTTTCATTTGCCGCGCGGCATCCCGCAGGGCGGCGCGCAGTCCCTCCTCAACGGCGGGGTGATAAAAGGGCATCAGCAGCGCCTCGTGGACAGTCATCTGCTGCTGCACGGCCAGGGCCAGCAGGTGGGCCAGATGCTCCGCCTCGGGGACGGCCATTTCCCCGCCCAGCAGCCGGCCGCTGTCCCGGTCCGCATAGACATGCAGGCGGCCGGCGTTGCGCCCTTCGAGGGCGGCGCGGGACTGTTCCGAAAAATCGGCGAGACCGGTCAGGATGGTTTCCTCCCCATCCGGGACCGGCAGTTTTCCGACGGCGGCAATCTGCGGATCGCAAAAGCCGATACGCAGGGCCGGGCGGCGGCAAAACCGCCCCGCCTCGGCGGCGACGGCGTTGTGACCGGCAATCAGCCCCTCGTCCAAAGCCTCATGCAGGATGGGCCGGCAGCCGTTGGCATCGCCGACCAAAAACACCGGCAGATCGGCCACCTGCATGGTGTGCGGGTCGAACTGCGGCAGGCCCCGCTGGTCCAGTTCGACGCCGAGGTTTTCCAGTCCCAGGCCCTCGACATTCGGGGTGACCCCCACCGCCACCAGCACGGCGTCGACGCGCAACTCCGTCGTCGCGTTGCCGACCAGCAACTCCGCGCCCTGCTCCGCCACCTCGACGGCCGAGCCCAGGTGCAGCGGCAAGTCGCGCGCGAACTGATCCCGGGCTACCCTGCTGATGGTCGCATCGGAGATGCCGCCGACCTTGGGGTTGCGGCCGAAACCGACCACCTCCACCCCCAGCCGGGCCAGGGCCTGGCCGAGTTCCAGACCGATGAGGCCCATGCCGACCACGGCCAGGCGTTTTGGAAAGTCCCGCTGCTCGAATACCGTATCGCTGGTCATCAGGCGCTCCCCGAAGCGCTGCCAGGCCTCGGGCACGGTCGGTCGGGCTCCGACGGCCAGCACCAGGCGGCGGCAGGCGATCTCCTCGCCGTTGAGGAGAATGCGATCCGGCCCCAGCAGGCGGGCCGTCCCTGCCACCAGCCGCTCCCCGGCCAGATCCCGGGTCACCCGCACCATGCCCGAGGCGAAGCGATCGCGCAGCCGGCGCACATGCTCCATCACCGCCGGCAGGTCGCATTGGAGGTCCAGGCTGCCGCGGATGCCCGCTTCAGCCAGCCATTCCCGCCGATGATAATCCTTCGCCACCTGGATCAGGGCCTTGGACGGCATGCACCCGACCCGGGCGCAGGTGGTGCCCAGGGCGCCCTGATTGACCAGCAGGAAATTGTCGGTGACCTGCCGGATCTGCCGCACCGCCGCCAGCCCGGCGCTGCCCGCGCCGATGACCACCACATCCACCTCTTTACGCATCCGCAACCTCCATCAGTATCTGCCGCCACGCCGCCCGGCGCATCAGGCCCCCTTGACCAGAACCGCCACATCGCCCTGGGGGAAGGCCAGCTTCGCCCCCCACCGCTCCGCCAGCCATTCGAAGGAGTCCGGGGCAAAAAAGGAGATGTGAGTCGGATCCCGCCGATAGAACCAGCTCTTGAACCGTACATCGTCCAGCACCCGCTTGGTCTGCACCACCAACAGCCCCTGCGGTTTCAGCAGAGCCCACAAGCGGTCGAGTTCCGTCCCCGGATCGGCCAGGTGCTCCGCCACTTCGGTACAGGTAATGAAATCATATTTTCGCAGGAAAACATCTTGATCGTCGGCATAAAACTTGTCGTAGGCGGCCATGGTGTAACCCGCCTCCCGCGCCATGGCGACCAGGGCCGGGCCGGGACCGCAGCCGAAATCCAGCCCCGCCGCCGGCGGCGGCCGACGTTGGACTATTTCCTGCAAGCTGCGCGACAAAAAGCTCCGGTAGCCGGCATCATCGGCCCGGTTTTCATGCCAGTCATAGACCGCCTTTTCCGCGGCGGGCTCGAGATAAAAACGCGCATCCAGAAACACCAGTCGACAGCGACGGCATCGGTAATAGATTTTTTCGGCGCAATCAATGCCGTAGATGTCGGGCCGGCGGCACAGCGGACAGCTTGGTTCAGATATCATAGAAAACACTTTCAGCGGACTGATGATTGGGCTCCCGCCTGAATTTCCGCCCATTTAAGACCTGTAGCGGTGGAGGTCCGGCCGGGAATTCCCTTGACAGGACCCGTAGCGCACTGTTAGGCTTGGCCCAAGAATAAGCCGTTCCAGGAAAAAAACGAAGTCAAAACGTCGTCATCGTCAACCCCGGAATCCCTCCGGGGTTTTTTTATATGGAACGCAGAGAGAAGGATTTGATGGAGTTTCAAGAGTTCAATTTTCACCCCAAGGTCGCCGCCGGAGTGGTCGCCGCGGGCTTTTCCGTCCCAACCCCGATTCAGCAGCAGGCCATCCCCACGGTGATGGCGGGCCGCGATGTCATGGGCCTGGCGCAGACCGGTACCGGCAAAACGGCCGCTTTCGCGCTACCCATCCTGCACCGCCTCATGGACGGTCCGCGCGGCCGGGTTCGGGCCCTGATCATCGCCCCGACCCGCGAACTGGCGGAGCAGATCCACGAAGCCATCGGCAGCCTCGCCGGACAGACCGGCCTGCGCAGCATGACCATCTACGGCGGCGTCAGCGCCAACCCGCAGGTGCAGAAACTCAAGCGCGGCGCCGAGATCGTCGTCGCCTGCCCGGGGCGCCTGCTCGACCACATCCGCCAGGGAACCATCGCCCTTGGCGGCTTGGAGGTCCTGGTCCTGGACGAAGCCGACCAGATGTTCGACATGGGCTTTTTCCCCGACATCCGGCGCATTCTGGGCCATCTGCCCCAGCAGCGCCAGACCCTGCTGTTTTCGGCCACCATGCCCGACGCCATCCGCAAACTGGCCCGCGATCTGCTGGTCAACCCGGCCACCGTGCAGGTCAGCACCGTCGCCCCGGCGACCACCGTCAGCCATGCCCTGTATCCCGTGGCGTCGCACCTGAAAACCGCCCTGCTGCTGGAACTGCTGCAGCACACGGATACCGAGTCGGTGCTGATCTTCACCCGCACCAAGCACCGCGCCAAGCGCCTGGGTCTGCAACTGGAAAAAGCCGGTTACAAAGCCGCCTCCCTGCAGGGCAATCTGTCCCAGAACCGTCGCCAGGAAGCCCTCAACGGCTTTCGTGAAGGCCGCTATCAGACCCTGGTGGCCACGGACATCGCAGCGCGCGGCATCGACGTCTCACAGGTGTCCCACGTCATCAACTACGATATCCCCGACACCCCAGAGGCCTATATTCACCGCATCGGCCGCACCGGCCGCGCCGCCCGTACCGGCGATGCCTTTACCCTGGTGAGCGGCGAAGATACCGCCATGGTCCGGGCCATCGAAAAGACCCTGGGCAGCGCCATCGAGCGACGCACCCTGGCCGATTTCGACTACCAGGCGACCGCCCCGGCGGAACCCCGGGAAAATGCCCGGTCCCCCCGGCAGCAGCGTCCCGCCTCGCGGCAAAACCCTCCCGGCGGGCGGACCTCCAGCCACCGTCGGCCGCGGTCGGCAACGGCCGGTCAGGCCGTAAAAAGCTGAGCCTGACTGCAGGACGGATGAAAAAAAGCCAGGAGCGGCCTTTGCGCAACTCCTGGCTTTTGTATTTTTCTAAAAATCCCCACCACCAGCAGCCACCCTCCCGGCCCGGTTTCAGCCGGCATGGAATATGCTTGCCATGGAGGAAGGATTTCACCGAAGCCGCGACCAGGACGGCAACCCTGCGTTTTCCCCATTCCACGAGACCACACCCATGGCCAAAATTGACGCACTGTTCAAAATTTTGAAGGACAAGGGCGGCTCCGACCTGCATCTGTCCCCCGGCAATCCGCCCCTGATCCGCCGCTCCGGCGAACTGGAAGCGGCCATGAACCAGGTGCTCAGCCATGAGCAGAACAAGACCCTGCTCTACGAGATCATGACCGAGACCCAGCGCAAGACCTTCGAAACCACGCGCGATCTCGACTATGCCTACGAGGTCCCGGAACTGCAATCCCGCTTCCGGGCCAACATCTTCTCCGGCCGCCTCGGCATGAGTGCCGTGTTCCGCCTGATTCCCGCCGAAATCCTCAGCGCCGAGCAACTCGGTCTGCCCCCGGCGGTACTCAATTTCACCCAGTTCAAAAAAGGCCTGGTGCTGGTCACCGGTCCCACGGGCAGCGGCAAATCCACCACCCTGGCGGCCATGATCGACCACGTCAACCGGACCCGCAAGGACCACATCCTCACCGTCGAGGATCCCATCGAATTCGTGCACGTCAGCCAACAGAGCCTCATCAACCAGCGGGAAGTCGGGCGCCATACCCGCTCCTTCGCCTCGGCCCTCAAGGCGGCCCTGCGGGAGGATCCGGATCTGATCCTGGTCGGCGAAATGCGCGATCTGGAAACCATCGAACTGGCCATCACCGCGGCGGAAACCGGCCATCTGGTGTTCGGCACCCTGCACACCAGCAGTGCCGCCAAAACCGTCGACCGCATCATCAACGTCTTCCCCACCAACCAGCAGGAGCAGGTACGCACCATGCTCGGCGAATCCCTCAAAGGCGTCATCGCCCAGCAACTGCTGCGTACCGTCGAGGGCAAGCGCTGCGCCGCCCTGGAAATCCTGGCCGTGACCCCGGCGGTTTCCAACCTGATTCGCGAAGGCAAGACCTTCCAGATCCCCTCGGTCATCCAGACCGGCCGGGCCCAGGGCATGATGCTCATGGATCAGGCCATCCAGGACCTGCTCACCGCCGGCAAAATCACCCGTGAGGAAGCTTACAAGTTCGCGGCCAACAAGAGTCAGTTTCAGTAGCAGGAAAAGGAGGAGTTGGAATGAGCGACCAGAAAATCACCAAAACCCGGCAAGAGGTCCGGCTTACCCTGGCCGATGGCAGCGATGTGGCGGGCGAGGTTTTTCTCAGCCTATACGACGTTCGCGGTCAGAAGCCGCAACGGGTCGGCAACCTGCTCAACGACAGCGAGGACGCCTTTGTGCCGGTAAAAACCGCCGGCGGCACGGTGCACATCAACACCGCCAACATCGTCATGGCCGCCACGCCGGCCGTGGATGAAGGCGATGAACTGATGATGCTGGGCAAAAAGTACCGGGTACAGGTCACCACCCTGCACGGCAAAACCGTCGAAGGCGACATCTTTGTGGACCTGCCCCAGGACCGCAGCCGGGTCAGCGACTACCTCAACCGGCCCGACCGGTTTTTCCGCCTGTTCGTGTCGGAGCACATCGTCTACATCGGTGCCCGGTTCGTCATCTCGGTCCGGGACTAACCCCGCCCCTTTGCCCGGGGCTATTTCCGGAGTTTCTCTTTCCAGCGATCCGGTCGGGTGTAGTCCAGCCCACAGTTCGAACAATCGATAAGAGGAGCGGTCCGATGTTCCGGATGTTCCCGCAAATGTTGCTGCAACCCTTCGCCGGATGAAAATTCCAATCCGCAGGCCGTGCATCGAATCGGCGCGGCCACCGGTTGGGCCGGACTGGTGAGCTGTTCCTTCCAACGCCCCGGATTGATCAAATCCAGACTGCAGTTCATGCAATCCACCAAGGGCGCGGTCCGGTGTTCCGGATGCTCCCGCAGATGCTGCTGCAAGGCGTCGGCGGAGGGGAACTCCAGGCCGCAGGCGGCGCACCAAATGGGCGCGGCAACCGGCTTGGACGGGGCGACGAGTCGTTCCTTCCAACGCCCGGGATTCATAAGATCAAGACTGCAGTTCGAGCAATCGACCAGGGGTGCGGTCCGGCCCGCCCCCGATTCATGCCCTGCCGCCCCGCTTACCGACGGACCATGCAGGAAAACCGCCATGACGAATAGGATTGCAGCGACGAACCTGTTCATGTCGAAAATCTCCGCAAGGTGTGCCCTGCCACTACTGCCACGAAAACCATTTCTGCTGCGTACTCAAACAGTTGGCGATGCAGGAAAATTTTCTAGCAACCTGTATATGGGTATTATTGCGCCACCCGGGATTTGATCGTCAAGGTTTTTCAAAGTAGGGCGGTCCGCCACCGGCAAAATTCGACGTGTACCTGGCATCGCGCCTTTCGGGTTGTATGCTTTTGGACAGGGACCCGCCATGGACCGCCTCCCCCTTCTTGCCCTGCGCCCATGGCCCTCTCCCCAAGGGGCCGAGCATGAAAATTCCTGCAATTGTGTTGTGGTGGCTGGCGGTGTTCTGTGTGATGGCCTGCAGCAACGAAGAAGGCCCCGAACTCCATTCCAAAACACCTGCTTCCCGCGTGATGCACTCCGAGCAAGGTCCCATGGGCGCAAACGGAGCCAAGACGGGTGCCCCGCGGTCCAGCAAGCTCAACGGCCAGCGAGTACAGTCCGTACGCCTGCCGGGAGCCGAATTCACCCTCGTTGTCACCATCGGCAAATTCGGCGCGAAACCATTCGAAACGAAATCCAAATGGTGGGGCGGCGTCAAAGGCCCGGACGGCAGAATCTACGGCATTCCCTACAGCGCAGAGGACATCCTCATCATCGACCCGCGCACCAACAGCGCCACCCGCAGCACCTTGGGAGAAACACTGCAAGGCGGGTCAAAATGGGCCAGCGGATGCCTTGGCCCGGACGGGAAAATTTATGGGGTACCCTACCATGCCTCGACCGTGCTGATCATCGACCCCATCGCCGGCACCGCGACGCAGACCGACTTCGGTCTGGACCTGTCCGACCGGGCCAAGTGGGCCGGCGCCGTGCTCGGCCTGGATAACAAAATCTACTGCATCCCCAGAAATGCCCGAGACATCCTGATCATCGATGCCATGGCCGGCACCGCCGTGCGCAGCGACATGGGGGCCAGGTTGCACGGTTCCCACAAGTGGTCCGGAGGAATCCGTGCCGGCAACGGCCGCATTTACGGCATGCCCCGCCATGCCCGGGACATCCTCATCATCGATCCGGCGTCGGGGATAGCCTTTCGTGACGACCTCGGCGCCAAGCTGACGCGACAGCACAAGTACGCCGAGGGGATTCTCGCTCCCGACGGCAAGATTTACGCCATTCCCTACAGCCAATCCCCGGACATCCTGATCATCGACCCCATGACCAATACGGCCGCCCTGCACAACCTGAGGGCCAATTTTTCCGGCGCCGGCTGGTCGGAAGCCGTCCTGGGCCCCGACGGCAACATCTACGCCGTCCCCTACACCGCTTCGGACCTGCTGGTCATCGATCCCGAGGCCGGCACCGCCACCCGCATCCCCCTCGAGGGCATCGTGCCCACAAGCACCGGCAAGTGGGTCACGGGCGATCGGATCAACAACAAATTCTACGGCATCCCCTACGGCGCCCAGCAGATCATTCAGGTGGAATTTATTGGGCCCGACCCGCAATAGGCAAAACCTGTTTCACCACCCGCTACGCTCGAGGCACAGAGGACACGGAGTCCAATCTGAGAAAACCAAAATTCTAAAACCTTTATTGCCACAGAGGCACGCAGATGGACACCGATAACACCTTAAACAAAGAACCTTTTTCTAGGTTTTAACCCAAGATCAGGTTCTTAAGATTTTCTCCCGCCTTTACTCTGTGTTCTCTGTGGCTCGAGCGAAGCGGGTGGTAAAACTTGCCCTTGACCTTGCCCTGATCCGCGTTCATCTGCGTGTATCTGCGGCTAAATTGCCTTTGACCTTGAATTCAAAGTCTCTCGACGCAGATTGCGCAGATTGTAGCAGGTGGGCATGAAGGTATAGAGTCAAGCAGGGCCCGGTTGCCTCCCTCAGTCCCCCTCCATCAGCCCCAGAATTTCCCGCGTCTTGTCCTCCATCAGGGCCTGGTCGCCGCGACTCTCCACGTTCAGGCGCACCACCGGTTCGGTGTTGGAGCTGCGCAGGTTGAAGCGCCAGCGGTCGAATTCCATGCTCAGGCCGTCGGTGTAATCCGCGCCCCGGGCCGAGCCCCGGTAATGGGCCTCGATGCGGGCCAGGGTGGCCGCGGGATCCCTCAGGCGGCGATTGATTTCGCCGCTGGCCGGATAGCGGGCGATGCGCTCGCCGACCAGCCGGGACAGGGGTTGGCCGCGGCGGCTCATCAGCTCCGTCACCAGCAGCCAGGGGATCATGCCGCTGTCGCAGTAGGCGAAATCGCGAAAATAATGGTGGGCGCTCATCTCGCCGCCGTACACCGCGTCCTCCACCCGCATGCGCTCCTTGATGAAGGCATGGCCGGTCTTGCTCATGACCGGCGTGCCGCCCAGGCCCCGGACCAAGTCCACCGTGTTCCAGGTCAGGCGCGGATCGTGGATGATGCGGGCGCCGGGATGGTGCTGCAAAAACGCCGCCGCCAGCAGCCCCACCACGTAATAGCCCTCGATGAAAGCACCCTGCTCGTCAAAGAGGAAACAGCGATCGAAATCGCCGTCCCAGGCGATGCCCAGATCCGCGCCGTGTTGCAGTACCGCCTCGGCCGTGGCCGCGCGGTTCTCCGGCAGCAGGGGATTGGGAATGCCGTGGGGAAAAGTGCCGTCCGGCTGGTGGTGGATTTTGATGAACTCGAAGGGCAGCCGTTCCTCCAGCGCATCCAGCACCGGGCCGGCGCACCCGTTGCCGGCGTTGACCACGATCTTCAGCGGCCGCAGCTGCCCGACCTCGACGTACCCCAGCAGATGGGCCACGTAATCCGCCCGCACCTCCATAACCGAGCGGGAGCCAGATTTCGCCGCCGGAGCAAAAATGTTTTGGGCCACCAACTCCCGGATGGCATGCAGACCGCTGTCGCCGCTGATGGGCCGCGCCCCCTGCCGCACCAGTTTCATGCCGTTGTAATCCATGGGATTGTGGCTGGCCGTCACCATGATGCCGCCGTCCATCCCGGCGGCAAAGGTGGCGAAATAGATCTCCTCCGTACCGCACAGGCCGATATCGAACACCTCCGCCCCGCCCGCCATGAGCCCGGCCGACAGAGCATCACACAACGCCGCGCTGCTGAGCCGCACATCGCGTCCCACCACGACCCGCTCCGGGCGCAGGTACGCGGCATAGGCCCGGCCGATGCGCCAGGCGATGTCCTCGTTCAGCTCGTCCGGCAACCGGCCGCGAATGTCGTAGGCTTTAAAGCAAGGTAAAATCGTCATTGGTCACTCGTCATTGGTCATTTGTATAGAAACCGTCATTGGTCACTTGTCCTTTGTCATTTGTTGTTTACACCTATCCATTTTAGGAATTTTGGTCCCTTCTTATTAATGCCGGGGTGTCCTTTGCGCTTGGATCTTGTTTTGATGGGTGTTAGATTTGGAAAATTAAAATCCATCATGGGGGCATCGTGTCGATTCGAGGGTTTGAGGGGCTACGGGTTTATCAGCTATCGGAAAAATTGGCGGATGAGATCTGGCAGATTGTTTCAGAATGGGATGGTCTGGCCAGAGATACTGTTGGAAAGCAACTGGTTCGTGCCGTGGACAGTGTAGGGGCCAACATTGCTGAAGGCAGCGGCCGGGGAACTTATCAGGACAACCGAAGATTCGTACGCATTGCCAGAGGTTCCCTTTACGAAGTCCGACATTGGTTGCGCCGCGCCTATAACCGTGGCCTGCTTTCCGAAGATAATATCCACACTACCAAGCCTCTGTTGCAGGAACTCATGCCCAAACTCAACGCCTACCTTCGCTCCATCGGCTCCCAAAAACCAATGACTAATGACTAATGACCAATGACGGTTTTTATACAAATGACCCGTTTTGAGGATCGCTACGGGCTAACGCCCGTAGCGATCCTCAAAACGCACAATATCATCCTCCCCAAGATACGACCCCGACTGCACCTCGATGAGTTCCAACGGAAGCAGACCGGGATTCTCCAGCCGGTGCGGTACGCCGAGGGGAATGTAGGTGGACTGGTTTTCCGACAGCACCAGCACCTCGTCACCGCGCGTGATGCGGGCGGTACCCTTGACCACGATCCAGTGCTCGGCGCGATGGTGATGCATCTGCAGGGACAAACTGGCGCCGGGATTGACGGTGATGCGCTTGACCTGGAACCGCTCGGACGCATCGATACACTCATAGGCGCCCCAGGGGCGGTTGACCTTGCGGTGCAGCAGGGCCTCGCCGCGCCCCTGCTCCTTGAGCCGGTCGACGATGGCCTTGACCTCCTGGGCCCGGTCGCGCCGCGCCACCAGCACCGCGTCGGCGGTCTCCACCACCACATGATCCTCCAACCCCACCGCCGCCACCATGCGCCCGGTGGCATGCAGGTAGCAGTTGCGGCTGTCGTGGGTCAGCACATCGCCGCGCACCACGTTGCCGTCCAAATCCGTCGTCCCCACTTCCCACAGGGCCGACCAGGACCCGACATCGCTCCAGCCCGCATCCAGGGGAATCACCACCGCCTCGTCGGTTTTTTCAATCACTGCGTAGTCGATGGAATCCTTCGGGCAGGCGGCAAAGGCCTCGGCATCCAGTCGCACGAAATCCAGATCCGTCTGTGCCTTCTCCAACGCCTCCCGGCAGCAGGCCAGCATCTGCGGCGCGAACTTCTCCAATTCCTCCAGGTACCGCGAAGCCCGGAACATGAACATGCCGCTGTTCCAGAAGTAGTCGCCGGAAGCGAGATAGGACTCGGCAGTAGGCAGATCCGGTTTTTCAACGAATTTGGCCACTTGAAATGCAGTGGCGTCATTAGTCATTGGTCCTTGGTCATTTGTAACGACGGCTTGCGCCGTCGGGTCATCGGTCATTTGTCCTTGGTCCTTTGTTTTTTGCAAATGACTAGTGACCAATGACAAATGACGGTTTTCAAACAAATGACACGCACGATCCGCGCGTATGTAGCCATACCCAGTTTCAGGTTTCGTTGGCACAATCCCAAACGTGACCAGCTTCCCGGCCCGCGCGAACTCCGCTCCGTGCAGCACGGCGTTGCGGAAGGTCTCGCCGTCGACAATCACATGGTCCGCCGGCAGCACCAGCAGCACCGGATCGTCCCCCGTTTTTTGGGCCTGCAGCGCCGCCACCGCCACCGCCGGCGCGGTGTTGCGGCCCACCGGTTCCAGCAGGATGGCGCCGGCCGGGACTTGGGCCTGGCGCAGCTGCTCGGCCACCATGAAGCGGTGGCTTTCGTTGCACACCACCAGGGGCGCCAGCAGATTTTCCAGGCCGTTCAATCGCAGCTGGGTTTCCTGCAGCATGGTAGCTTCGCTCACCAGGGGCAGCAGCTGTTTCGGATACAGTTCCCGCGACAAGGGCCAGAGCCGGGAACCGGTTCCGCCGGAGAGAATTACCGGAGTGATCATGGTTTTTCCATGGGAAAGAAATGCCTAGTCAGCCGGCAAAGGCTCTTGGTTGCTCGGCAGCCTGGCGGCGAAATGGATTTTAGAGGTGACGGCAAGTTGACGGCCTTCGGCGTTCAGCCGGCACCAACAAAAACGGCGCCCCCTTCGGGACGCCGTTTTTGTTGGTGCAACTGCTTATTCCATCTCGCTTTCGATGCGAATGAACCGGCTCGGCTCCCGCACCACCTCGAGTTGGTCGATTTCCGCCAGGGCGGCCCGGATATCGGCCTCCTTGGCCTCGTGGGTCATAATGACGATGGGCACCGAGCCGCTGGCGTGGCGTTCCGGCTGCATCATTGAGGCGATGCTGATCTGGCAGCGGCCGAGAACGCCGGAAATCTTGGCCATGACGTTGGGCTGGTCAACCACCGTGAAGCGTAGGTAATACTGGCTGACGATCTCGTCCATGGGCTTGATGGGCAGATCGACGATGGCTTCCGGCAGATAGCCCAGGGATGGCGTGCGCACGCCGCTGCCGGCCAGCATGTCGCGGGCGATGGCCATGACGTCGCCCATGACGGCGCTGGCGGTGGCGTCCCGCCCGGCGCCCTGGCCGTAGAGCATCACCGGGCCGACGAAATCCCCCACCAGGCGCACGGCGTTGAACACGCCGTCGACATCGGCCAGGGGGTAATGGGTCGGAATCATGGTCGGATGCACGCGGGCCTCGATGGCACCGTTCTGCTTTTTGCCGATGGCCAACAGCTTGATCTTGTAGCCGAACTCGCGGGCATATTCGATATCCAGCGGGGTGATCTGGCTGATGCCCTCGATGGAGATCTGCTCCAGGCCGATGCGGGTGCCGAAGCACAGGGAGACGAGGATGGCCAGCTTGTGGGCGGTGTCGATGCCCTCGACGTCGAAGGTCGGATCGGCCTCGGCGAAACCGTGGGCCTGGGCATCCTTGAGCACGGTGGCGAAGTCGGCGCCCTCGTTGGTCATACGGGTCAGGATGTAGTTGCAGGTGCCGTTCAGGATGCCGAACACGCAGCGGAATTCGTTGGCGCAGAGGTTTTCCTTGATGGCCGACAGGACCGGGATGCCGCCGCCCACGGAGGCTTCGAACATGACCGAGACGCCCTTGGCGGCCGCGGCGGCGAAGATCTCGGCGCCATGCTTGGCCAGCAGCGCCTTGTTGGCGGTGACCACGTGCTTGCCGTTGGCGATGGCCTGCATCACGAAGGTGCGGGCCGGCTCATAGCCGCCGATGAGTTCGATGACCACATCGATCTGCGGGTCGGCGAGCACCTGCTGGGCATCGTTGACCAATTGGCCCGGCGCGGTGGTCACGCCGCGATCGGTGGTGGTGTCGCGGTCGGCAATGCGCATCAATTGCAGACGCGCGCCGAGGCGCCGTTCCATCAGGGCGCTGTTGCGCTGAAAGACTTTGACCACACCGGCACCGATGGTGCCGAACCCGAGCAGACCAACGTTGATCTCTTTCATTGCCACTCCTTGTTTTGATAAGGCAGGCTGAAGGCTGATGTTCAGGCTGAAGGCTGAAGTCCGAAGGCTGAAGGAAAATCAACCCCCAATCCATCCCGCCTTCAGTCTTCAGTCTTCAGTCTTCAGTCTTCAGCCTTCAGTCTTCAGCCTTCAGTCTTCAGCCTTCAGTCTTCAGCCTTCAGTCTTCAGCCTTCAATCTTCGGCCTGCACTTAGCTATCTTGTCCAGAATACCGTTGACGAAGGCCGGCGTGTCCTTGGTCCCGTAGCGCTTGCCGATTTCCACCGCTTCGTTGATGGCCACGCTGGCGGGGACATCGGGCTGGAACAGCAGTTCGAAGGCCGCCAGGCGCAGGATGGCCAAATCGACGCGGGACATGCGTTCCAGGGACCAGTTGGTGGAATATTCCTTGATGGCCTCGTCCAGTTGCGGCCGATGGGCGGCGACGCCCCGCACCAGTTCCTCGGCAAACCGCACCACGGTGATGGGCAGATTGTCCCACTCTTCTTCGAGGGGTTCCCCCAGCACATTGTCCTGGAAACGGAAATGCCCCCAGAAGGTGCCAAGGACATCGTCCACACTGCCCTCCGGGGCGTGGTCGAGGCTGTAAATGATCTTCACGGCCAGTTCCCGGCCGCTGCGACGTACACCGATGGACATAGACCCTCAGAACTGCTGCAGGAGATTGACCATCTCGATGGCGGTGACGGCGGCCTCGGCGCCCTTGTTGCCGGCCTTGGTGCCGGCGCGTTCGATGGCCTGCTCGATGGTATCGGTGGTCAGCACGCCGAAGGCGACGGGCAGGCCGCTGTGGAGGGACACGGCCGCCACGCCCTTGGAAACCTCGGCGCAGACGTAGTCGAAATGGGGGGTGGAACCTCGAATCACCGCGCCGAGACACACGATGGCGTCGTAGCGCCCGGTGGCGGCCAGGCGCTGGGCGGCCAGGGGGATCTCGTAGGCGCCCGGCACCCGCACCAAATCGAGGTCCCCGGCGGCGGCGCCATGCCGGATCAGGGCATCCATGGCCCCTTCCACCAGGCGCTCGCAGATGAAGCTGTTGAAACGGCTGACGACGATGGCGAACTTGCGCCCGCTCGCATCGAGTTTTCCTTCAAAGGTCGTACCCATGTCTGATCTCCTGGTGCGCCGCGTCGCGGTGAGCGGCTAAAGATTTTCCAGCAGGTGGCCCATCTTTTCCCGCTTGGTCTGCAGATACCGGATATTGGAGCAGGTCGGCGGCATCTCCACCGGCACCCGTTCCACCACTTCCAGGCCGTACCCTTCCAGGCCGACAATCTTTTTCGGGTTGTTGGTCATCAGCCGGATCTTGCGCACGCCGAGATCAAGGAGGATCTGGGCGCCGATGCCGTAATCGCGCAGATCGGCCTTGAAGCCGAGGGCTTCGTTGGCCTCCACCGTGTCGCAGCCCTGGTCCTGCAGGGCGTAGGCGCGCAGCTTGTTGTTGAGGCCGATGCCGCGCCCTTCCTGGCGCATGTAGATGATGACGCCGCAGCCCTCCTCGGCGATCTGGCACATGGCGGCGTGCAGCTGATCCCCGCAATCGCAGCGCATGGAGCCGAACACGTCCCCGGTCAGACATTCGGAATGGACCCGCACCAGGACCGGTTTGGCCGGGTCGATGGTGCCCTTGACCAGGGCCAGGTGCTGGGCCTTGTCCACCTCGTTTTCGTAGCCGATGGCCATGAACTCGCCGCCGTAGGCGGTGGGCATGAGGGTTTCGGCGGCGCGCCGGACCAGGGTTTCGTTGCTCATGCGGTAACGCACCAGGTCGGCGATGGTGACGATCTTGAGGTCGTGGCGGGCGGCGAACTCCTCGAGTTGCGGCAGGCGCGCCATGGTGCCGTCGTCGTTCATGATCTCGCAGATCACGCCGGCCGGCTTGAGACCCGCCAGGCGGGCCAGATCGACGGAGCCTTCGGTCTGCCCGGCGCGCACCAGCACGCCGCCCTTTTTGGCCCGCAGGGGGAAGACATGTCCCGGCCGCGCCAGATCCCGGGCGCCGGATTCGTCGGCGATGGCGACCTTGATGGTGGTGGCCCGATCGGCGGCGGAAATGCCCGTCGATACTCCGCGCCGGGCCTCGATGGAGACGGTGAAGGCGGTGCCGAAGGAGGACGTGTTGTCCTGCACCATCAGCGGCAGATTCAGGTAGTCGGCGCGCTCCTCGGTCAGGGACAGGCAGATGAGCCCCCGCCCTTCGCGGGCCATGAAGTTGATGGCCTCGGGCGTGACCAGTTCGGCGGCCATGGCCAGATCGCCTTCGTTTTCGCGGTCCTCGTCATCCACCAGGATGATCATTTTGCCCTGACGGATATCTTCCAGTGCGGCTTCGATATTGGCTTTGATCATGCATTCCTCCCCTTGCGGTAGCCTGGTAATATGTCACAGAAAGCCATGCTTGGCAAGGAAATCGAGGCTCAGGCCGCCGGCGCTCGCCGCGCCGCCGGCCGGCTGCAGCAGACGTTCCACATACTTGCCCAACAGATCGGTTTCGATGTTAACCCGATCCCCCACCCGGCGCTCCTGCAGGGTGGTTTTCTCCAGAGTGTGGGGAATGACGGCCAGATGCAGGCGGTTTTCCCCGACGGTATTGACCGTCAGGCTGATGCCGTCCACCGCCACGGAACCCTTTTCCACCAGGTAGCGCACCAGTTCCGGGGCGACCTCGATGGCGAAACGGATGGCGTTCTCGTCCTTGCGCCGCTCGACCAGGGTGCCGACACCGTCGACGTGACCGCTGACCAGGTGCCCGCCGAGACGATCGCAAAGCCGCAGGGCACGCTCCAGGTTGACCCGCCGGCCGGCGGTAAGGGACCCCAGATTGGTTCGCTGCAGGCTTTCCGGCGACACATCGGCACTGAACTGGCCGCCGCCGAAGCCGACCACGGTCAGGCAGACGCCGTTGACGGCAATGCTTTCGCCCATTTCCAAATCGTCCATGGGCAGGGCGGTGGCGACGGTGAGCCGTCCCGCGGCACCCTGCTTTTCCAGCCGGCGCACCGTGCCCAGATCCTGAATCAGTCCTGTGAACATACCTGCACCTCGGCTTCGATGAGCAGATCGTCGCCGACCTGCTGAACCCGCATCTCTCGCACCCCCCGCGCCTCGGCCAGGCGCTCGACGCCGCGCCCAGCAAAGATGCCGAAGCCGTCAGCGCCGCCCACCACCTTGGGCGCCACGAACAACATCAGCCGATCCACCAGGCCGGCTTCCCAGCAGCCGGCGTTGAGCCCGGCGCCGCCTTCGAGCAGAATGTGCTGCAACCCGCGTTCGCCCAGCAAGCGGGCCAGGGCGGTCAGATCCACCCGGCCGGCGCGCTCCGCTACCACCAGGATCTCGGCCCCGGCACGACGCAGACGGTCGACCTGGTCCGGCGCGGCCTGTGCCGTGGTGGCAACCAGGGTCGGGGCCGCGGAATCCAGCTGCAGCAGGGCCGCCTGTTCCGGCAGGCGCAACCGGGAGTCGACCACCACCCGCAGCGGGTCGCGGCCGCCCTCGGGCAGCCGGGTGGTCAGTCGCGGATCGTCCCGCAGGGCGGTGCCGATGCCGACCATGATGGCATCCACCCGATCCCGCAGGCGGTGCACCCATTCGCGACTGGCGGGTCCGCTGATCCATTGGGAATCGCCCCTGGAGGTGGCGGTTTTGCCGTCCAGGGTGACGGCGCTTTTCAGGGTGATGAAGGGCAGACCGCTGACGATATGCTTGGCGAAGGGGGCGATGAGCCGCCGGCATTCGGCGGCCAGCACGCCGCTTTGCACGGCGATGCCGGCGGCGGCCAGGCGCCGCAGGCCGCAGCCGGCCACCCGCGGGTTGGGGTCCTCGATGCCAACCACCACCCGGGCCACGCCGGCGGCAATGATGGCCTCGGTGCAGGGACCGGTGCGGCCCTGGTGATTGCACGGCTCGAGGGTGACGTACAGGTCGGCGCCGCGCGCCGCCTCGCCGGCTTCGCGCAGGGCGAAGATCTCCGCATGGGGCTGGCCGGCGGCGGGATGAAAACCCTCGCCGACGATGCGGCCGTCCCGGACCAGCACCGCGCCGACCGCGGGATTGGGCCGGGTGCGGCCTTCGCCGCGACGGGCCAGTTCCAGGGCCCGGGCCATGTAGTGTTCGGCTGTCAGGCTCATGCCGGCGCCTTCTCCCGCCACCTCAGGCTTTTTCCTGGCCGCCGCCCTGGGCGAGAATATCCTTGAGCTCGGCCATGAATTCGTTGATATCCTTGAACTGCCGGTAGACCGAGGCAAACCGCACATAGGCCACCTGATCGAGGCCGTGCAGGGCCTCCATGACGGCCTCGCCGATACGGCTCGATTCGACCTCGCGCTCGCCGCTTTCCTGCAGTTGCCGCTCGATGTGGTCGACGATTTTTTCGATGGTGGCGATGGAGACCGGCCGCTTTTCGCAGGCCCGTTGAATGCCGGCGATAACCTTGAGACGATCGAAGGGTTGGCGGCGGCCGTCCTTCTTGACCACCAGGGGCAGGGCTTCCTCGACCCGCTCGAAGGTGGTACAGCGCCGCTCGCAGCGGGAGCACTCTCGCCGCCGCCGAATGGCGTTGCCTTCCTTGTTGAGACGCGAATCGACCACCCGCGTATCGGGATAGCCGCAAAAGGGACATTTCATGCCGTTACCCGGCCCTTTCCGCCAGCAACTGGGCCAAGGCCTGCACCGCCACGCCGGCTTCCTGCAACATCTCCAGGGCCAGATCGTCCGGATAGCCCTCGAGGTAGACCACCTGCCGGATGCCGGCATTGATGATCATCTTGGCACAGATGACACAGGGCGCATTGGTGCAGAACAGGGTCGCGCCGCTGATGTTGGTGCCGTGCTTGGCGGCCTGGACGATGGCGTTCTGCTCGGCGTGCAGGCCGCGGCACAGTTCGTGCCGCTGTCCGGAAGGAATATTATGTTGGTTCCGCAGACAGCCGGTTTCGGTGCAATGCCGCAGCCCGGACGGCGAACCGTTGTAACCGGTGGCCAGGATATTCCGATCCTTGACCAGAACCGCACCCACCTGGCGGCGCAGGCAGGTGGCGCGACGCGCCACCAGGCGGGCGATTTCCATGAAATATTCTTCCCAGGACGGGCGTTCCATCTACTTCAGCCGGTGGGCGTAGAGGGGAAACTGCAGGCACAGGGCCTTGACTTCCTCGCGAATCGCCGTCAGGGCGGCCTCGTCTTCCATGGCCCGCAGAGCGCGACCGACCCAGGCGGCGACCTGCTGCATCTGCGCTTCACGCAGCCCGCGGGTGGTGGAGGCCGGCGTGCCGAGGCGGATGCCGCTGGTGACAAACGGCGAGCGGGTCTCGAAGGGCACGCTGTTCTTGTTGACCGTGATACCGGCTTTTTCCAGGGCTTTTTCTGCCATCTTGCCGGTGGTTTCGGTGCCGGAGAAGTCGACCAGGATCAGGTGGTTGTCGGTCCCGCCGGAAACCAGGTTGAACCCTTCCTGCTTCAGGCACTCGGCCAGCACCCGGGCGTTCTTGATCACCTGCTCGGAATAGACCTTGAACTCGGGAGTCAGGGCCTCCTTGAAGGCCACCGCCTTGGCGGCGATGACGTGCATCAAGGGTCCGCCCTGGATCCCGGGGAAGATGTTGGCGTTGATGGTCTTGGCGTATTCCTCCTGGCAGAGGATCATGCCGCCGCGCGGCCCACGCAGGGTCTTGTGGGTGGTGGTGGTGACGAACTCGGCATGGGGCACCGGGCTGGGATGCAGACCGGCGGCCACCAGGCCGGCAATATGGGCCATGTCGACCATGATCTTGGCGCCGATCTGGTCGGCTATCCGCCGGAAGGCCGGAAAATCGATGGTGCGCGGATAGGCGCTGGCACCGACCACGATGAGTTTCGGCTGGTGCTGCAGGGCCAGTCGCTCGACTTCTTCGTAATCGATGTAGCCGGTGTCCTGCCGCACGCCGTAGGAGACGATATTGAACAATTTGCCCGAGAAATTCACCGGCGAACCGTGGGTCAGGTGGCCGCCGTGGGCCAGGTTCATGCCCAGCACCGTGTCGCCGGGGTTGCAGACCGCGAAATAGACCGCCATGTTGGCCTGGGAACCGGAATGGGGCTGGACGTTGGCGTGCTCGGCGCCGAACAGCTGCTTGGCGCGCTCGATGGCCAGTTCCTCGGCGATATCGACCATTTCACAGCCGCCGTAGTAGCGCTTGCCCGGATACCCTTCGGCATATTTGTTGGTCATGACCGAACCCTGGGCTTCCATGACCGCTTCGCTGACGAAGTTTTCCGAAGCGATGAATTCGAGATTGTACTCCTGGCGTTCGGTTTCGCTGCGGATGGACGCGGCGATTTCCGGATCGAACTGGGCAAGGTGCTGATACATGGTCAACGGGCCTCCGTATTTATGGGATGAAAAGGGTCGTGAATTGATGGATGGCCGTCCCCTCGCCCGGAGAAGTCGGGCCAGAGCGAAGACGGCAGGGTCGAGCCGAAAGGAAAGCCAAAGGGCAAGCCGCTGGCTTGCCCCGGGTTTCCGTCGAATCAAAGGCGTCCGGCCTGGACGTCCTCTTCAATCTGCTTGATCTTGTCCAGGCGTTGCTGATGGCGCCCGCCCTCGAAGACGGCATCCAGCCAGATGCCGACCATGCGACAGGCCGTGTCCGGACTCTGGACCCGCCCGCCCATGACCAGCACATTGGCATTGTTGTGTTCCTTGGCCATGCGGGCGGTAAATTCATCCCAGACGAGAGCCGCCCGCACGCCCGGGAACTTGTTGGCGACGATGGACATTCCGATGCCGGTGCCGCACAGCAGAATGCCGCGCTGGGCCTCGCCGCACGACACCGCGCGGCCGACCTTTTCGCCGAAATCGGGGTAATCCACCGAGTTGCCGTTGTCCGTGCCGAGATCCCGGCAGGCCAGGCCGCGCTCGGCCAGGCAGGCCTTGATGGCTTCCTTCAGATCCAACCCGCCGTGATCGCTGGCGATGAAAATCATGACCTGACCTCTCAAACCTTGCGAAACAGCAGGGTGGCGTTGGTGCCGCCAAAACCGAAGGAGTTGGACAGGGCCACGCGCACCGGGGCCTGCCGGGCTTCATTGGGCACATAATCCAGATCGCATTCGGGATCCGGTTCCTCGTAGTTGATAGTCGGCGGCACTTCATCCCGGTGGATGGCCAAGGCCATGAAAGCGGCTTCCAGGCCACCGGCGGCGCCCAAGGCGTGGCCGGTCATGCCCTTGGTGGAACTGACCATGAGCTTGCGGGCATGATCACCGAACACGGTCTTGATGGCCATGGTTTCATAGAGATCGTTGAAGGGCGTCGAAGTGCCGTGGGCATTGATGTAATCGACCTCTTCGGGAGCGATGCCGGCATTGCGCAGGGCCATGGCCATGCAGCGGGCCGCACCCTCGCCGCCCGGGGCGGGCGCCGTCAGGTGATAGGCATCGCCGGTCAGGCCGTAGCCGCAGACCTCGGCATAGATGCGGGCGCCGCGCGCCTTGGCCGCTTCGAATTCCTCGAGCACCAGGATGCCGGCACCTTCGGACATGACGAAACCGTCGCGCTGCTTGTCGAAGGGACGGCTGGCGCCGCGGGGATCGTCATTCCGGGTCGACAGGGCGCGCATGACGGCAAAGCCGCCGACGGCCAGGGGGGTGATGGTCGATTCGGTGCCGCCGGCGATCATGGCGTCGGCATCGCCCCGTCGGATAATCTGGTAGGCGTCGCCGATGGAATGGGTGCCGGTGGCGCAGGCCGAGACGGAAGACAGGTTGGGCCCCTTGGCACCACAGCGCATGGAGATGTGGCCCGGCGCCAGGTTGGTGATGAGCATCGGGATGAAGAACGGCGAGATCTTCTTGTAGCCGCCCTCCAGATAGGCTTCATGGTATTTTTCAATGGTCGGCAGACCGCCCAGCCCGGCTCCCACCAGCACGCCCACGCGCTCGGCGTTGGCGTCGGTGATCTGCAGGCCGGAATCCTTCAGCGCCTCGTCGGCGGCACCGATGGCAAACTGGATAAAGAGATCCATTTTCTTGATCTCTTTTTTGTCGATATAATCCTCGGCGTTGAAGTCCTTGACTTCGCCGGCAATCCGGGTCGGCAGGTCGGAGGCGTCGAACCGGGTGATGGGTCCTATTCCGGATTGTCCCTGCAGCAGGGCCTGCCAGTTCTTCCCCGTCCCGGTGCCGAGGGGGGAAACCACTCCAATACCCGTTACAACGACTCTTCGCATGATTCTGATTACTCCTCCGGATTTCGGGCCGGACGCACGGGTCGTGGTAGGTGGACCGTATCGGCCGACGCACATCACCGCGCGACCCATGCCATCGGCCATCGGCCAGTTTGCCAGCTCCCGGGTGTCAACCGCACGCCATACCGCGCCGGTTAAAATATGTCCCGGAAATGCTATGGATCAACTCATTAATCTTGCTGCAAATTCTGGGGAGGAAACGCCCTGCCGGCGTCCACCTCCCCGGGGCCTGCATGGATCAGGAATTTTCGCTGATATAATCGATGGCGTCCTGAACCGTCTGAATCTTCTCGGCGTCTTCATCGGAAATTTCGATATCGAATTCCTCTTCCAGCGCCATGACCAGTTCTACCGTGTCCAGAGAGTCGGCACCCAGATCGTCCATAAAGGACGCGTCACCGGTCACCTGTTCCTCGTCAACACCCAGCTGTTCAGCAATAATCTGTTTGACTTTTTCCTCGATAGAAGCCATTTGCTTCACCTCCTTGTTTGGTTCGGCCCGGTGACGGCACCGGACAGAATGAATCAACCACTCGGGTTACATGTACATGCCGCCGTTCACCCCGAGCACCTGCCCGGTGATGTAGGCGGCCTGGTCGGAGGCCAGAAAAACCACGGCGGCGGCAATATCGTCGGCTTCGCCGAAGCGCCCCAGGGGAATCTGGCCCAGCAACTCTTCCTTGACCTTGTCGGACAGCACCTCGGTCATTTCGGTAACGATAAACCCCGGCGTCACGGCGTTGACGGTGACATGGCGTCGTGCCAATTCCCGTGCCATGGACTTGGTGAGACCGATGAGACCGGCCTTGCTGGCACAGTAGTTGGCCTGCCCGGCATTGCCCATCTCGCCCACCACCGAGGAGATATTGATGATGCGGCCGCAGCGCTGCTTGGTCATGATCTTGGCGGCCGCGCGGCTGCAGAGAAAGGGTCCTTTGAGGTTGGTTTCCAGGACCGCGTCCCAATCCGCGTCCTTCATGCGGACCAGCAGGGTGTCCCGGGTAATGCCGGCGTTGTTGACCAAAATGTCGACCTGGCCGAAGCGCGCCAGGGCCGTTTCGAACAGGTTTTCGACGTCCTCCGTCCGGGCGATATCCGTCGGCACGGCCAGGGCCTCGCCCCCCGCCGCCGCGATTGCCGCCGCCAGGTCGTCCAAGGCGGATTGGCTGCGGGCCGACAGGACCACCCGGGCGCCGGAAGCAGCTAGCTTGAGGGCGATGGCGCGGCCGATGCCGCGCGATGCGCCGGTCACGACGGCGACTTTATCCTTGAGCAGACCGGTTTGGTTGGACATGTTCCCTCACAATGTCTTGAGGCCGGCGCAATCCTCGACGTTCTGCACCTCGACCCCTTTGACAATTCGTTTGATGAGACCGGACAGCACCTTGCCGGGGCCGATCTCGATGAACCGCTCGACCCCCTGGGCCGCCATGACGGTAACCGATTCGTCCCAGCGCACCGGAGCGCAGACCTGCCGCACCAGCAGTTCGCGGACCTTGCCGGCATCGCGGTTGGGGACGGCCTCGACGTTGCTCACCACCGGGCACAGCAACTCGCCGATGGTCACCCGGCCGAGCACTTCGGCCAGACCATCGGCCGCCGGCTGCATGAGCGGACAATGAAAGGGGGCGCTGACCGGCAGCGGCAGGGCGCGCTTGGCGCCGCGTTCCCGAGCCAGGGCCATGGCCCGTTCCACCGCCGTCAGATGACCGGCGATGACCACCTGGCCGGGGCTGTTGAAATTGGCCGGCGCCACCAGTTCATCCTGGGCTGCTTCTTCACATACCGCCGTCAAAGCGGCATTGTCAAGGCCCATGATGGCCGCCATGCCGCCGACGCCGACGGGAACCGCCTGCTGCATGAAGGTGCCGCGCTGCCGGACGATGCGCACCGCATCGCCGAAGGCCAGGCCGCCGGCACATACCAGCGCCGCATATTCGCCCAGGGAATGGCCGGCGACAAAAGCCGGTTGCAGACCGGTCTCAGCCTGCACGACGCGCAGCGCAGCGATGCTGGTGGCGACGATGGCCGGCTGGGTATTGGCGGTCAGTTGCAGCTCCTGTTCGGGGCCCTCGAAGCACAGTCGGGCAATATGGAAACCGAGGGCTTCGTTGGCTTCTTCGAAGGTCTGCCGGGCGACGGCGAAATTATCCGCCAATTCCTTGCCCATGCCCGGATATTGGGAACCCTGACCGGGAAACACGAAGGCCGTCATGATAGATCCTTTCCGGTTCAGAAGGCGGTCTCGTGCTACCAGCGCACCAGAGCCGCTCCCCAGGTAAAGCCGCCGCCGAAGGCGTTAAGCAGCACCAGGTGCCCGGGCTGCAACCGCCCGCTGCGATGTGCTTCGTCCAGAGCGATGGGAATGGATGCCGCCGAGGTGTTGCCGTAACGGTCGACATTGATCATCACCTTTTCGGGCGGCAACCCAAGACGTTTGGCGGTCGCCTCGAGAATCCGCTGGTTGGCCTGGTGGGGCACCAGCAGATCCACATCCGCCACCGTCAACGACTGCGCCTCCAGGGCTTCCAGCGCCACTTCCGAGAGGCTGCGCACGGCGACCTTGAACACCTCGTTGCCCTGCATGCGGATAAAGGGATGTTCCGGATTGCGGCTCTGGTCGCCGGCGGGATTGCGCGATCCGTAGCCCAACTGGTACAGCAGCGGCCACTGGCTGCCGTCCGAGTGCAGATGACAGCCGAGCAACTGGCCCGCACCTTCCCCCATTTCCAGGACCACGGCGCCGGCGCCGTCCCCGAACAGGATGCAGGTGCTGCGATCCTGCCAGTCGACGATGCGGCTGAAAATCTCCGCCCCGATGACCAGGGCCCGGCGCGCGGTGCCGGCCCGCAGAAAGCTGTCGGCGGTGGACAAGGCGTAGAGAAAACCGCTGCAGGCCGCGGAAATATCGAAGGCTGCGGCCCGGGTGGCCTGCAGTTGATCCTGGACCAGGCAGGCCGTCGCCGGCCAGCTCAGATCCCCCGTTACCGTCGCCACCAGAATCAGATCGATATCGGCGGCCTCCAGACCGGCCATGGCCAGGGCCTGGCGCGCGGCTCCGCCGGCGAGGTCCGAGGTATATTGCCCCTCCGCGGCGATGCGCCGTTCGCGAATGCCGGTCCGCGTGACGATCCATTCATCGTTGGTATCGAGGGTCTGCTCCAGTTCGGCGTTGGTCAGTATCCGCTCCGGCAGACAGGACCCGGTCCCGATGATGCGTGACTGCTTCATGACTGTGGATACGTTCCTAGCCCAGCCCGGAAGCCGATTCCGAAGGTTCGCAATCCTCCGGACCAGCCATCTGAGCGACCAGGCGATCGTTGAGCCCCCGGGCCACCGACTCCCGCGCCAACCGGATGGCATTCATGATGGCCTTCGGATTGGAGCCGCCATGACAGATCATGCCGGTACCCTGGATACCCAGCAGCGGAGCGCCGCCGTATTCGGCATAATCGACCTTGCGGGCAAAGCTGCGAAAGGCCGGACGGGCCAGCAGATAACCGAGCTTGGCCCAAAACCGGCGGCCGATTTCCTGCCGAAGCATGCTGCGCAACGCCTCGCTGAGTCCTTCGGCGACCTTGAGCACCACGTTGCCGACAAACCCGTCACAGACCACAACATCGACTTTGCCGTTAAAAACATCCCGCCCCTCGACAAATCCGATATAGTTGAGGGCGGATCCTTTCAGGGCCTGGTGGGCGGCGCGCACCAGATCGTTGCCCTTGCACTCCTCTTCGCCATTGGAAAGCACGCCGACCCGCGGGCTTTCCTTGCCGAGGATGGACTTGGCGTAAATGGCACCCATGGTGGCGAACTGCACCAGGTTGAGGGGTTTGCAATCGACATTGGCACCGCTGTCCAGCACCACGGTCTGGCTTTGCAGATTGGGCATGATGGTGGCGATGGCCGGTCGGTCGATACCCGGAATGCGTTTCAGAAGAAACATGCCCACCGCCATGGTCGCGCCGGAATTGCCGGCGCTGACCACGGCTTGCGCCTCGCCGCTGCCGATCAGCTCGAAGGCAACGCGCAGGGACGAATCCTTCTTCTTGCGCACGGCATCAGAGGGCGCGTCGTGCATGCCGACGACTTCACTGGCATGGCGGACGGCGATATCCAACCCACGGATGTCATGGCGCTGCAAACACTGTTCGACCCGCTCACGATCGCCGACCAGAATAATGGGTATCCGGTACCGTCGGGCCGCGGCAACCGCCCCTTCCACCTCCACGTCCGGGGCATTATCCCCGCCCATGGCATCAACCGCAACAACAATACGCTTGCTCAATCGGACGCCCTTTTCGAATTATTTGGGTTCAACGACGTCCTTGCCCTTGTAGCTGCCGCAACTCGCGCAAACGCGGTGGGGTTGCTTGGGCTCCTTGCACTGCGGGCAGACGGAGATGCCGGGCGCGGCCAGGGCATCATGGGCGCGGCGCATGTCGCGTTTGGACTTGGAGGTCTTTTTCTTGGGTACGGCCATGATTCAAACTCCTTTTACAAGCGGCCCCCGGCCGCAATGTTCGTCTGTATCCGTTACAGGGTTACAAGCCAAACGGATAACGGGCTATGGTTTTCGGACCTTGAAATCCTTCAAAACGGCAAATTTGCCTGTGGGCTCGGGCGGACCGCATTCGCATTGCCCTGCATTGAGATCCGCACCGCAATTCGGACAGAAACCCCGGCAGGCCTCCTGACACAAGGGCTTGTAAGGCATGGCCAGGACCACCTGCTCCTGCAGCGCTTCGATCAGGTCGATCTCTTCGCCGTCGAAGGGAATGAGTCCCACCCGCTCCGGTTCGACCTCCGCCCCCTCTTCGTCCTCGAAACCCTCCAGGGAGGGCATCTCCTCGACGAAGGCCAGCTCGAAGGGCACCTCCAGATCGCTGTCGAATTCCTTCAGACAGCGACTGCAGGCCAGTCGCAGCCGGGTTCGCAGGGTGCCGGTGATGGCGACCACACCGGAAGTGCGCTGGGCTCTCAGACACACGGTCAGAGGCTGCAGAAAGCTTGCCTCCCCCTCCTCGACCATCTCGGCGAGAACCGGAAAGTCCTCCACGGGCTCGACAAATTCGAGGCTCAGGCCTTCAGCTTTGATATCTTCGACCCGAACGCGCAACTCCATCCTCCATCCGCTTTTGGGCATTCCGCCACAGGTAAGCGGGTAGTATAAAGAGTGGCCTTCTTTTGTCAAGTGAAAAGCAGGCCGGGAAAAATGCGCCCGGCCAGGCTTTTTACTAGCTCATTATGGGGTGCAATGCAAGGAATAAATGGTTGCCACAGATTGCCTTTTGGGCGCTTTCGGGCTAAAAGAAGACCAGCACACCATACTGGAGGATCCATGTCCAAAATCGATGCCGATCCGGCCTTGAAACGTCTCGTACAGATCATGGCCACCCTGCGTTCGCCCGAGGGCTGCCCCTGGGACGCCCGCCAGACGCCCCACAGCCTGAAGACCTGTCTGTTGGAAGAAACCTATGAAGTACTGGATGCCATCGACCGCGGCTCGCCGCAGGAAATCTGCGAGGAACTCGGCGACCTGTTGTTGCAGGTGGTGTTTCAAGCACGGATTTTCCAGGAACGGGGGCAGTTCGACCTGACCGACGTCATCACCGGGATTGCCGATAAACTGGTCCGGCGCCACCCCCATGTATTTGCGGCCACGCCGGTGACGGGAGAGGGAGATCTGTGGCGCCAGTGGGAAGCCATCAAGCGCGGTGAAAAGCCGGCGGCGAAGGGCCCCGCATCCCGTCTCGGCGAACTGCCCAATCATCTGCCGGCCCTGTTGGCCGCCTGCAAACTGGGTGAGCGGGCCAGCCGGGCCGGATTCGACTGGACCGAGGCGGGTCAGGCTTTCGCCAAGGTACACGAAGAACTGAAAGAATGCGAAGAAGCGTTCCGGCGCGGCAACCAGGATGAACTGGCCGGCGAAATCGGCGATCTGCTATTCGCCGCGGTGAACCTGGGACGCTATCTGCAGATCGATCCGGAGGATGCCCTGCGTCAGACCGGCCGCCGTTTCACGCGCCGCTTTCAGCACCTGGAAGGGCAACTGCGCCAAGACGGGCGGGAGGTGCAGGATCTGGATATGGAGGAACTGCTGCTGCTCTGGCAGGCGGCCAAAAAATCCTCGGAAGGGCACATTGCAGACCTGGAAGGGTCCGGGATCCGTCCCGATCATCCTGCCCGACAAGGATGACTTCGCCGCACCCACAACAAAAACATCGGTGCATCAGGTAGATGGCGGCCTTTTCCACATCTTCTGTGCAAAGCCTGTGGACAACCCTGTTGAAAAACCGCCGGGGCTGCCCGTAAACAGTCACTTTACCATTCTGCCCAAAAACTAGACACCATATAAAGATCAATCTTTTCAGGAATTTAAGGAATGCAAGGGCAAAATTTCGTTATTTTTAAAATATATAACGAATTTCAGAAGGGAAAAGGTGGAAAAGGTAGGGAGAAAGCCCGGCGGAGCGCCGCATCCAAGCCGTTCCTTCAGCCCCCGGCCTGCTGCACGCCCTGATCCCGCCATTTCTCCAGATCCTGACGGGTATTGAGATTGAGGAACATTTCCCAATCGGCGCTGAACCGCAATGCATCCTCTTCAGGGATATAGCAGGCATCGTGCTCGGCAATGAAGCGGAACAGAGAATGCCGGCCCTGGGTTAGATAAGTTTCGATGTCGGACACCAGACTGCGGGCGTAGAAGGCATTGAAGGGTTCGAGGCGATCAGCGCGACGGGTCACGCAGATTTCCGCGTTGGTAAGGCTCATCCGCCGGTGCATATAGCGGACATATTCCAGGTGGATATAGGGCATGTCGCAGGCCAACAGGTAGACATGGCGGGAGCGGGCCGTCTTGAGGCCGACATGAATCCCGCTCAGGGGTCCCTGTCCGGGGATTTCGTCGCTGACCACGGTAAACCGGCTGTCGGCGTAAAACTCCGGGCGGTTGGTCACGACGATGACCTGGTCGAACAGCGACGACAGGGTTTCGCCGTGGGAGTGGAGCAGATAGGAGTTGGCACGCCGCAGAAACTGCTTGTCGAATCCCATGCGGCTGCTCTTGCCGCCGGCCAATATGACTGCACTGCCGAATTCCATGCCCTCTCCTTTTTCCCATCAATCCCGCGTTTCAATCCTGCCGCAGGCATGAAAAATTGGTATAGACGTTGAAACGCCCGCCCCGGGCGAAACCGATGAGGGTCATGCCCAACTGTCCGGCCTGCTCGATGGCCGCGCTGGTCGGGGCCGAGCGGGACACGATGACCGGTATTCTCCGTCGGGCAACCTTGGCCACAATCTCGGAGGAAATCCGCCCGCTGGTCAGCACCATCTTATCATGCAACGGCATTCCGGCACGCATGGCCTGGCCGAGAATTTTATCCAGGGCATTGTGCCGCCCGATATCCTCCTCGAAAATCAGGATATCCCCTTCCTGGGCCAGAGCGCAACTGTGTACGCCGCCGGTGTTACGGAACAGCTCCGACTCCTGGTTGAACTGTTTCATCAATTCCAGAACATCCGCGGCCCGGATCGGCAGGACCGCCTCGATGGGTCCCGCTCCGCCGCCGAAATCGGCCACATAGAGCATGGAGCGACCCTTGCCGCAGGCCGTGGTCACGGTGCGTTGCGCATACAGGCGATCGCCGGAAAGCAGATAGGCATCGTCGCCGCGCAGCCGCACCCGGGCCAGCTTGTTTTCGACATCCACGGCTACGCTCTCCAGGTCCTCCAGGGAACGCAGCACCCCCTCCGAGAACAGGAAACCGACCACCAGGTTCTCCAGGGAACGCGGCGTACAGAGCAGGGTGATGAACTCCTTATCGTTGACGCGGATGGTCAGATCGTACTCGGTGGCCACCACATCGTCCGCCTCGGCGAGCTCGCCATGGCGATATTGCAGTACGGAACAGGTACGAAATTCCTTGTTCTCTTCCATGGCAGACATTTTCCTTATACCGGCTTCAATCCAGAAAAACCGGCGCTGCGGCAATGCCGGCGCACAGCAGTTCCGCTACCCCGGCATCCTGTACGGCCCGTCCCAGGCCGAGCCGGATGGTCTGATAGCACTCCTCGTCGCTCAGGCCGATGGCCTTGAGCACATGGGACGGCTCGGGCTTGGCCGTGGCACAGGCGGAACCGGCAGAAAAGGACACGCGATCCTTGAGCAACTGGATCAGGGCGGCCGCCTCCACGCCGGGCAGGGTCAGGCTCAGGTTGCGCGCCAACCGGTGCTGCGGAGAACCGTTGCGCCGAATGGCGGGAAAGGCTTGTTGCAGCCTGGCGAAAATAGCCGCGGCCAGCTTGTCCAGTCGGCGATTTTCCTGTTCCATTTCGTCCCTGGCGATACGCAGGGCGGCAGCCATGCCGACGATGCCCGGCACGTTCAGGGTGCCGGAGCGAAGGCCCATTTCCTGGCCGCCGCCGAACAAGATGGGCTGTAGAGGAATGGTCGGTTCGGTCCCGCGTCGATAGAGCGCGCCGACGCCCTTGGGACCGTAAAATTTGTGAGCGGAGAAGGACAGAAAATCGACCTGCAGGGCCTCGACCTCCAGGGCTTCATGGCCGACGGCCTGGGCCGCATCGCAATGGAACAGCACCCCGGCCTCCCGGCACAGCTGACCGATCTCCGCCAACGGCTGCAGCGTGCCGATTTCGTTGTTGGCCGCCATGACGGAAACCATGAAGGTGTCAGGACGCAGGGCCTGGCGAAGCGCGTCGGGATTTACCCGACCCCAGGCATCCACCCCGACCCGGGTGACCTGCGCACCCTGGGCGGCAAGGTAATCGAGGGTTGCCAGCACCGAGGGATGCTCGATGGCGGTGGTAATGAAGTGCTGCTTTTGCCCCGATGAAGCCCGCCAACTGCCGATCAGGGCCAGGTTGTTGGCTTCCGTGGCCCCGGCGGTGAAGAGGATGTCCCGTGCCTCGATACAGCCGAGGCAGTCGGCGATGGTTTGCCGGGCCCGATCCACGGCGGCGCGGGCCGCGGCGCCGTGGTAATGCTCGGGACTGGACGGGTTGCCGCTCTGCTCGCCGAAATAGGGCAACATTTCCTCGAGCACCCTGGGCTCCACGAAGGTGGTGGCATGGCTGTCGAGATAGATGGGAATACTCACGCCCGGAATCCTGAAAAGAAAAACGGGGGAGGCGTCCGCCAAGGCGAACCGCCCTCCCCCATGCATTCGCATCAGCCCTTCTGCGCCGCCAGGTAACCCTTGGCGAGGGCGGTGTTGACATGCACCACGCCCTTGTTCAGGGTCCGGAAGGGATAGTCTTCCGTAACCACGGGCAGCTCATCGGCCTGCTGCTGGGTGCGGATGACGGAACCGGCCGGCACATAGCGGCCGTCGGCCACGGTCACGCCCATGACGATGGCGCCCGGCTCGAGGACGCAGCCCTTGCCGACGCGGGACTTGAACACCAGCACCTTCATGCCGACAAAGGTGTCGTCCATGACCACGGACGGCCCGTGGATCTGGACCTGATGAGCCAGGGACACGCGCTTGCCCACGTAGACGGCATACTTCTTCCCATCCACTTCCATCAGGTTCTTCTCGATGGGCTCGCCGTTCATTTCCGTTTCCAGGGCATGGATGACCACGCCGTCCTGCACGTTGGCGTCATCGTCCACGCACAGGGGTTGTCCCTCGTCACCGCGCACCGCGGCGCTGGGGGAAACCATGACGTTCTTGCCCAGGATGACGTTGCCGATGACGGCCGCCAGGGGATGCACATAGGCCGTCGGGTCGATGACGGGTTCGGAAACCTTGCCGCAAAAATCAGCCAATACGTTTTTTTCGATCATGACTGCCTCTCCAGATGCTCATTATGACAGTGGGGCCTTCAGACGAAGGCCCCACTGAGGTTGCTGCGTTAAAAACCGGTTACCTGAAACAATCCCGCTTACTGACCCGAAACGGCCGGCTTGGCGGCGCGGTAATGGGACACATGCTGCGGGCGCTTGAACATCAGGGTGACGAAGAAACCGGCGATGAGCAGACCGGCGGCGATCTTCAGGGGCGGACCCGGCACGGTGAACTTGGCGAACACGTAGCCACCCAGCACGCCGGCGGCGCCCCAGGCGGTCAGCACAAAGCCATACACCTTGCCGATGTAGGTCGGGCCGAAGGAGTCGGCGGCAAAGGCCGGCATAACGGCGAAGCCGCCGCCCAGACCCGCCAGCAGGTAGCAGGCGATGACGGTGAACACGAAGGTGCTGGTTACCGCGGGCAGGTAGAAATACAGGGCCGCCTGGGTGGCGAACAGGCACAGGAAAACGTTTTTACGGCCGATCTTGTCGGACATGGCGGACCAGAACAGACGTCCCAGACCGTTGAAGATGGAGGCCGTGGCCAGCACGCCGCCGCCGAGAATGGCCAACTGCGCCGGGTCTTCAATGCCGCGGGCGACGCGGAACACGTCCTGGGCCATGGGGGAGAGCTTGGACAGCAGGCCCATGCCGGCGCTGACGTTCAAAAACAGCATGGTCCAGATCATGTACCACTGGGGAGTCTTTTTGGCTTCCGCCCAGGCGAAGGAGTCGGCGGCGGAAACGGTGGTGGCGGAAGGGGTAAAGCCGTCGGGCAGCCAGCCGGCCGGCGGAACCGCCAGAATCAGGGCAGCCAGGGCATTCAATACCAGGTAGACCACACCGAGAAGCATCAGGGCCGAAACCACGCCCATGCTGTTGATCAGGCCGGGAACCAGTTTGCCGATGAAGAAGGAACCGAGACCGAAGCCCATGACCG